>JFJP01034920.1_pt1 | contig 10109 bp, 8 predicted proteins | sample 431651 | NCBI WGS metagenome assembly JFJP01 (sample SAMN02602958, study PRJNA72255) | Microbial mat metagenome, whole genome shotgun sequencing project. | biome: fresh water; feature: sink hole; material: water; isolation source: purple microbial (photo- and chemosynthetic) mats found in... | reverse complement strand
GCATCGCTCGAAAAATCCTGCCAGGCGGAGTTGCGTCAGCATGCGGTCTATCCGGTACGGCTCTTCGTCTATGTCCTCGAGGAACAGGATGGCGCCATCGGGAACAAGTGAAAACGGCGTACCCATCAGCGCGGCGACCAGCGACAGGTTGCCGCCAAGCAGCGGCCCCTTCGCCGTGCCGCCAGCCAGGGAGCGCGGCGTTGCGCCAGGCTCTCCATGCTCATCCGGCGGAGGCAGCAGCCGGCCGAGCGGACCTGGCGTCATAAGAGCGGTTTTCCATGATGCGGCCGAGAATGCGTCAAAGCCATCCACCATACTTACGGCCATGGGCGTGTGGAATGTGGGAAACCCGGCGTAGCGGCGGAACGCCAGATGCAATCCTGTTATATCACTATACCCTGCAAGAATCTTGGGGTGAGCCGCGATGGCGTCGTAATCAAGCCTGTCCAGGATGCGCGGCGTTCCGTAGCCACCCTTCATGCAGACGATGCCGTCTATGGAAGCGTCTGCAAAAAACGCGTTCAGGTCGGAGGCGCGCAGTTCGTCCGGCGAAGCAAGGTAGCCGTATTTTCCATGGCAGCTGTCACCCGTTACAACTTTGAAACCCAGGGAAGCAAGAGCTGCCGCGCCACGGGCTGCCATGTCCGGATTGCTGCTGGAACCCGATGGCCCTATCATGCCAATCGTATCGCCAGTTTTCAACGCTTTTGGCAAAGTAATGTTCATGATGCCACCCAGTCAGATTCACCTGTGATCCTGCCGCCTTCCGTATAGATGCGCGGGACACGCCGGCCGATCGAGCATATCACGTCGTTGCGGTTGGTTCCGGCCCAGCCAGCCATTTCCAGCACAGGAATGCCATCGCCCGGCTTATCCCGGGAATCGCCACCGAGGAGTATTGCCTCGTCGCCCTCCGAAACACCGGGTACCGCTCCCACGTCCACGGTACACTGGTCCATGCATACGAGGCCGACGACCGGCGCACGCTGTCCCCGCACCAGAACGCTGGCAACGTTTGACAGGCAACGCTTGTAACCATCGGCGTAGCCAACCGGAAGCGTTGCAATCAGGGTTCCGCCCGCTGGCGCACGGAAGGTGTAGTCGTAGCCTACGCCTTCACCCTCCCTCAGTTTCCTTATCCGTGATATACGGGTAGAAAACCGGAACGGGGTCCTGATTTCTGCACTGTCACTGAGAGGCGTATTCAAAGGCGTCACACCGTACAACACGGCACCGGCCCGGACCATGTCAAGCCGGTATTCGGGGTAGCGCATGAGACCTATGGAATCGCAGACGTGCCTGACGGAAAAGCTGACACCGAGCGCGGCAGCTTTGGCCAGAAGATCCATGAACAGGGAGAACTGGGCTGCGTCAGAATCTTTGTCGTTGAGGGCCAGATGGGTAAAAATTCCTTCAAGCTTGAGTCCGGGCAGGCTGGCCATTTTTGCCAGCAAGGCGGCAGCAGATCCAGTTGCCGTGCCGGGTTCAAAGTCACCCGGCTTGAGCCCGAGGCGGTTCATGCCGGTGTCTACTTTTACATGGGCAAGCGCAGTTGTTCCGTCAGCACGGGCGGCCGCCGCCAGGGCTTCCGCCTGTTCAAAGTCAAAAATGGTGCACTGTGCGCGGCAGGCTACCGCCTCGGCAAAGTATTCCGTGGGGGTGTGTCCCATCACAAGGATAGGCGCATCGGGGAATGCCTTGCGCAGCTGCACAGCCTCGGGCAGGCACGCCACTGCCAGCGTGTCGGCGCCTTCACGAAGGAGTACCCTGGCAACCGGTACCGCCCCAAAGCCGTACGCGTCAGCCTTCAGCACGACGGCCACCTTGGGTAATGCGCCTGACTGTCCAGCAGACCCAACCATGCGGACAACCTGCCTGAAATTGTGCGCCACGGCGTCAAGGTCTATGTCATAGCGTGTGTGTCTCATCATACAACCAGCTCCCCTTGCGTATACGTGACAGGGAATTGCCACTCCGTATAGAATACCCGCCGTTGACCGGACCAGGTCAACGAGGAGCAACGATTGCAGCCCATCATAGGCATCACATCATTCGACGATCAGAAAGTACGATCAACGTACATATCGATAAATGTCAACTACCCCTACTCGGTTTCCGCCGCTGGAGCCTTGCCCTTCATCATTCCCGGCCCATGGGGCCTCGTTCCAGAGCCATTCCCGGAATCGGGCATGACAAGCCTTGCCAAAGCCTATACCGATACCATCGACGGCCTCCTGTTTTCAGGCGGTGGAGACATCAGCCCCTACCTTTTTGGCGAGTCGCCTTCACGCGGACTCTCCAGAATGGACTCCATACGCGACCACTGGGAACTAGCCCTGTTCGCTGCCGCCTCCGCCCGTGGTCTGCCAATTTTTGGTATATGCCGCGGTTGCCAGGTCGTAAACGTAGCGCTGGGTGGAACGCTCTACCAGGACATCCCCAGTGAAGTACCTTCGTCGATCGGCCACTCATTTGAAGTAGCCATGGACGAGCCAGCGCACTATATCGATCTGATGGAAGGCAGCAGACTGCACCGCATGTTCGGTACCGGCCGCGTGCTGGTCAACAGTTTCCACCACCAGGCCATCAAGGATACGGCTCCCGGTCTGATCGTCTCGGCCAGGTCTCCGGACGGCATCATCGAGGCAGTAGAATCAGATGACCCAGCCAGATTCCTTGTCGCCGTGCAGTTCCATCCTGAAGGCATGACCAAGCGGTTCCCCGCGTTCGGATCACTGTTCAGCACCTTCGTGGAAGCGGCGGCGGAATATAGAAGCCAGCACGACAAAGCCTGACGCCTGCGTTACCCCACACTCCCGGTCTTGGCAATTTCAGCCCGGTAAGCATCCAGTTCCCTGGAGTTTGCGCTCACGAAATGCCCGTCGCCGACGTCGTGCCACGATGGACCCTCGGACACATAATCGTGGCACCGTGGATCGTAGACAGTGACAACCTTGCCGCGCTCGACAATCGGGTCAGGCTGCGGAATCGCCGAGATGAGCGCGCGGGTATACGGGTGCAGGGGATGCCTGAACAGTTCCTCGGTCTCTGCCAGCTCTACCAGTTCGCCCTTGTTTATGACCGCTATCCTGTCGGTGATGAAGCGGACCACGGACAGGTCGTGGGCGATGAACAGGTACGTCAGACCCTTGGATTTCTGGATGGCTGAAAGCAGGTTGAGCACCTGTGCGCGTATCGATACGTCGAGTGCCGAGATCGGTTCGTCGGCTACTATCAGCTCGGGTTCCATTATGAGGGCTCGCGCAATGCCGATGCGTTGCCTCTGTCCTCCAGAAAACTCGTGTGGAAAGCGGGACGCAAATTCCGGCAACAGGCCAACTTCGAGCAGCGCCCTGGCAACAAGCTCCTTGCGTTCCTTGTCGCTGCGCTTTACCCCGATATTGTACAGCCCCTCTGAAACGATGTAGTCAACCTTGGCGCGTTCATTCAACGAGGCCATGGGGTCCTGGAAAATCATCTGGATCTTGCGCACTACCTCAAGATCGAGTTCTTTGGATATCTTCCCGTTTATTTGCCGGCCTTTGAACAGGATGGAACCGGAACTCGCCGGGTTTATCCTGACTATTGCCCGGCCGATGCTCGTCTTGCCCGAGCCGGATTCACCGACAAGCCCGAAGGTCTCGCCTTTGTAAATGGAAAAGTTGACGCCTTTGACGGCCTTGAAAATACCGCTGCCCTTGACCTTGAAACTTACCTCAAGGTTTTTGAGTTCAAGGACTACTTCCCTATTGTCAGCGCTACTCATGACGCACCCCCGAGCTTTGCGCTGTCGATCCTGGCGCTGCCGAGTTTGGCGCGCATGGCAAGAATTGCGGGCGGCGGGTCCATAGCTGGTGACCGCGGGTCGAGGAGCCACGTTGCCGCACGATGGGTCGGGCTTACCTGGAACATCGGCGGCTGGGCGGCAAAGTCAACCTTGAGCGCCTTGGGATTGCGCGGGGCAAACGCGTCGCCCTGTATAGTATTGAACAGGTTGGGCGGCGTCCCCGATATCGAATACAGAGGCTGGCCTTTTATACCAAGCTGGGGTAACGATGAAAGGAGCGCCCACGTGTATGGATGCCTGGAATCGTAGAACACCTCTTCCGCAAGCCCGGTTTCCACGATCTGGCCGGCGTACATCACCGCCACCCGGTCTGCAACATTGGCCACGACGCCCAGGTCGTGGGTTATGTAGACCGTCGTAAACGCCAGGTCGCGCTGAAGCGCCTTGATCAGGTCCAGTATCTGCGCCTGTATCGTAACGTCGAGCGCCGTGGTCGGCTCGTCGCAGATCAGGATGCGCGGTTTACAGGCAACCGCTATCGCTATGACGACACGCTGGCGCATGCCGCCTGAGAACTCGTGGGGATACTGTTTGCGGCGCTCCACGGGATTGTCGATGCCCACCCGTTCGAGCATCTCGACCACCGCGATGTCCGCCTGCTTGCCCGACAATCCGTGATGCAGCTCATAGACTTCCCGTATCTGCGAACCTATCGTTTTAAGGGGGTTGAGGGCGGTCATCGGGTCCTGGAAGACCATGGAGATTTTCTTGCCCCGTATTGCCAGCCAGTCCTTCTCGGTCTTGACCCTTGCAAGATCCTGGCCCTCGAAGTTGATTGTGCCGGAATCAACCCAGCCGTTCTGGTCGAGCATGCCTATGAAGGATTTTACAAGCACCGATTTTCCGGAGCCGGATTCACCCACAATGGCTAGGGTTTCGCCTTCGTTGAGTTCCAGGCTTGCCCTTCGTATCGCCGTCAGAGTCCTGCCGCGCAGGTTGAACTTGATTACAATGTCCTGTGCCTCGAGTATCGTGTCGCCTTTAGACATGGCTTCTTCCTTACACGTGGTTGCGCGGGTCGGAGGCGTCCGAGAACGCGTTGCCGAGCACGTAGAACGATATGGTAATGAGCGACAATATGATGGTAGGGAACAGGAGCTGGTATCGCAGTTCCGGAGACATCATGATCTGGCGTCCCTCGTTGACCAGGTTGCCAAGCGATGGGATGCTGACCGGCAACCCAAGGCCAATATATGTGAGGAAAACTTCCCATCCTATGGTTCCCGGAATGGACAGCGCGGTCTGCAGCATGATAACCGATACGAGGTAGGGCAGCAGGTTCCTGACTATGATGCGCCTGGTGGGTGTACCAAGGCAGCGCGAAGCCAGATTGTATTCCCGGTCGCGGATTATCACGATCTGGTTGCGCACAAAACGGGCAAGCCCCAGCCAGCCTGTGGCGCACATAGCTATGACCATGGTCTTGAAGCTTGGCCGCAGGATATAGGCGAGCAGCATCAGTACAATGGTGGTTGGTATATTGTTTATAACGTTGTATATCTCGGTGATGACGCCGTCCAGCCTCCTGACATAGCCCCACAGCGCACCAAAGCTTATGCCTATGAGCATTTCAGCAATGCCGACTATCAGACCGATCAGGAGCGAGGTGCGGGTTCCACTCCAGATCCTGGACCACAGGTCCTGGCCGATGGTATTGGTGCCGAACCAGAATTCCTGGCCTGGCGGAACATTGCGGTATTGCATGCTCGTAGCCGGGTCGATATGGATTTTTGTCGGGCTCTTCTGGCCTGGTATCAGGGGTTGCACAAACGTAAATACAATCAGGACGCACAGGAGTACCAGAAAGCCAAATGCAACCCTGTTCCGCAGGAAGCCCCTCAGTGTGGAGCGCCAGTACGAATAATCAGAGTAGCCGCCCCTCTCGCCGGCGCTCGCATCGAACCCGGCGGGTACAAAAAGCGATGAGTCTACTTCCTGGGCAATGGAGGCAGCAAGCGCTGTCTCCGCTTTATTCAAAACTTGATGACGGATCATCGGGAGGCTTCGCTTTTCTGGAGTTTGATCCGCGGATCGAAAAGCGCCATCAGGAGGTCTCCCAGGAACAATCCGACTATGCCCACCGATGAAAAGATAAGGACGAGCGCCTGGACCAAAGGGTTGTCCTGACGTTGTATAACGTCTACAAGCAGGCCTCCCATGCCGGGTATGGAGTAGAGCGACTCGATATAGATGGAGCCGGATATGGTCATCAGTATCGAAGCAGGCAGGTACTGAGCCATCGGCACGTAGGCGTTGCGCATCACATGCCTGACCATGATGGTTGACTGTGAGAGCCCCTTGGCTTTGGCCAGCTTGATGTAATCCTTGTTGAGCTCGTCCACCATATAACGGCGCATCCACATGGCGTAACCGGCAATGCCTCCGAGCGACATGGACAGCGCGGGCAGTATCCAGCTTTCAGGCCGGTATTTGTCAAACAACAGAGGTAGATGGAAGAGGCTTGTACCGTACAGCTGGATAAACAGAAGGTAGACAGCAAGCGGCACGGCGTTGACGAACACCACGTACCCCGTCCACACTTTGTCGATGGCTTTGCCCTTGTGTCTGGCCATCGATACACCCATGGCAAGGCCGGCAGTCAAAGCCAGACCGGTGGCAACGAGGCCGAAGCGCATCGAATACGGTATGCGTGGCGCTATCACCTCAAGGACAGGCACGTCCTTGCGGTATATCGTCGACTTGCCAAGGTCACCACGGAGCAGACCCCTGTAAAATTTGCCCATCTGCACGTACCATGGATCGAGGAGTCCCATTTTCTGGAGCACCGCTTCCCGCTGGCTGTCCGACAGCTTGTCGTAGCCATCGCCGAAGTATCCCTCTATGGGCAGAAGCCGCATCAGCAGGAACACCACGGAAACGACTATGAACAGCGTCACGAGCGACTGCGCAAACCGCTTGATTGTGTATGGAATCATGGTAGAAAAAACCCCTGATCAGATCCAGCAAACATACTGTTGCCATCTGCTGCACGCAGGGATATCCTCCTTGTCATTATTGTTTTGCCTGGCCATCCTATCATGTTTTCACGCCATGGTAATACTAAAATGAGCGTAAATAACGATTCGTTTGACATATTAATAATATGTGTGGATACTCGCATTGACGACGGTGTTACCGCCCTTCGATTTCTCTTCTCTTCCAAGGGAACGACAGATGAAAAACAAGCAGGTTCTAGCGTTGGCCGCAATCGCGATGATCGCGGTTGGTCAGGCATGGTCTCAGCGCAAGTCCGGGGACTACTATGAAGTCTACTCGGGTGAAGTCACTACGCTGAATTATCTCATCTCAGGCTCCGAGAACGAGCACTTCATGTTCGCCAACACGATCGACAACCTGATCGAGTACGATCAGTACGGCGTGATAAAACCAGCCCTCGCCGAATCGTGGACGAGCTCTGCGGACGGCCTCGTGTGGACCTTCAAAATCCGCAAGGGCGTACAGTGGTATACTTGGGACGCCAAGGCATATGCCCCGCTGACAGCTCAGGACTGGGTTGACTCCGCCAGATATATCCTGACAAAGACCAACGCATCGAAGACGTCATCGCTTCTCTCGGACTTCCTGGTCAACGCTGACGAATACTATGAAGGCAAGATCAGCGACTTCTCGCAAGTCGGGGTCAAGGCACTCGATGCCAATACCCTCCAGTACACGCTCAAAGTGCCGGTACCGTACTTCCTCTCGATGCTCAGCTACGTAAGCTACCTGCCGGTCAACGGCAAGTTCCTCGCAGCTACAGGTGAGACTTTTGGCCGGGACCACAAGAATATCCTGTCCAACGGCGCTTATATCATGACCGAGTTCGAACCGCAGGTTACCAGGGTACTGACCAAGAACAAGAATTACTGGGACCAGGTGAACGTCAACATCCCAAGGCTGATCTTCAAGTACAACAAGGAATCTGCGACTCTGGCGCCCGAGCTCTTCCTGCGCGGTGAAATTTCGTACGCTCCCATTCCGTCGACGATACTTGACACCTGGATGAAGGCTCCGGCCAAGAAAGCCCAGATCCACCCCGCCAGGGTCAGTTCGTACACCTACTTCTACGGCTTCAACTTCAAGCCTACCTTTGCAGCGGAATACGAGCCCGAGAACTGGAAGGTCGTGGTCAATTCCAAGAACTTCCGCAAAACCATTTACCACGCGCTTGACCGTAAAGCAGCGATGCTGACCGCCGAACCATACGCGCCAGACCGCAAGTTGCAGTCGACCATCACCCCCCGTGGCTTCGTCAATGCTGGTGGACTCGACTATGTAGCTTCAAGTCCTTTGATCACCATCGCCAACACCGACTCCTTCAACAAAGCCAGAGCCCTGGAATTCAAAGCCGCTACATTGAAGGAACTGGCCGGCAAGGCAACCTTCCCTGTCAAGATAATGATGCCCTACAACTCAAGCGGATCCGAGTGGACCAACCGCGTCCAGGTAATCGAGCAGCAGCTTGAGGGTCTTTTGGGCAAAGATTTTATCGATGTCATACCAGTATCATTCCCGCCAACCGGCTTCCTGAATGTTACCAGGCGCGCCGGCAATTTTGCGATGCAGGAACTGAACTGGGGACCTGACTATGCCGACCCACAGACCTATACCGACCCCTTCGTCGCTGGCGCCAACTACATCTTCCTGGATAGTTCACCCGTGTACACGAAGGCAGGCGGCAAGACGAGCTATGACGCCCTGGTCGAGGTAGCAATGGCCGAAGCCAAGGATATCAAGAAGCGTTACGAGCTGTTCGCAAAAGCCGAAGCGTTCCTGATAGAAGAAGCAATCGTCGTACCGTATGCAATGGGTGGCGGCGGATTCGAGGCTTCCAAGCTCGAGCCTTTCACCTATCCCTACGCTCCATTCGGCTTGTCGACGCTCAAGTACAAGGGTCAGATAGTCATGCCGGCCGCGCTTGATACCGATGCTTACACCAAGCTGGAAAACACCTGGAAAAAAGCCCGGGAAGAGGCTCTGAAGAAGGCCAAGTAACAGGTTGAAGCATCAATAAGGTTGTGTGAAGCAGGCCCCGCGATACCGGGGCCTGCTTTTTTTCAGGGGAAAATTGACCGCCGCTGGTCAGCGGTAGTACTGCGTGCCAAGACCAGCCACCGAGTACAGTATGGCAGCGAGTGCCCCAAGTTCCAGCGCAGCCCACAACAGCGCCGTGCGTCCGCTTGTACCGGCTTTCTGCTCGACGATAGCCCCGTCAAGAGGCGCATACAGGGACGATGGCAGACCGCCTGGCAGGTTCCCGTCCACAGAAACATTCTGAGGCTGCACCATGGAATCATGGTTTTTGCCACCTATACCGGGTATCCGGATCGGCTCCGCCGGATGAGGGCCGGGGGCCGGATCATGTGTCCGGAACGGACGGGCAAATCCATCAGCCCGCAAGAACATGAACCACGCAACAGCAAGGCACAACAGCATGGCCAAAGGCATGAATACCGAGGCGTAGTAGACATTTCCGAATCCAATAATTGCCAGACCAAAGGAGGCTGCAGTCGACATTGCGGCGACAAAGGTACCGGCCGCCAGAGCCCGCAGATCCAGAAGTCGTTTCATCCGCTCTCCAATGCAGGTGTAAAACCCGCCGCGCCAGTATGGGAGGGCGTTTTTCACTTGTCAACCGCGGGGCAATGGAGGCACTGGCACTTACACAGGGAACACCGACCAGGGCAGAAGCTGGAGAACGGCTGGCGCAACGGCTTGAAGGCATAGCATCGGAACCGGGAGCCGAGCTGTCTGGGCTCGCTTTCGTTGCCATCGATGACGGCGAGCCGGTATTCGAGCACTATCTGGGCCGCAGGTTCATCCACCCCACGGACCGTAGCCTCGACCTGCCCGTCACAGCCGACACCCGATTCCGCGTAGCCTCCATTTCCAAACCATTCGTCGGCGTCGCCTGCATGTCGCTTGTTGAAGAGGGCCTGCTTGACCTTGAGGCGGACGTGTCGGACTACCTGGGCTGGACTCTGCGCAACCCGGCTTTTCCTGATTACAGAATAACGCCTGCGATGCTGCTGTCGCATATTTCTTCTTTGCGCGACGGCGAAAAGTATTCCTTGCCTCCAGGCCGTTTGCTCAGGGAATTCTTTGAACCTGGAACCGAAGCATGGGAGGGTGGAGCCCATTATGCCGGGCTTGCCGGTGCTGCCGGACCACGTCTTGCGCCAGGCCGTTACTATTCATATTGCAACCTTGGTTTTGGCATCATGGGTACTATAATTGAACGGATTTCAGGGATCCGCTTTGA
>JFJP01030394.1_pt1 | contig 10110 bp, 8 predicted proteins | sample 431651 | NCBI WGS metagenome assembly JFJP01 (sample SAMN02602958, study PRJNA72255) | Microbial mat metagenome, whole genome shotgun sequencing project. | biome: fresh water; feature: sink hole; material: water; isolation source: purple microbial (photo- and chemosynthetic) mats found in... | reverse complement strand
CCGCAACAGCGCTTGACCACGATTTAATTCTTGCGACCAACAATGAAAACCACTTTTCCCGCGTTAGTAATCTCAGGATTGATAACTGGTCAAAACCATGAGTAAAAATTTGTTAAAACACCGCCGTATCAGCGAGATCACTGCGGACTGGGCGCGAGGCTAAATCGCAGCAAACCGAAATTGAGGGGTTAGTAGCAATGCCAGATGAAGCGATTGACACCAGCGATATTCCAGTTCTGGATGATGAGTTTTGGGAAAAAGCCGTGCGTAACCGGTTTTATCATCCAGCCAAAAAGACAGTGAAAATTCAGCTTGATGCTGAAATCCTGGCATGGCTCAAGTCCCAAGGAGCAGGGTATCAAGCCCGTATCAATGAAATTCTACGAACAGCGATGCTTAAAGAGCAAGGCAGGGCGGGTTAAATCGTCAGACTGTACCCGCCAGTGTGAGGAATCCCTGATAATGGCGGGTTACGCTTCGCTAACCCGCCCTTGTATCTTGGCGGTCAAGAGGCGGATTGATTGGTTTTATGTCCTGACGCCGGATGACATTGCAATGATTGGAAGCACTTAGGAGGATATCCCCGATGCTCGACACCCCAGCCTACACAATGACCGAAGCAGCTCGCTATTTAAATCTGGCTCCGGCCACCTTGCGATCCTGGTTTATTGGCAGAAGTTATCCAAAACGGGATGGCCCTGGCTACTTTGAACCATTGATCCACTTTGCCCATCCAGAGCAGCGGCTTTTATCGTTCACTAACCTGGTCGAAGCCTACGTTTTGCGCGCCTTGCGTCAAAATCATAACGTCTCGATAACCGCATTAAGGACTGCGCTGGACTATGCAGAACAAGAATTAAAAATTCCCAGACTGCTTATGAAGCATGATCTATTAACCACCACTGGCGACTTGTTTCTGCAATACTATGGCAATCTCATTAATCTTTCCCAATCCGGGCAACTGGCAATGCGCAAGATGCTTGATGCCTACTTGGCGCGGGTTGAATGGGACATTGAATTACCGAGTCGTCTGTATCCCTATATTATGGGCGTGGATACGCAAAAAGTAATCGCTATAGACCCCGCGATTGGATTTGGACGCCCAATATTGATTCACAAAGGCATATCGACCGCCGTAATTGTAGATCGGATTGATGCGGGTGAATCGATAGAGAATTTGGCTGAAGATTATGATCTTAAACCCGAAGAAATTGAAATAGCGATTATGTACGAGCGTGCCGCTTGAGTATCGTATTTTTCACAGATCGCGATTTGGGCAAGCAATTCCCCCATCTTTTATTGCAAGCAGGTCTTACCATCGAAAAACATGCAGACCACTTTGCAGATATTGCTAAAGATGAGGAATGGCTGACTGAAGTTGGGCGTCGTGGCTGGTACGCAATCACGCACGATCAAAGAATACGCTATAGACCCAATGAAAAAGCAGCGGTCATGCAGGCCGGAGTTGGTTTATTAGTTCTGATCGGAACCGCACCTTTTGCTGAACTCGCCAGAAACTTTATTGTGACTTTGCCGAAGATAGAACAGTTTATTGAACAAAATTCTCGCCCGTTTATTGCGAGAGTTTATCGTCCCGACCGAGAAAGTCAGGATGCTCAATCCCCATCATCCAGGGCAGATAGAACTGTGGGTGGATGGGAAATCGAATGGATTCAGGGGGGGTTTTCGCACCGGCAACGGGACCCAAATCCCCCCTAACCCCCCTTTGCTAAAGGGGGGGACTGAACGGTTACGATTGATACACCCCTCAACTTGCACGCGGAACCGCCTTCTTCACCGTCACGATAGCCACCCCGGCCAACGTCATCGCCCCACCCAGCAGCAATTTCCAGGTGGGTTCATCGCCCCACACCCACACCCCCAGCGCCACCGCCAGTACCGGGGAGAGCAGCAACATCGGGGTAATCAGACCGACCGGATAGCGGGTCAGCAGATGATAGAGGACACCGTGACCAATCAGCGAAGCGCCGACCGCTGAATAGACCGGCAAGGCAAAGTAAAACCAGTCCGCAGTGCGCAACGCCGCCATCTGACCCTGCTCGAACAACAGCGACATCAGCAACTGCGCAGGAGTGGCCACCGCACCGACCCAGGCTTGCAGGGTGAACACACTCACCCCGGCCAGCCGGCGCATCAGAATCGTCGCCACCGCCATCGCCATCGCCGCACCCACAATCCAGCCCAAGGCGTCCAGATGGGCGAAGACCGTCGGATCAAAGCCAATAACCATCACCCCGGCAAACGCGGTGGCGATCCCCGTCACTCGCCAGCGATCCAGCCGTTCACCCAACCAGATGAACGCCAGCAGCGCCGAAAAAGGCACATAGAGCTGGGCGGCAATCGCGACCGAGGAAATATCGCCGCTGGCATCCAGCCCAATGAAAATCATGCTGAAATGAACGACGCCCAGTACCAGACTGATTTCCAGCACCTGGCGCATTTTGCCCGGCTTCCAGCGCAGCCAGGGCAACAAGAGCAGCAGCAAAATGGCAAAGCGCAACGTCGAAAACAGCATCGGCGTGAAGTAGTCCACCCCCACCTTGCCGACCAGAAAATTCAGCGCCCAGGCCACATTCACCAGCAGCACCAGTGATAAATCACCGGCTTTCATCGGGTCATGGATTCAGCGTGGAGGCGTTCCTGGCGTCCTGGCGGTTCCCGATCAATCCTCACGCTGCTGCCACGCCCGCACCGCATTCATAAAGCGGGCGTCCAGTTCGGCTTCCTCTTCAGCAGGCAGTGCGCCGGTTTGACGCCACTGCTCCTGCAAACGCTGCGGGTCATAAAGCACCTCGGTTTTGGTGGCCGCCCCCGCCAGCGAAGCGGACAACCGGGCGACCTGATATTCCATCCGCAACTGGGCGAAAGCCGGCGGCGATTCCACACCGGCGACGATTTCCATGCAGACGCACCAGACCTTCTTGCGCTCCAGATTCTGTTCCAGCGTGGTTTGCCATTCGCGGGCGGCTTCAGGAGCGCCGGTCAGCGCCTGACAAACCGCATCGAACCGCCGTTGCAGGGGTTCCAGCAACGCCTCTGGCAGCGCGGGGAGTTCGGCCCATTGTTGCTGGAAAGGTGCGAGGACATCGGCAGTCACTGGTGCCGCGGGCAACAGCGCCTCGACACGGGCGCACAGGCGGGTCCGCTCATACCCATGCTGGAAAGTTTGCTGAGCATGGTTCCGGCGCAGGGATCGTTCCTGTTGACCAAACTGGCGGAGCGCCGCTTCAAAACGCTGATCCAGCGCCCGCTGTTCCGCCTTGGGCGCAGGCCCCGCCGTTTCCCACTCGCGCTGGATGGCGGATAAACGCACTCGCGCCTGCGGTAATTGTTCACTGTCGAGGTTGGTGAACGCTTCGACTTCTTCACACAGCGCCAGCCGTTGGGTCAGATGCCCTTGACGCTCGTCGTCCACCGCCTGCTGTTCGGCCTGACGACGGGCAAACACCGCATCGCAGGCGGTGCGAAACGTCTTCCATAGCGCCTGTTCCTGACGGGGCGAGGCTTGCACGGTGGGATGCCATTCGGCCTGCGCGCGCTTGGCGGTTTCAATCGCCGCCCGCAAATCGGCGCTATCCACCACCGCCTGCACCTGTTGGATCAGGTTCTGCCGCCGTTGCAATTCCTGGTCACGTTCGGCATCAAGGCGGTGATCCAGGCGCTGCTGGACTTGCTGAAAGCGGCGATCCAGATTCTTGCGGTCGGCGCGATTCACCGGCCCCAGCTTGTACCATTGTTCCTGAGCGCGCCGCCGCAGCCGATCCGCTTCCCGCCAATCCACCTGCGCCCAGTCGGTCGTCTGTTCAAATTGCTCCAACTGCTCGCACAGGAGTGCTTTCTTCTCAAAGTTCTGCTGGCGTTCGCGGGATTGTGCTTCGAAATGCGCCTGACAGGGGGCATACGCCCGCTCACAGGCCCCGTTGAACCGCTTCCAGAGATTCTTGGGCGCGGCACCTTCGTGATGATCCAGATCCTTCCAGGCATCCCGTGTCTGTTGGATGCGGTGGGCGATTTCGGTGGGATCGACCTCCAGACCGATCAGGCTTTCCGCGGTCGCGCAAAGCTGTTCCCGTGCCTGATAAGCCGCCCAGCGCCGCCAGTCGCGCAATTCGCCAATCCGGCCCGCGCAACTTTGCAGCCGTTCTTCGATCTGCGCCATTTGCGCCCGGCTCAGTCCGATGTTCCGCTTCAGCCGCTGGCGCGCCTGTTCCTGCAAGGTCGTCGCCTGTTGCAATTCGCCATTTTCCAGGGCGGTTTCCAGTTGCGTGGCTAACTCTTGGAGTTCCTGCCATTCCCGATCGCGTTCATTGACCTGGCGCTGCATCCGGGCGCGCAATTTGTCGAGCATTCCGTCAAACAGCCCCTGCAATTCAGTGGCCAGCGCCCGGGATTCGGGACGCTCCAGACCTTCCCACTGCTGCCGCAATTGCTTGAGATCCGCGTCGTGAACTTCGCTGGTCTGTTGCAGCAATTTGTCGGCCTGTTGCAACACTTCACGCAAGCGGAGGGCGCGAGCCTGGTTCCGGTGGAGGACGCGCTGTTGTTCCTGAATGTCCTCGACCAGTTGCTGGAATTGCTGTTCCAGTCGCCGCCCTTCGCTGTCCTGCACCGGACCGAAATAGGCCCAGGCGGCGGGCGCTTCACGGGTAGCGTATTGCACCGAGGCGTCCAGTTCGTGGCTGGATTCGCTGGCCTGGCGTAACCGTTCCAGCAGGGTTTCCAGCGAAGCGGTCAGTTCCATGCGCTGGGTGCGGCGTCCCGCGCTGGCCTGCCGTTCGGTCAGGAACCGGGTGCGTGCCTCGACATAGCGCTCGCGCAATTCGGGCGGGGCGGCGGCTTCCTGATCGCGCCATTCCTGTTCCAGCCGTGGAAAGCGACCGGCGTTCATGCCGCTTTCACCATCCCAGCGCAGGTTTTCCATCTCGGTGCATAACCGCTCGATATGGCTGGCGCGGATTTTCTCGGCGACGAGCGCATCGAGTCGCTCCCGCGCCCGGCGGTAAATGCGCTTGTCGCGGTTGCGGCTCTGACGGGCGATCTGGTCGAGCGCTTCCGGTTCGTAAACCCGTTCCAGCGCGGCCAGGCGCACGTCCAGTTGCGGATCGTGGATCGCGATTTCGATCAACAACGGTTCCGCCGTCGTTCGCTCCAGCGCGGCCAATCGCAATTCCGGTTCAACGGCCTGACGCAACAGCACCTCAACCAACTCGGGATCAGCGCTCTGGCGGAAGCGCTCCAGCCGGTCGGTCAGCGATGGACCCTCAGCCGCCTTGCCGGTCAGCAGGACGCGGTAACGGGCTAATGCGGCGGTTCGCACCCCGGCATCAGCGTCTTCACCAGCCAGAGTCTGTAACTGATCGAGATCGTTGAGGCGTTCCAGCGCCAAGCGGCGGTGGGCAGGATCAGTACTTGCCAGTTCCGGTGCAGCGGGTTGAGGGGCTTCGGGATCGGTAGTTTGCCACTTGGGCTTAAGAAAACGGCTCAGGATCATGGGGCGATCGTAGTATTCAGAGGTGGAGGGGAGGCGCTGCGGGTAGCGTACCGGGATTACTTTATCACACCGGGTTGGAAGCCGGGTTGCCGTTAGGGTGTTTGCACTACTTTTGCCGGTTAGATTAAAACTAGTTGCAATTCATAGTAGGACAAAATTCGGGCGATCGCCCAAAGGAGCCTGTGATGAGCGAAGAAAACCGTAAAAATAGTCCTGAAACCCTGGCCGACCAAGTCAAAGGGGCCATCGACCGGGCGCAAGAGGAAACCGGCAAGCTGATGGAATCAGTGGTCAAGGAAGGTGAAAAACTGCGCGAGCAGACCTTGCATCTGGCCGGGGATACGATCAATGAAGCCCAGGAACGGATGGACGACGTCCGCGAAATCGTGGAAGGCATGCGGGGCAAGGCGACCGATACGCTGGATCATCTGGAGCAGATTTTTGAGGATCGGGTCTCGCGGGCCTTGAAGCGGTTGGGGGTGCCTACCCGTGATGATGTGCGCGGCATCGCCCAGCGGCTTGAAGCGATCAATGAGCGCATCAAGGCGCTGACCCATGATCGGCAGGCGGCCGCTATGACGGCGGCGGTGGAGAAAGACAATTTGAAGCTGATCAGCGGAATTGGGCCGGTGTTGGAAGGCAAGTTGAACGCAGCGGGCATTAGCTGCTATCGACAGCTTGCCGTCCTGACCGACGCCGACATCGAGCATTTGGAAGCAGAGATTATTCACTTCAGCGGACGCATCCGCCGGGATGACTGGGTAGCACAGGCTCGGGAACTCCATGCCCGGAAGTACGGTGAATCGCTGTAGTGGCCAGCACGCCCTCCCCCCGTGGAGGGGAGATTCGGGGTGGGAGGGCGTAAACGGTTACGCCGGATTCAGGCGTTCAGATCGGGGATAACTTTGCTTTCGAGACGGGAGATCTGATCCTTGATCATCAATTTGCGCTTTTTAAGCCGCTTCAGTTCAAGCTCGTCAACCAGGGGATCTTTGGCCAAGCGGGCGATTACGTCATCCAGATCGCGATGCTCGACGCGCAATTCAACGAGGCGGCGCTTGTAATGTTCAATGTCATTGGTCTCCATAGGCGGTATCCTCCAAATAAAGGGCGGGAGTGGTGGGGGTCGGAACCGGGCAGGTTCCCGACGCGCGGTGTTCACCGTGGTCATCAATGCAGTCTAGTCCGCTAGCGCACGGGCGGCAAGTCAATCACTCTAACGCAACCGGAGCCGATTTCGGGTAAAGTTTCCGGCCTTGTCAGAGGTTCCCGGAGAGTGCGCATGACGGCGACAGTCAGGAAACAGCAGGTCAATTTTAACAAGCTTCAAAAACGGTTGCGACGCAACGTCGGCCGAGCCATTCAGGATTTCAACATGATCGAGGATGGCGACCGAGTAATGGTGTGCCTGTCCGGCGGCAAGGATTCCTTCGTCATGCTGGATATTCTGCGCAATCTGCAACGGCGGGCACCGGTGCGCTTTGCGTTGATTGCCGTCAATCTCGATCAGAAGCAGCCAGGGTTTCCCGAACAGGTTCTGCCCGACTATCTCCGCAGTATCAGCATTCCCTTCCACATTATCGAGCAGGACACCTACAGCGTGGTCAAGCGGGTTATCCCGGAGGGGAAGACCACCTGTGGGCTGTGTTCACGGTTGCGGCGCGGTGCGCTTTACACGTTTGCAGCGGAACAGGGGATGACCAAAATCGCCCTCGGTCATCATCGCGACGATATTGTGGAAACCCTGTTTCTGAATCTGTTCCACGGGGGCACGCTCAAGGCCATGCCGCCGAAGCTGTTGAGCGATGATGGCCGGCATGTGGTGATTCGCCCGCTGGCCTATTGCCAGGAACGCGACACGTCCGCCTACGCCCAAGCTCGCCAGTTCCCGATCATTCCCTGCAATCTGTGCGGCTCCCAGGACAATCTGCAACGCCAGGCGATCAAGGCCATGTTGCGGCAATGGGAAAAACAGTTTCCGGGGCGGGTGGACAGCATTTTCGCCGCGCTGGGCAACGTTGCGCCGTCGCATCTGGCCGATACCGGATTGTTCAATTTCGCTGAACTGGGGGCGCGCAACGGGGGTTCAGCGCCGAACTGGCTGTTGCCGGAGGCGCGTGAGGATCAGGAGGAGGAAAAATCCTCCCCGACCCCCCTTCTTTTTCAAAGGAGGGAGGAAAACGTTGATGACTTTGATAAAACTTTGTAGCTTCGCAGTTTGGGTTGACCGCTTTATCGTCAACCCAACCTTTCACGGTTGATGACCATGTACAACATTTTGTTCATCCATCAAAACTTCCCTGGCCAGTTCAAACACCTCGCCCCGGCACTGGCGGCGCAGGGGCATACCGTCGTCGCTCTGACCCTACAGAAAGTCAACGCCACCGAATGGCAAGGCGTCAAGCTGATCCCTTACGCCGTCCAACGCGGCTCTACCCCCAACGTTCATCCCTGGGTCAGCGACTTCGAAACCAAAACGATTCGCGGTGAAGCTTGTTTCCGCGCTGGGTTGCGCCTCAAGACCCAAGGCTTCAACCCAGAGATCATCATCGCCCATCCCGGTTGGGGGGAAAGCCTGTTTCTCAAAGACGTCTGGCCGCATGCGCAAGTGATCGCTTACTGTGAATTCTTCTACCACCGCGAAGGTACGGATGTCGGCTTCGATGCCGAATTTCCAGTCACTGACCCCGGCGAAGTTTGTCGCTTGCGCCTGAAGAATCTCAATAATCTTCTGCACTTTGACGTTGCCGACGTTGGCCTGTCCCCCACCCACTGGCAAGCGAGCACGTTTCCCGAGCCGTTTCGCCAACAGATCCGTGTCATCCACGACGGCGTCGACACCCGACAGATCGTCCCGAATCCTCAAGCCACTCTGCAGCTTGATCAACGCGGCCTTGAACTCCGAGCTGGCGATGAACTCATCACCTTCGTCAACCGCAACCTCGAACCGATGCGCGGCTTTCACTGTTTCCTGCGCGCCCTGCCGGACATTCAGCGCCGCCACCCCCAAGCTCGTATCCTCATCGTTGGCGGCGATGAAGTCAGCTACGGCAGCCTACTGCCTGGCGGCCAGACCTACCGCCAGAAATACCTGAGCGAACTCGCCGGCCAATTGGATCTCAGCCGCATCCACTTTGTTGGCAAAGTTCCCTATGCGGTATTTCTGGGTCTGCTGCAAGTGTCTGCCGTCCACGTCTACCTGACCTATCCGTTTGTCCTGTCCTGGTCCATGCTTGAAGCCATGAGCGCCGGTTGCCTAGTGATCGGTTCTCGCACCCCGCCGGTAGAAGAAGTGATCATCCACGGTCACAACGGCCTGCTGGTCGACTTCTTCAACCCCCAAGAACTTGCCGACACCGTCGACACGGTGCTCCGCCACCCCGACCGGATGCAGACGATCCGCCACTACGCCCGGCAAACGATCATCGAAAACTACGATTTACACACCGTCTGTCTGCCTGCCCAGGTGGCGCTCATCGAGGCGGTCGCCCAGGGGAGAGGAGGAAGGCCGCGGGTTTGACGCTTTTTGAAATTCGCTGCTATTGTTCAAGGGTTGCAAAATCATTGCGCCGGCTTCCCGAACCCCCTTGGGCAAGCCGGTCTGGCTACCGAGTGAGGAGGAAAATAGATGAAACAGAAACTGTTGGCGCTGGTTGCCGCGGTCGGTCTGGCGATGGGCGGCGGTGTGGCTCAGGCGGCAGATCCGGTGAAGATTGGTCTGATGGCGCCGTTGACCGGTTCCTGGGCCAGTGAAGGGCAGGGCATGAAGAAAATCGTTGAACTACTGGCCGATCAGCAGAACGCCAAGGGCGGCGTGCTGGGTCGGAAAATCGAAGTCGTCACCGAGGACGATGGCGGCGACCCGCGCACCGCTTCACTGGCCGCGCAGCGCTTGACTACGAAAGGTGTGGTCGCTGTTATCGGTACTTACGGTTCGTCCGTGACCGAGGCCAGCCAGACCATTTTTGACGAGGCGGGCATTCCGCAAATCGCCAACGGTTCGACCGCGATCCGTCTCACGGAAAAGGGTTTCAAGCACTTCTTCCGTACCGCACCCCGTGATGATGAACAGGGACGAATGGCGGCACAGACCATTGAGAAACTGGGTTTCAAAAAAGTCGCCATCCTGCATGACAGCACGTCCTATGCTAAAGGTCTGGCCGATGAAGCTAACACGCTACTGAAGAAGCAGGGCGCAAAAGTGGTGTTTTTTGACGCCCTGACGCCGGGTGAACGCGACTACACCGCGATTCTGACCAAGTTGAAGGGCGCTAACCCGGACGTCGTGCTGTTCACCGGCTACTATCCTGAAGCGGGTCTGTTGCTGCGGCAAAAGCGGAGTATGGGTTGGGCGGTGCCGTTCATCGGCGGCGACGCCACGAATAATCCCGATCTGGTCAAGAGCGCCGGTAAGGAAGCCGCTGAGGGTTTCTATTTCCTGAGTCCGCCGCAACCGCAGGATCTGGATACGCCGGAAGCCAAGGCGTTTCTGACCGATTACCAGAAAAAGTACAACGAAGCGCCTCCTTCCATCTGGGTGGTGCTGGCGGGCGACGGGTTCCGGGTGGCGGTGGCCGGTATTGAAGGTGCCAAGTCTA
>JFJP01027700.1_pt1 | contig 10112 bp, 11 predicted proteins | sample 431651 | NCBI WGS metagenome assembly JFJP01 (sample SAMN02602958, study PRJNA72255) | Microbial mat metagenome, whole genome shotgun sequencing project. | biome: fresh water; feature: sink hole; material: water; isolation source: purple microbial (photo- and chemosynthetic) mats found in... | reverse complement strand
GTGGAAATTTATTAATGAAATTTATAGGGAAATTTATAGAGAAACTTATTGTGAAATAAATCTCAAAATTTATCGTGAAATTTATTGTAAAATTATTTACGAAATTAAAAAAATAATTCTTGTTTATTTCTCTTTTAAAAAATTTAATTGCGAAAAAGCTTCTGCTAATGAATATACTAAACAAATGGATTTTCACAGGGGTGATCTGCTGGCTTGACGTTTCCAAGCTCTCCCCGGAGCTTGCCTTCACTCTGGTTTGAGGTGCTTTCAATCGAATCCCCGAAAAAAATCCTGGTTAAAAATTTTTCTGACGATAAAAACCTCAAAGCTCATGCGAGAATCTTTATGAGAAAAACGAGCAAAAAAGCGGAGTTAATTCAAAAGGATTTTCTGATTTAGTGCATATTTCTGTGCTAAATGAGCCCGAAATCGTCAATAATATCGGCATTCGCTTTAAAAAGGACCTGATTTTTACGAATATCTGGCCGACTCTCTTGATAATGAACCCTTATAAGGAAATTACTGAGCTTTTTACTGAGGAAAAAATGCGAGAATTCTGCAAAAAAGACTGAAACACCGCATATTTATTCCATTGCTTTTCAAGCATATAACCAATTGTTTGAGAACTCAAAAAAACAGTCCATTGTCATCAGCGGGGACTGGAAAGGACCTCAACTGTGAATTCGCAATGAAATTCCTCATTAATAGAAAACCGCAAACAGATAATAGTTCCCATATATCTCCTTTCCAAAAACCAAATTTTCATTTATGTAGAGTCCTATTCCACGATAAAAGATGCGATATCGTTATCATTGAAAAAACTGGGACTTTCTGATAAATCCACGTTTTTCGGCATTTATCAAGTAAAAAGATACATGGGAAAAATGTGATGATTTGGAGGGAAATGGCGATAAAAAAGAGAAGAATTATATAGCAGTGAAATATATGATAAACTAAGTGAAAACATGCGAAATAATGGCGAAAAACCTGGTTTTTATCGTGAATTTCTCCGAGAGAAAACATAGGATAAAAAGCGAAAAATGTGAAGAAATTGCGTTTTTAATAGGAAAATATAAAGAAATAGGATAAATGAAGAATTTCTTATTAAAATATTGGCTTTTTCTTTTATACTTATTAATAATTTGTTATTCTATTGCAAATTTCCTATTATTCTATCGAAATTTTCGAAAAACTGTAATCAGAAACCCGATTTTGATCAATGTTTTTTTCTTCATAGTCCACATCTTCAAAATTCAACAATTTATCAGGTTTTAGCATTTTTTCAGTGATCTCATATTCATCCAGCGGAGGGTCGTATTCTCGTTTGTAAAGCTTCTCCCAGTCCATACCTTTGAAGAAAGGATGGGCTTTGATCTCCTCTTTGTTAATACAACCTATACGCTTAGAAGGGTCTTTGTTCAGTAGGCGCTGGAGAAGATATTAGATTTTAAAAGAAATTAAAGAAGGAAAATGAATGAAAACACTCAAAAAACTTCAAAAGATAAACTCAAAGAAAAAAATCAAAGAAAAACTCAAAGAAAACCCCCAATAAAAACCCTTATCAGATCCTTTGCCTCTGGGCTGACTCCTTTCGGAAACTCAAGTTTCCCTTCCTTGATATTCTTAAAGAGCTCTGGGATCTCTGGAGAAAAAAACGGTGGAGACCCTACGATAAACTCATAAAGCACTGCTCCAATGCCATATAAATCCGCGGATTTCCCATATCCTTTTGATTTATTGTTCTTTGTCATCAGGACTTCTGGTGATAAATAAGCTGGACTTCCACAAAAGGATTTAGTCAATTCATCATCAGCAATTCCGTCTTTAGAAAGCCCGAAATCAGCTAATTTAAGGTGTCCATATACATCAATAAGCAGATTTTCCGGCTTCAAATCACGATATATGATGTTCTTCTTATGAAGGTATTCGATTGCGAGCACCAGTTCGGAGATGTAGAAACGAGCCACGTCTTCGCCGAGCTGACTGATCTTCAGCAATTCGCCTGTTAGATCTCCACGAGGACAGTAGTCCACCACAAGGTAGAAGTTGCGGGGGGTCTGGAAAAGAAGAAGAGTTATTTTTTGAAGAAAAAATTTACAAATAAAAAAGATGATAAAAAACTACAAAAAAAAATCAAAAGCAATAAATTTCTCTTTTTTACTTGAAAAGAGTAATGAATCTGCAGTATAAATGGGTGATTGCAGGACTTCAGAATCTTGGTTTCCGTTATCGCATACCTGAGCTTTTTTTTTATGATCAAATCCCTTTTCTTCAGCACCTTCATCGCGAACAGTTCTCCTTCCCCTTTTTTCCTTACAAGAAAGACCTTTCCAAAGGAGCCACTTCCTAACAGTTTTATCAGCTCAAATGATAGGAATTTCACTTTTGCATCATCTAAATTTATTGTGATAGCTCCTTTTATTGGAGAATTGATGGGATCTGACTTTATTTGATTATCGTAAGAAGAAACACTCTTTTTAAAACAACTCTTTTTAAGAGAAGGACTTTGAATGGAAGAGTTTTCACGGTTTCGGTTACGGATTTGATTGAAAAAGGAGTTGGAGATGTCTTCGTTCGGAAAGAGCTTGTTCTTGCGGAAAAAAGAAGAGGTTTGATCCTCATCTCGGATCACGTCGGAGATCTCAAGAATCTCCAGTGACTTTTCGAACAGTGAGGAATTATTTTCACTTTATAAAGGAGAATTTTAGGAATTTAAAGAAAATTCAAAGAAAATTTAAAGAAAATTCAAATAGAAAATTCAAATGGAAAATTTAAAGAAAATTCAAATGGAAAATTCAAATGAAAAATTCAAATGGAAAATTCAAATAGAAAATTCAAAAGGAAAATTCAAATGGAAAATTCAAATAAAGAAAAATAAAATTGATTTATATATAAATAAAGAAAAAGTAACAGTTTCAATCGTTTTTTCTCCTCATTATTGAAATAATGTGTTGCATTGGAAATGGAGCTCATCCATATCTTAAGCGTCGAGACGAATTTGGACCCAATGACCTGTTTATTCTTCTCATAAACGATCTATTTTCCCTAGAGTAAATCCTTTTAATTAATACACAAAAATACCTCGAAATAATTCAAATCCTTCTTCATATACCATGCAGGCTTTATCCTTTGTAGATATTTTATTGTTTTTAACTGAAGAATTTCTCTATTTTTAACATTTTTGTGATAAAAAAAGCTGAGAAAAATATAAAGAAACTTAGGGTTTTCTGGATAATCCTGTTTTGTCTTATATCGGATTAATACCCCCTTTTCAGGATTTAATTCGAAGAATCGCTCATTTCCTCCACTAACGATCAAATTCTGGATTTTATAAAGAAAACCCAAGCTTATCGAGACTTTGGAATTTATCTGAAAAGTCTCAGTTTTCTGCTAAAAATTTTTTATTATTTTTTGGGAAAAACTGGATTTTTTTTCATAAATTACATGATATTTATTGAAAAAATCTATATTTATCGTAAATTTCAAGATATTTTATCATTTTTAATCAAAGAATGTAATTATTATCTTGATTTTTATGATATTTTACATGGATTTTTATCGTGAAATATTTTATCGTAAATTTCACGATATTTAATCCTTATTTTATTCAATATTTTATCGTATTTTTATTTTTATAATGAAACATTCTTACATTATCGGCTGAAAATCGATTCGATTGCAATAAAGAGATTAATTCCGGGTCTTCACATACATCAAAGGCTGAGTCTCCTTCATCATCTTTTAAGCTTTTATAGGGTTTTTAACATATTTTTCATTTGATTTTTACTAAGGATTCGCATCAGCATTTATCAGAAATTTTATCATCAATCTCTGATTATCTTTACAGGCTTTTTTGCAGGCTACGTTCAAGGCAGTACCCTTTAGAGTGATGGAGTTCACATTGATAGGGGCAAGACTTAGCAGCATCTTCATTATCTCGATGTTGTTCTGAAAAATCGCTAGGATTAAAGGAGTCCAACCACTCGTGCTCGCATTGTTGAAATCAGCTTTTCTATAAGAAAAAAAAAGTGATATATATAAATTTTTTATAAATTTTTGTGAAAATATCACAAAAAATACGTGAAAATTTCGCAAAAAAAATAAATTATCACAGAAAATTATCAATGGAAAATTAAAAAAAAAAAAGTTCTTTAAAAACTTATCGAGAAAATAAAGTATGATTTCCTCGTTTTCTTTGAGAACAGCCACATGAATCGCGTTCCAGCCATTACTTCCCAATTCTGAGCATAGTTCGAACTTCTTGTCTTTATCATGAAAAAAATCCTTTATTCGCCTTAAATTTCCCTCAGCCGTGAGCTTTTTGTCATAAAACCAAATTTTTATCTAAAAAAATTAAAAAAAACATCAATTATATCATCTATATCCTCTTTTGCAGGGTCTTTTCTCGAGAAATTCTTAAATTCTTTCGAAGCATGACTATCGTGGAGTGAAGAGCTCTTAGGGCTCTTACAAATCTCAAGATTCTTTTTAATTTCCTTGAAATCTTTAAGATCCTCAATATTTTCGACGATAATTTCGGGGTTTTCTGAAGAAAGCTCATAAAAATCCAAAGGGAATTCTTTACAAATTCTAATCTAAAAATCAAATGAAAAACAAGGGAAAAAACAAATGAAATGAGAGAAAAATCAAATGAAAATCAAGAGAAAAAAGAAATCAATTGAAAATCAAGAGAAAAAACAAATGAAAATCAAAAGAAAAAGTACAATAAAGCCGTTTCGCTGAGTTTTTAGCAGTTGTTTAGAAAGGGGAATATTGAATTTCTCCAGTATAGCAGTGTGAACAAAATTGAGAGAAATATCGCAGGGGAGGTCGATTTTCTCAGTCATTTGGGAAGTGCATTTAAAGTTGTGGATTAAAAGAAGCTTTGGCATTTATTGTTTGTTGTGTTTTAATGTTTATTTTCGAGAGTTTTTAGGATTTTTTTCTTTTTTAAATTATTATTATTTTCTTTTTTTTTCTTTCAAAAAACTGCAATTTAATGTGAAAAACCAAAATTATTATAAATTCCTTAACAATTTCCCACCCTTCCTATTGCAAAAACCTCGATTTCCTTCACATTAAAATAGATTTCTCCAGCCAAATACCTCCTAATTTCCTCAGTTTCCATCTCTTCCTCACACTCATAGCTGATTCCCAAATTGCTGAAGCTTTCCCTATCTATATCGCAGTTTTCACTGATATAAAGATCGAAACCAGCTCCGAAAACAGGTCCTTTTTTATCAGCAAAATAAACTGCTTTTTCTTCGAATTTTTCGAGTATTTTGTGATGAGTTCTGCCATTTAATGAGAAAAGGAAGCTTTTTTCGTCTTTGTGAAATTCAGGTTTTTCTCTGCTTTTCCATGATTTTGATGTAAAACCGCCGAAAATCCGGTTTTTTTCGCTTTTTATCACGATGAGATTTGCGCCTTTTTTATCACAGAATTGATGAAAAAACGAGGAATTGAACCCGTCTCGAGAACCGCGATATAATAGATTTATCGCGTTTTTCTCAACTTTTTCATTGAAAAGACTGATAATAAAGGCTTCTTCTTCAGTATTTCTGATCAAAAGGCTTTCTGGGAAGAAATCTCGTGTTTTCAGCGTTTTTCTCAATGTTTTCTGAGATATCAGCGATAAAGGCGATACTGAGAAAAAGCCATGAATTGACCTAAAAAAAGTGGTTATTTGTTCAGAAGTGATAAATTCGAGGTTTTTATCGTGAAAACCCTTGATTTTAGCTAGAAATTCATTGGTTATGGTCTTTGTTTGGAGTAATTTCGCATTGAGTTTCTCGATTTCTGATAAGAGGTTTTTATCAGCATAATCACGAAGAGACTCTTTGTGGTCGAAATGGTCTAGTTTGCAGACTTTGCAAAGGAATTTCGAGTCTATGAGACAGTAGTTTGTAATTGGATGGAATAAATGGAGAGAACAGTGGAAAGAAGACTCGATTTCCATGTTATTGACATCGAATTTCTTCTGAGAGTTCTCTGAGGAAAAACTCATTGAATTTTTATCGTCATTTTTATGGTCATTTTTATGGTCATTTTCATCGGGATTTTTCTCATGATTTTCATCATGATTTTCATCATAATTTTCATCATGATTTTTCTCATGATTTTCATCATGATTTTTCTCATGATTTTTCTCAGCTTTATCATCTTTATCGTCTTTTTGGCTGAGATTTTCATTCAGTTTTTCGTCTTCTTGAAGGTTTTCGAGTTCCAAGGCCAGTTGATTCTGAAGAAAAAAATCGTCCATTTTGTTGATATCATCCATCAGATCACTGGCTATCTCGATATCGTCCTCTTTTGGAGGAGAGTCCTCCTGGTCTTTCGAAAGAAGAGTGTTCATTATTTATAAGAATTATGAAGATTTATTTTGGGTGGGCTTTTTAAAAGAAAAAAAAGACTTGAAAAATTGGGCATTTTTCGCTGGAATTTTATTATTTCGCAAAAAAACGATAAAATTAATTCGATTTTTCTTCATATTTTTTATTCAAATAACGAGAGTTTTTTCTCATTTTTATTGAAATCCTTGATTTTCACGAATTTTTTCTCAGCTTTTTTCACTTTCTTGATCTTTTTCTTAACAACTTCTTCTTTTCTTCATTAAAAAATCCATAAAAAACCTCTTTTTTTTGTTTAATTTACTGTCTATTGTATTTCTCGTTTCCATCGTCTTCCATATTGATTTTATAGCCTTTTTTAGCTTTTCCGACTTCATAATCCTATAAAAAACCAGTTTTTCTCTTGATTTATTTGTAAAATACCACAAAAATTCGACGATTTTCTATGACTTTATTGTTTAATTCTAAGGCTTTTTTCACTGATTCTGGGTGTTTGAAATCGATATATCCAAAGCTTTTTACGATATTTCATGTGTATTTTTAAAAACAAAACAAAGAAAAGTACCCTTTAGAGTATTTCTGAGCTGAATTATAGGCAATTCGCACGTTAAGAATCTCACCACATGAGCGGAAAATATCTCCTAATTGGTCCTCGTTTAAATCGTAGGAGAAACCCTTCACGAAAACAGTCTTACAGTACTCAGGAGGAGGCTCAGAGGCTATTAAAGTCAAAGAAAAATTAAAGAAATATGAAGAAAAATGAAAAAATCAATGAAAATCAATAGAGAAAAAAAATCAATGAAAAATCAATGAAAAATCAATGAAAAATCAATGAAAAACCATAAAAAATGAAAAATCAATGAAAAAAGTACTCGAAGCCTTTGCATTTTCTCCTTTGCTTAACTGAATATCCAAATACCTTCCCTTCAAATAGCTCTTATTCTTCTTCAAAGCCTTATATAAAAGAAAAACCCTTATGAATCCCGTTTTCTTTAATAAATGTCACGTTTTCTGCATGCTCAGCACTTTCGAATGTTATATGACAATAGCCCAAAAGCCTCCCCGTATCCTGATAAGTGGGTAATTTGATGTTTCTTTTGTGAAAAAAAGGAGAAAATTCAAATAAAATTCATAAAAATAAGGACTTTATTTCACCACAATCGGCGAAAAACTCACGAATTTCCTCTTCAGTACATGTATAAGCGAGTCCTGAGACAAAAACAGAGGTTTTTTCTTGATTTAACAGCTTTTGGGAAGCCATTTTTTATTTTTATGAGAATTTTTTTAATAATATAGAGAAAATCCTTTAATTTTAAATGAAAAATCGAGAATTTATCTCAATTTTTTTTGGAATTTGTGAATTTTTCACTATTTTTTTCTTGAAAAAATTGTTGAAAATTCAGTTTTATTTCAAAATTATTTAAAAATATTCAATTTTATAAAAAAGTTCTTGTGAATTATTCAATTTTTCTCAATTTTTCACAATTTTTAGCTTAAAATCGAACATTTTCCTCTTTTTATCAGTCAAAATCCTGGTTATTTCTTCAGTAAATTGCTTGTTTTCTCGATTTAAATCCTCTTTTTCAGCCTGTATAATATCGTATTTCTTCTCAAATTCATGAAGAACTTGTTCTAAATCCTCGTTAACACATAGCAATTCCTTTGATTTTTCTTTGATTTCTTGTGATAAAATCTCGATTTTTTCTTGATTTTCGTTGTTTTTTCGCAATTCTTGCTTGTAAATCCCTTGCAAATAACTCATTTCTTGTTCGAATTCTTCTTTTTCAGCTCGAATTCTGTTAGATTCCTTCTGTAAATCGCCTTTAACCTTCTCAGTCTCCAATAATTTCTGCTCAATTCTTGACAAAACGTCTTTTTTCTCTTTATTTTCGCTTTCTAACTATTAAAATACTATAAAACTGGATAAAATTGAAAAAAAATTCTTTAAAATTCCTTTAAAATATTGAAAAAAACACGATAAAGATAAAAAAGTTGAGGAAAAACATATAATAAATAAAAAAATCATGCCAAAAAGCATGATAAATATAAAAACCTTCTTGGTTTTTTCGAATAATTCCTTTCTTTCGAAGTTGATTTTCTCATAGTTTTTCTCCAATTCCTTTAATTTCCACTCTTTTTCCTTCAAACTAGCAGCCATTGTTTCTTTTTCGTTAAAAGCGAGTTTTTTCTCTTGTGAAAGCTTATTAAAAGCCAATTCCAATTGGCTTTTTTCATCACAAATTCTTTCATTTTCTTGATCTTTTTCCTCGCAAAAAGCCTTTAATCGTTTATTTTCGAGGATTTTGGCTTCTAAAGCGTCTTTCCATTCTCGTGATTCGAGTTTCTGATGAGAAAAAGCTGCTTCTTTCGCATCGTTTTCAGTGCGTAAATGGGCTATTGTGCGAAGATTTAGTTCGTTTCTAGAGCGAAACTCATTTTCGTTACGAGTCTTTTTCAAAGGAAAAGGCGAGTTTTTTTTTAAGAAAATTCAAAGAAAAAACTCTAAATTCAAGAAAAAATCATTGAAAAAACAATGGTTTATAAATCTATAAAAAACATCATTGAAAAAATCATTGAAAAAATCAATGAAAAAAACAATGAAAAAAACAATGAAAAACAACTAAAAATCAGGAAATAGAATGGGTTTTTGTTACTTTTTCTTGCTGAAGAAGAGTGTAACGATACTCGAGATTCCGGTATTGTGAACTGAGTTCATTGAAATCTTTTTCAGATTCAGCTTCTTTGCGAAAAATAGTGGTTTTGCTCATGGTATATTTCGGGGATTTTGATTCTTTTTCATGGGAAAAAGGCGTATTATAAGTGGTCTAAAAACAAAATATAAGCTTTTTGTGTAGAAAAAGAATACTGTTCTTGAATTCATTTGAAAAAAGTGCTTTTTTCTTTTTGATTTTTAACGAAATTATTTTTAATTTTTAAAAAAAGTCGGTTTTCCTTAAAAAAAAAAATTGGATTTTCCTTTAAAAAATCTTTTTTTTTAATTAAAATTCGCTTTTTTTGTTTCTTTTTCTCGTTCTATTTCTTTTTTTGCTCTTTTCTTCAGCTTTCCCCTTCGTTTCTTTCGAAATTTCCTTTTTTCTTTTCATTTTCCCTATTTTTTTCTTCACAGAAAGTGGGTTTGGGCCTCTAGCCCTTTTGGTAATCATCATTCCTAGTTTTTTTTTTTCTTTTAATAAGTCCATTTTCCTTTTGAATCTTGCATCTTTTTCTTCTATGATTTTTTCTTGGAAAATCTTCCTTTTTTCATATTTTTTCGGCTCAAATTTCCTGTTGTTTTCCACCAAAATGCTCTTTTTAGATATATAAGAAGGCTCTTCTAAATTCCAGCTTTCCTCACGAAAAAAGAAGATCGGAACCTAAAGAAAAAAACGATAAAAATCCATGGATTTTCTTCATAAAAAAAAACGATAAAAACCCATTGAATTTCTTCATAAAAAACCCATTGAATTTCTTCATAAAAAACCCATTGAATTTCTTTATAAAAACCCCATTGAATTTCTTCATAAAAAACCCCTTAATAAAAAACCCGATTTTCCTTTAAGAAAAACCCAATTTCCTTTATAAAAACCCCAATTTTCCTTTATAAAACACCCAATTGTCCTTTTTCCAATTTCCTTGAATTTTCCTTTATAAAAGCTCAATGAATTTCTTTATAAAAAGCCTCTTGAATTTTCTTTATAATCCCCCTTTTAAAAAATCAGGATATTTACTCCAGGAACTTCTCTTAAGGCTTTTCTGAGCTCT
>JFJP01006308.1_pt1 | contig 10112 bp, 12 predicted proteins | sample 431651 | NCBI WGS metagenome assembly JFJP01 (sample SAMN02602958, study PRJNA72255) | Microbial mat metagenome, whole genome shotgun sequencing project. | biome: fresh water; feature: sink hole; material: water; isolation source: purple microbial (photo- and chemosynthetic) mats found in... | reverse complement strand
CTGGTGGCGCTGCCGTTCAAGTTGATGATTTTTGTGTTGGCCGATGGCTGGAACCTGCTGTTGGGTTCACTGGCCGCGAGTTTTGTGACCTGAAGGATTGGTATGAATGCGCAATTGGTGTTGTCGATGGGCCAGGAGGCGCTGTGGATGCTATTGATGGTGTCGGCACCGGTGCTGGCGGTGGTGTTGGTGGTGGGTTTGATCATCAGTTTGTTCCAGGCAGTGACACAGATCAATGAGGCCACTTTGGCGTTTGTACCCAAGTTGATCGCTGCCATGGCGGTGTTTGCCATGGCCGGGCCATGGATGCTCACTACGCTGGTGGATTACATCCGGCGCACACTTGAGGCGATTCCGTCGGCCGTGATGTGAGGTTGGCCGGTTCGTGATTACCTTTTCTGAAGCTCAATTGATGGCCTGGCTATCGCCGATGGTGTGGCCGTTTTTGCGGGTGCTGGCGATGTTTACCTCGGCCCCGGTGTTTTCATCGCGCACCTTTCCGGTGCGGGCGCGGATTGCCCTGGCTTTTTTCGTGGCGTTGGCGGCTCAGCCTTTTTTGGGCACGCAACCGGTGATCAGCATCGGTGGCCCGGATGCGGCTGCGGCGGTGCTCCAGCAAGTCGGTGTCGGGTTGGCTATTGGCTTTGTGATTCGGGTGGTGTTTGCCGCCGTTGAACTTGCAGGTGAGGTGATCGGGTTTCAGATGGGGCTGAACTTTGCCTCTTTTTTCGATCCGACACTCAATACGCAGACCAGCGCTGTGGCCGGATTTTTTGGCAAGATGGCCTCTTTCATGTTTGTGGTGATGAACGGCCATTTGCTTTTGTTGCTGGTGGTTATCAAGAGTTTCAAGACCTTTCCGGTCGATCAGAGTTTTCTGGTGGCAGTCACCCAGATGAAGGTGCTTGATTTGGGTGCTGATTTGTTCGCCAGCGGTCTTTGGATCGCGCTGCCACTGGTGGGTATGATGATGTTCACCAATCTGGCCCTGGGGATTGTGTCGCGGGTGGCTCCTCAAATGAACATCTACGCCATCGGATTTCCCATCACGCTGACGGTTGGCTTGATCGGCATGGCGGTGACGTTGCCAATGCTCGACCAACCATTTTTAACCCTTATGTCACGCGCCATTGATATTTTTGCAGTGATTTGAAGCAAGTGCATGATCAAACCAGCCCGTTACGGATGGCATAGACAGTCAACTCGGAGTTGTTGGCGAGTTTGAGTTTTTCCAGCACGCGGGCCCGATAGACACTGACGGTTTTTGGGCTGAGCATCAATTCTTGCGCAATATCCGAGAGTTTTTTGCCGGAGGCGATTTTCAACAGGGTTTGCAGTTCACGTTCGGACAGGCTGGCGTGCAGACTGGTGGCTTGCGGGGCACTCAGGTTGTCCACAAGCATTTGTGCCACATTCGGGGTGACATATTTTCTGCCTTGGGCAACAGTGCGCACTGCGGTGACCAAGTCAGCCGGGTCGCCGGCTTTGTTCAAATACCCTTGCGCCCCTGCCTTCAGGCAGCGAATGGCGTATTGGTCTTCCGGGTACATGGAGACCATCAGGACTTTGATGGGTGATTCTGTCTCGCGCAGGCTGCCCAGTACGTCGAGCCCGCTGCGACCCGGCAGGTTGATGTCAAGTACCAGGACATCGCACGGATGATTCCGAATGGCCTCCCGCACTTCGGCATAGCTGCCAGTCTCTGCGGTTACCTGGATGTCCACGGCCTCAGCCAAAGTGTCGCGGATACCACGCCGGATCATGGCATGGTCGTCACACAAAATTACGCGAATCATCAGACTGTTGCTCCTTTTGAAGGGTTTCTGTGGCGGCCAGCGGAACGGACAGGGTTATTGCCATGCCTGAACCGGCTGTGGAGCTGATATCCACCCAGCCATTGACCGTTTTGGCACGCTCCTTTAGTCCACGTAGGCCAAAACTCTTGGGTTTGGACAAGTCCAGTGCCGACGCGCCCTGGCCGTTGTCCGAGATTTCCAGTGTAAGGACATCTTCATCCCCTGAGAGGTCGATTTTGACGCGCGTGCATTGCGCATGCTTGGCGATATTCGTCAGTGCCTCCTGGGCCGTTCTGTAGGCGACCAACTGGATCGCCTTGGGTAAGGGGGCCATCTGCTGGGGAGCCCGAATGATGGTTTCAATTTTGGTTCTTTTCATGAAATCACCGACCATCCAATGCAGCGCGGCAACCAAACCCTGGTCCAAAATGGCAGGCCGCAAATTCATCATGATCCTTTGGCTGGCCTCTACCGCGTGCTGTAGCATTTCAGTTGCAGCGGTGACGTGAGCGAGGGTGGCGATGTCAGCCGTGTGGCGGCCGATCCAGGACAAATCAAAGCGAATTGCTGCAAGTGACCCCCCAATGTCGTCATGGATTTCCCGTGCGATAGCGGCTCTTTCTTGTTCAATGGTGGTCTGAAGGTGCTCCGAGAAACTGGCCAATCGCCGTTCTGACTGCGCAAGTTCCTGATCTGCATGTGTCTTCGCCAGCAGAACCTTGTGCATCTCAATGGCGCGTTGAATCACGTGTCTGAGTTTGCTCAAGTCAGATTTTGGCAAATAGTCACTGATGCCGGCCTTGATGGCTTCAACGGCGGCGGTTTCGCCAATGGCACCGGAGAGCAGGATAAAGGGCGTTCGCACCTCCATCTCCTGCATCCATCGCCATGCATCAAGAGCCGTAAAGCCGGCCAGACGGTAGTCAGCAATCACTACGGCGAAGTCACCTTGTTTCAACGCGCTGGTGAACGTTTCCAGCGTTTCAACACGAACAACATCAATCGAATCCCCGGACTTGGCGAGTTCACGCCGGGTCAACAAGTGGTCTTGTTCAGAGTCTTCCAAGTGCAGAATGCACAAACGGGTCGACATTTCAAATTTAGTCATGATTAGCGCTATGATTGTTTGCTGTACCGCTTTGCGCTGGCCCAGCAGCGAGTTTTTCACATGTCTCCCGAGTCAACATTTTCTCCACCAACCGTCAAGTTGCCGGTCATGTTAGTCGCAGAACTGCAAGACTCGTTGCTGGTGGTTGTGCATGACTTGAAACGGCTGGATGGCTTGCTTACGAATGCCACGGAAAATTTGATGCAACGGTTCACTGCGGTCAACGAAAATTTGTCATCTCCCGTGCTGGCAGATATTGATGATTTGCGGCAGGTGCGGATCGCGTTGCGCTCGGCTGTAACCGAGTTGCAGTTCCAGGATATGGCATCCCAATTGATTGGTCATACATCCAAGGTACTTCAGGGCTGCGCCTATCGGCTTGCGGCAGATGCGATGGGCAGCGACGATGGAGAGGCAGTGCCATTTGTGGAAGAGGTTCCGGACCGGCCAAATCCAGTCACACAGGATGAGATGCAGGCGGGCTCGATTGAGCTTTTCTGAGATGTTCGAATATCTTGATATTGAAATAGTCGGAGTTTTTCATGCCTGTAATACTCACAGTTGATGACTCACCGTCCATGCGTAAGATGGTGTCATTTACGTTGATTGGTGCTGGCTACCAGGTTGTTGAGGCTGTTGATGGCATTGATGCGATCGAGAAAACGCAATCTCAGAATTTCGACCTTGTTTTAACAGATCAAAATATGCCGCGGCTTGATGGATTGGGTTTGACCCGCAAATTGCGAGAAACGCCTGAGTTCAAAACCGTGCCCATTTTGATGCTCACCACAGAGTCAAGTGATTTGATGAAACAGGCTGGCCGTGCTGCCGGTGCAACTGGATGGCTGGTTAAACCTTTTAACCCTGATCGTTTGATCGAGGTCATCAAAAAAGTGATTAAATAAACGGTTGTTATTGCAATAACCAAAAGAGTTGAACTCAGGAGATTTTCATGGCTGAAGTGCATCATGAGGCTGGCGGATCAGGGGCTGATTTTGATCTGAGCCAGTTTTATCAAATATTTTTCGAAGAGGCTGGGGAAAATCTCGATTTGATGGAGCAAATGTTGCTCAATTTAAATCTTGAGACAGCCGATGACGAAGAATTGAACGGTGTTTTTCGCTGCGCCCATTCTGTCAAAGGTGGCGCTGCGACATTCGGCTTTTCCGATGTTGCCGAGTTGACGCATCAGATGGAGTCATTGTTGGACCGGCTACGTCGCCATGAATTGCAACCTACCTCGGTCATGGTGGATGTTTTGCTGGAGTCGGCAGATGCGTCACGTAGTCTGTTGGCGCGGCATCAATCTGGCGATGAAGGTGCGGCATTGCCGACTGGCGAGTTGGTCAGGCGCATTCGAGCGTTGGTGGCCGGTGAGAAGGGGATAACTGTCGTGGCATCCAAACCAGTTGTGGTTGTGTCACCGGTTGAAAAAATGCCAGTGGTTGTTCAGCCAGTTGTCGCACCCACAGGGACAAAGGCAGTGGCTTCAGTCGAGGGGTTAGCGATAGAAAATCGGTCTTTGCGGATCGATATTGGCCAATTGGCGCATGCCGAGCAAGCGGATGCCATTGAAGAACTCTTTCGCGATATTCCGGGTCTCGGAGAAATCAAGATCATTCCTTCACAGGATCCGACAACCAGGGTTTTTCATGTTGAGACCACTTCCTCTGATGACGATCTGCTTGATTTATTCGCCTTTCATGTCTCAAGGGAGCAAGTGGTTATCAGGGACCGTTCAGTCGTTCAGGGTGTCTTGGACAAAGTGTCCGTCCCGGTGACATCGAGTAATGATCTGTCGCCGCAAAATTCGGCCGCTAAAAATGGCGGGCTTGCGCAAACGCCAGCTTCTTTCGGTTTTTTTGACGGAGCGCCTGGTGCGCCCGATGGTCGTTCGCAACCATCATTGCACGAGACTGTCCAGGTAAACGAGGATTTACTGCCAAAGTCTGCACGCAGCAGCACAAAGGCAGCCGCGCCAGCAGCCGCCCAGCCAGAGGCCGCAACCATACGCGTGGCCATAAGTAAGGTGGATCAATTGATCAATCTTGTGGGTGAATTGGTGATTACGCAGGCCATGCTGGCGCAAAACAGCCGGGCATTGGATCCAGCGGTCTATCAACAGTTGCTTACGGGGTTAACGGACCTGGACCGAAACACCAGAGATTTGCAAGAGTCGGTGATGTCGATTCGCATGATTCCAATGTCTATTGTGTTCAGCAGATTTCCTCGAATGTTGCGGGATTTGGCCAGCAAGCTTGGAAAGAAGGTGGATTTTTTGACGCAAGGCGAGGCTACCGAGTTAGACAAAGGGCTGGTCGAAAAAATTACCGATCCACTGACGCATTTGGTTCGAAACAGTTGCGATCATGGCATTGAAATGCCCGCTGACCGCATTCGTGCAGGCAAGTCTGAGACGGGCACGATTACGCTGTCAGCGGCTCACCAGGGTGGCTCAATCGTCATCGAAGTTCGTGATGATGGAAAAGGAATGTCGCGGGAGAAGATATTAAGCAAAGCCCGGGAACGTGGCATTGACGTGTCAGATCAGATGACTGATGCTGAAGTTTGGCAACTGATTTTTGCGCCAGGATTTTCTACCGCCGAGGTTGTAACGGATGTTTCCGGACGAGGCGTTGGTATGGATGTTGTTAAGAGAAACATTGCGGCACTTAATGGAACAGTTGAAATTGAATCAACAGAAGGTTACGGGATGAAGGTGGCGGTACGGCTTCCTCTAACTCTTGCGATTATGGATGGTATGTCGGTTGGCGTTGGTAATGAGGTTTACATACTCCCGTTGTCTTCCGTAGTAGAGTCTTTTCAAGTCAAAGCAGATGCAGTAAGCACGGTTGGTCAAGGGGCTCAATTGGTTAAGGTTCGTGATGAATATATGCCAGTGATTGAACTGGAAAAAGTTTTCCAGGTTCCTCGATTTGACTCCGAAAAATCAAGCGACATTATGGTTGTAATCGAGGCTGAAGGTAGCCGGGTTGTTCTGCTGGTTGATGAACTGCTGGGACAACAGCAAGTGGTCGTGAAGAATTTGGAGTCGAATTATCGAAAAGTTCCCAATGTTTCAGGTGCGACTATATTGGGTGACGGAAAAGTCGCGCTTATCCTGGATACAGGTGCCTTGGTTCGCCGTTCACGGCATTAAGTTGCGTTATGTTACTATAAGTTGAAAGTAATAATTATGGAAAAAGTTGATGGTAATGGAATGGATGCTGCGCGTGAGTACCTAACCTTTCGACTTGATCGCGAAGAGTATGGTATAGATATACTAAAAGTGCAAGAAATACGGGGATATGAGCCTCCAACTCGAATCGCAAACGCACCATCATTTATCAAAGGTGTTGTTAACTTGCGTGGGACTATTGTCCCAATTGTCGATATGCGGCTTAAGTTCAATTGTGTGAATGCAGTTTACGATTCATTCACTGTTGTAATTATTCTCAATTTAAGGCAGCGAATTGTTGGGATCGTTGTAGATTCAGTTAGCGATGTGATGGGGCTTACACCGGAGAATTTGAGGGCAGCGCCTGACATTGAAAGTATTATCGATTCAGATGCAGTTTTGGGTTTAGGTTCGCTTGGTGATCGTATGCTTATACTCTTGGACATTGAAAAATTGATGTCGGGTGAAGATATGGGATTGGCTACAGAATCGTGTTGACTTGGGTAATTCTGTATCTAGGGTAGCACAGTAGTTGGAAACACTTGATCATTCTTCGAATGCACTGGGTATGCATGGTAAAGAATTTGTGTGGGAAGATTCCGATTTTTACAAGGTTAAAAATTTAATATACAAGCGAGCGGGAATCAGTCTGCACGATGGCAAGCATGCAATGGTCTACAGCCGACTTTCGCGAAGGCTTCGGGAGACAGGTTACACGAGTTTCAGAGATTATTTGGCTTGGTTAGAAAGTCACAATGGGGATGAGTGGCAAGAGTTCATTAATGCGCTAACAACAAATCTTACATCGTTTTTTCGAGAGGGACACCATTTTGAACTTTTGCGTGACTATCTCGTACTCAATAAATCGAAAGCTAGTTGGCGTGTTTGGTGCAGTGCATCGTCAACGGGTGAGGAACCATATTCTATTCTCATGACCGGGTGTGATGCTTTGGATTGTCGAGCTAATTTTAAATTAGTTGCTAGTGATATTGATTCCAAGGTGTTGGCTACTGCCTCGAATGGTGTGTATCGTGAAGAGGATTTGAGGAATGTCAATGGAAATCAGTTAAAAAACTTTTTTCTTCGAGGAAAAGAGTCGAACAAAGGTTTTCTTAAAATTAAGCCTGAGTTTCGTAAACTGATACAGTTCTTGGTGGTAAATTTGGTTGCTGACGATTGGCCTTTTAAAGAGTGTTTTGATATTGTTTTTTGTCGTAATGTTATGATTTATTTTGATTCACTTACCCAACGGCAGGTGCTTGAGCGAATTCATCGAGTCATGGCACCTGGTGGGTTGTTATTTGTTGGCCACGCGGAGAATTTTAGCGAGTCTCGTGATCTTTTTTTATTAAAGGGAAAAACAGTATATGAAAGAAAGTAACGTGTCGGATTGAAATAGCCAAATTATTAGATTTTTTAATCATCAATCAGAAGTTTTAAACCACCGGCTTTAGCCGGTCAGCTTTAGCTGCAAAATTGCTGCTGGCAGAAGGAGGAGTGGCATGGATTATCGGTATGGTAGTCACACGGTATTTCAGATTGAGTACCATTTTGCATGGGTAACGAAGTATCGGTACAAGGTGTTACAAGGGGAGCTTGCCGAGCGGGTTCGGGATTTGGTACGAGAGACGTGTGAGGCGTTTGAGATTCGAATAGTGAAGGGTGTGGTGAGCAAAGACCACGTACACATTCTAGTGAGTAGCCCGCCAACGCTTGCGCCGAGCGAAATCATGAGGCGTATCAAGGGGAAAACATCTTCAAAGCTCTTTGAGGAGTACCCAAGTATCAAGAAGCGATACTGGGGTCGACACTTTTGGGCGCGAGGATATTTTTGCACAACGGTAGGGCAGATAACAGAAAAAATGATCAAGAACTATTTGGAGCATCACTTTGAGCCAAATCCAGATGATAAGTTTAAGCTGGAGCCGGACTAGAACGCGTCGTGAAGTCGACGCGTATTCGGACTTTCAGTCCGTAACCCAAACCCACCAGCTTTAACTGGTGGTTGTTTAGTAACTGTTTAGAGGCTATGTTGTCATCTTTGGGTAATCACGCAACCGTAGTAAATTTGGATGTTGGGCGGGTGACAAATATGTGTGCTGTGGATTCGGTTTTGACACGACTTGATCAGTTAAAGAGGATCCCGAAAAGTGCTGGTGAGGCCTCTTTTTTTTACCGAGATCAGCAATTTCAATATGAGGCAGTCAAGGTTCTTCCTGGCGAGTATTACGTGGCAGAGGACGATATCATGATTATGACGGTTCTTGGCTCTTGCATAGCGGCTTGTATTTGGGATTCGAAGGTCCGCGCGGGCGGCATGAACCACTTTATGTTGCCTGAGGGGGATGGCGTTGAGGCTAGCGGGCGTTATGGTTCTTACGCGATGGAACTACTGATAAATAGGTTGTTGAAGGTGGGTGCTCGGCGTGAGTTCATGCAGGCCAAGGTTTTTGGCGGTGCTCAGGTTATGGCTGGGTTCACCTCAATGAATGTGGGTGAGAGAAATACTCATTTTGTCCTCGACTACTTGTCAACGGAGAGAATCCCCGTTGTGTCGCAAGATGTGCTTGACATTCACCCCCGGAAGGTCTGTTTTTTCCCTATTTCTGGAAGAGCTTTAGTCAAGCGGTTGGCACATGCGCACCCTGAGAACCTCGTTGTCGAGGAGCGTAGGGGCAACGCCATTGCTGTTGTGAAATCAACTGCGGGTGGTTCCGTGGATTTATTTTGAGACTTGAGGATTTGGCACTGGTTTAGTTGAATGGGATTTGGCTATGCGGTCATGGGGATCATGAAGAGTTCTTCCCAAGAGAGCTTCTTGTCATGATGGCGTTGCGATCGTGACGACGGTCGGAGTCGCAGCGGTACATTTTGGACAGGAATGATCCATCGGCAAGCATCTGGTCCAGAACAAAGCCATCAACCGCCATGGTTCGCATCCCACGATAAAACGCACCGGGCGTTTCTGGTTTTCCCAGCAGGCAAGCGCTTGCGCGCCTCGCACAGCGTCGAGCGCCCAGGAATGCTGCCTGGACGAAAACTTTGCAACCAGCGAAAAATCTGGCGATAACAATCCGTGCAGAATAACCCCAGACCAGCGACAAACCACACCATGAGCCAACCTGGCAGCCGCTTGCAAAAAGCCTGGTCATGGCCTGTTTGAGCTAAAACCTCATCTACATCAGCACGAGGAATGATGCGTTGCAGCGCCTTGATTCACTCATCTGCAGGCAGCATTGCAAGGGTTTCGTCTTTCAGAAAAGAGTTCATCATGGCAGCCTTTCGTTCAACCAAAGTGACATCAACAAGGCAGGTTATATGCGCTTATCTTGTTGATTTTCAAGTCCATTGAACGGTATTGGGCTTAAGTGGGAAGCCCTGTCATGCCCGCCATTATGCTGATGAAGCACCGCCTGGCAGCCTGCCCCAGAGAGCGCGGGCATCCCGCCCGCATCGAACAGAGGGCGAGACACCCTCGCTCTCAGGGGCATCAGTCGGTGCGTGACCTGGGTGCTGCGCGCACCGGCGAGGTCGGCAATGGTGCGCGCCACCTTCAGGGCGCGGTGGGTGCTGCGCGCTGACCAGCCAAGCCGGGTGGCCGCCACATTCAAAAACCGTGCCGCCGCCTCATCAAGCAGCACAAACTGGTCGATCTCCTGGCCTTGCAGCGCCTGGTTGGACTTGCCCTGGCGGTCGCTGGCACGCTGGCGGGCGGCGGTGCAGCGGGCACGAATGCTGGCACTGGGTTCACCCGCTGGTGACTGCAGCAGTTCTTGCGGTGGCACGGCGGGCACTTCCACATGCAGGTCGATCCGGTCCACCAGCGGGCCGCTAAGCTTGCTTTGGTAGCGCAGCACCTGGTCGGGGGTGCAGCGGCAGGCTTTTTGGGTTGAACCCAGGTAGCCGCAGGGGCAGGGGTTCATGGCCCCGATCAACTGGAAACGGGCCGGAAAATCAGCCCGTCGGGCAGCGCGTGAAATGGTGATGCCACCGGTTTCGAGCGGCTCGCGCAGCGCCTCCAGCGCAGCCC
>JFJP01045875.1_pt1 | contig 10113 bp, 6 predicted proteins | sample 431651 | NCBI WGS metagenome assembly JFJP01 (sample SAMN02602958, study PRJNA72255) | Microbial mat metagenome, whole genome shotgun sequencing project. | biome: fresh water; feature: sink hole; material: water; isolation source: purple microbial (photo- and chemosynthetic) mats found in... | reverse complement strand
CCAGCGTTGTTAGTCACCGTTATGACCGGCTTTTCACCAACTGATGCATTGTCAGCCGTGACCAGCGGGGTGCTCATGAACACCGTTTCTTCGGTGTTGTAATTCACTTGGTTCAGCGCCAGTCTGGTCACCAATGTGCCAACCTCACCAGCGTCAAGCGTGACACCATCGTTGTTCAAGTCAACGTTGCCGCCAAGGGTGATTGCCGTGGAGTTGACCTGGCCAGCGGCCGTGTCGTTGTCCATGAAGCTGTCAATAAACGCGTTCAGGCGAATCAGGAAGTTGTGCTGAATGGCAACCTGGTTGTCATTCACACCGTCTTCATTGGCAATGCTGTTGCCGTCCAGATCAACGCCCACCTGCAAGGTGTAGGTGACGCCATTGACCGCCACGGTGACCGTGTCTTGCGTGGTCAAGTTGGCAAAGTCGATGTTGTACAACTGCTCTTCTGCAATGCGCGTGCCATCTGCGCCAAAGTTGATCACCAGGTCTTCTGCGTAGGCATCAACGCCCAAGGAGATGGTGGAGCCGGTGATGGCATTGTCGTTGACCAGCTCGTTGTCGAGGCGGTCTTCGTAGGCACGATAGATCAAGCGGTCTTGCGTTTGCGTGACTGCCGGACCACCCGGCTTCAGATCCCATTTGAGATTGCCTGCCGGTGGAACAATGTCATCCACGAAGGTGTAACCAAGCGCAGTAAATGTCTTGCCATCCGGATCGGTGATCGTCATGGTGTTGTCATCGTTCAACACCGTCTCCAGACGCGCCAAAGGCGTGGCGGTATCCGCAGGATCGAACTTGAAGGCATCCAGAGCCTTGTTCAGGCCATCTTTGAATGCGGCGTAGGTGCTTTGAGTGCCCGAGGCCAGCTTCACCTCGTATGTGACGCTGTCAAGAGTGAATTTCAAACCAGTGACCGGGAAGCCAGTCAGGTCCGCCGGTTTGGCTGCGTCCTCTAGCGACAGTGTCAGCTTGGAGTTAGCGGTGATGGGAGTTGAAACCTCGCCAAAGTCCCCAACGAATGTGCCAGTGTCAGTGACGGCGTTGTAGCCATCCCAGATGTTGTCGCTACCGGCGACTAGAAGTCCATCGCTGATTTTGAGCAGGTCAGCTTGACGATGGATGACATCCACCCCGTCGCCGCCATTGGCTTGCAGGTTGAAGACAAAGTCGTCGTCGCCTTCGCCACCAGAGAGTTTGTCGCGTGCATCGCCGGTGGGCATTTGAACGCCGTTGACCAGGGTGGTGTTAAGCGTGCCATCACCGTTTGTGGTGTAGGTGCCACCGGTACGGCCTTCGATAACGTCTTTGCCGCTGCTGGCGTAGAGCACATTGACACCATTCGTGCCACGCAGGGTCAGGTTACCAGTGTAGGCAGCCTGATTGACTTGTGACAGGTGGGCGATGTCGCCGGTGTTGCTGCCATCGGTGTCATAGTCAACTGCACCCAAACCGGTGGCAATGACATTTTCCATGTCTTGCACGGTGACGCGGTTGGTGGCAACTTTGTAGTTGGTTTGGTCTTGGGTGTCGTCTGGTGTCAGGTTCTTAGAACCGACATCAGCACCACCGTAGCCGTTGGCGGTATCGATATTTTGCGAATCGAGGTCAAAGCGCAACACGCCATCGGTGGTCATGTCAGCGGCTGTCTTGGTTCCCAGGGCGCGGTTGGTCAGCCAGAGGGTATCGTTGCCGACTGGATCAGGCCCAGTCGCAGTCTGGTTTTGTGATGTGTCGCCTTCAATATTGCCGCCATCGGCTTCGAAAACGATGTGGTCGTTGCCAGCTCCACCAAACAGGTTGTCCATGCCGTCGTTGACGATAGCGAGCAAGTTGGGGTTGATGAGGTTGGCCAGGTTGCCGCCCATCAGCAAATCGTTGCCGGCATTGCCAGCAATGTTGTCGTTGTCGTAGCCGCCGATGATGATGTTGGCAACACCGCTGCCATCAACGATCAATTGGGCTGAAGAACCAATGCCATTGTTCAGCGTGCCGTTTTGAACTTCGCGGGTATCGGTGCGACGGCCGCCCATTTCAACAGCAATGGTGTCGAGGAAGCCATACAAGTTGCCTGATGCATCAAAGTTTTCGATGTCACTCAGATTTCCGTTGCTTTGGCCGGAGCGGGTAACGATTCCACCACTGGTGCCTGTAGTTACCGCTAAAAGGCCAGTATTATCTGCCGCCGTGTCGTCACGCAAAGCGATGGTGACAGGCTCGTCATCATCTGATGCTTCAAACAGTAGCCAGTCAGCATCTTGTGCGGTTTGCGTGTTTCCTGCGACGCTGTCGTCAGCTGTTACACCACCGTCGATGTTGACGCGGTTGCCGTCTGTTGCGTCCAAAGCGGACAGTTCAACAAAGAAAAAGTCGGCGTTGCGGCCACCAGACAGACTGTCAGTGGGAGCCACAAAGTTGGCTGCAGTGCCGCCGCCGTCAATCCATGCTGCACGAGCAGCAGCCACGCGAGAAGCAGCAATGCCACCACCGGTCAGGAAGTCGTTACCAATGCCGCCAAAAACGACATCAGCACCCAAGCCACCCAGCACGATGTTGCCGTCGGTGGTGACACCGTCACCATCAAAACCGGTGCCGTCATAGGCGATATCGCCGAGGAAGTTTTGCGTGGTGCTGGTTTCATTCAGCGGGGTGCGCGCATAGGCATCCACCACCTCAAACAGCGAGGCTTTGCCGGTGACAGCGTTTTCCACACCATTGTTGGCGATAGTGCCGTCGCCATTCAGGTCCAGACCCTTGATCTGGTTGGCGGGGTTGGTCATGTCGATGCGGGCATCCATGTCGCCAGTGAGGCGCATGACTTCGTTGCCAGCAACGGTGCCAGCATCGGATGTTTCGCCGTTAATCAACAGGGTGGTGCCAGCGTCAGGGCCACCAGCGATGGCCAGGTCAACTGCGGCTTTGGCGGCAGTGACGGTGGCATCATCACCGGTGACGTCAGTCAGGGCAGCTTCAGCAATGGCCAGGGTGGATGCGGCCAGGCCGGTGTACAGGGCAACTTCAGATTTGTTGAGGAACAGGGCTTGCGAGGCAGCGCCTGCAGCGTTGAGTTCGTCTGTAGCTTCTGGGTCGGCTTCCCAGCCAACGACGGCATCAATCAGGTCAAGAATAACCTGGCCAATCGGTGTGCCGTTGTTGAGTTCGGTTGTCCAATAGTCAACACCTTCTTCGTCACCTGCGCGACCCAGCACGTTGAGGTAAAAGGCTTCAATGATTTCCTTGGCCGTCATGCTGGCGGGGTAGTAAGCACGCGACTCGCTTGCGTTGAACATGCTGGTAGCAACATCTACCAAAGATGCACCGCCTGCCAGGTCTCCGGCCCAATAGCCCAGGCCTGCGCTCTCGGGTGCGCGGCCAAAAAGCGCTACATAAAGATTGGCAACATCAATACGATTTTGTTCAGTGGGAAAAGCCATTAAGTTACTCCTTGACTGGCATTAAGAAAAAATTTTCGAAAACCGGCTCTTTAGCCGTGGTGGCAGTATGCACAAACCAAAGGGTGAAAAATGTGACGCGCGTCACATTTTGCTCAATTCGTTGCTAACAACCAACGGCGGATTGTAGCCATAGATTTCCAGCCCACATGGCCGCCGTCATTTTGCTGCGCGCTACAAGAATTTGAGGGGTACACGCGTGGCCTCCAGCGCGGCAGATTGCAGCGCGATTGACCGCTGCTGCACTTGGGCGGCCAGCTTTGAAACAACGCATGATTTTTTGTAGGAGGGGCGCAAGCCGCGAATGCCAGAGTTCGCGGCTTGCGCCCCTCCTACAAAGTTTCATGATTCGGAGTGGGCATCAGACCATTCCAGTTAGTTAAGTCTTCTCAAAACAACTTTATGATTGTTTATTGCGTTTACAACCTTAAAGTTTTAAGATGACTCCATCACTTTAAGGTTGTACTGTGGACTATCCCGTATTTGTCTTGACCCAGCTGCCGCAACAGTTGCAAGCCCTGCGCAAGTCACGCGGCTGGAGTCAAACCACGCTAGCCAAGCGCTTGGGCGTTTCTCAGGCACGGGTGACGACCATTGAACGTAACCCCTCAGCCGTGAGTGTGAGGCAGCTGTTTGAGATTTTGCAATTGCTGGATGTGCAATTGGTGCTGCGTGACCTGACGACGCAACCCAAGCCAACGCTGCCGGCCGCTGAGTCTGACTACGCGCCAAAGGGAGAGTGGTGATGCAAGAACTTGCCGTATGGATGAACGGAGAACGTGTGGGCGTTTGGACTGTGGGTAAAACCGGCAACCACACGTTCCAGTACACCCAAGAATGGATGGCGCATGCACGGGCACGCCAGGTTTCGCTTTCGCTGCCTTTCAGCACGGGGCCGTTGACGGGCGACAAGGTCCGAAATTACTTTGATAACTTGCTGCCTGATGCCTTGGGCATTCGCAAGCGCATTGGTTTGCGTCACAAAGTGAAAAAAATGGACGCGTTCAATTTGCTACAAGCTATTGGGCGCGACTGTGTGGGTGCGGTTCAGCTCTTGCCGCCCGGAATGGCGCCAACCGGCTACAACAAGCTCCAATACCTGCCCATGACTGACGCACAAATCGAGCGGCACATCAGCAGCCTGGGTGACGAAACTGGCATGGAGGGTGCTGACATGGAAGACGATTTCCGCTTGTCCATTGCCGGTGCCCAAGAGAAGACGGCGCTGCTAAAAGTTGGCGACCAATGGTGTCGGCCGCAGGGTGCAACACCCACAACCCACATTTTCAAACCCCCAATCGGCATTACCCCCGGGCGCAACCTGGATATGCGTCAATCTGTGGAGAACGAGTGGTTGTGCAACAAAATTCTGCATGCGCTCAAGCTGCCTGCTGCAAACTGCGAGATGGCAGATTTTGGAGCCAAACGCGTATTGGTGATTGAACGATTTGACCGGCAAATGACAGCGCAGGGCTGGATCGCCAGGCTACCACAAGAAGACCTGTGCCAATCCAACGGCGTTGCAAGCGACTCAAAGTATGAACAAAACGGCGGTCCCGGTGTGGCTGATTGCCTGGGTGTCCTCAAAGGGGGCGAAAACTTTCAGCGCGATGGCCGGACTTTTTTATGTGCGCAATTGTTATTCTGGTTTTTGGGGGCTATCGATGGGCATGCCAAGAACTTCTCGATCTTCTTGCTGGCTCAGGGGCGCTATCGGCTGGCACCTATGTATGACGTGCTGTCGGCCTGGCCCTTGTTTGAGGGAACGCACGGGTTGCAGTACAAGAAGGTCAAGCTGGCCATGGCAGTTCGCGCCACATCAGCGCACTATCGCCTAGCCGAAATTCAGCGCAGGCACTGGGAACAGTTGGCCGTGGAAAGTGGCGTGGTCGGTGCCTGGGACGCCATGCTGGAAATGGCCAATGCGTTAGAGCCAGCGTTGAACGCGGTGCACGACCAACTACCGGTTGGCTTCCCAATGGAGATGGCATCAAAGGTGTTTGCTGGTGTGCGCCAGCACCTTGCCAGGTTTAACCAGGTCAGTCAAAACGGTAGGTGAGCGCTGCGCTGAGTTGGGTGCCCTGGTGGGTGAACAGGGGCAGGTTGGAGGTTTGGGCAAAGTATTCCAGGCTGGCCTTGGCTTGCCAGGCGGGGCTGAGGGTGTGGCGCAGGGTCAGGCTGTAGGTGCGCTGTTGCAGGTGGCGCACGGCGTTGTTTTGCAACAACGGGCTGTAGCCGGTTTGGTCGATGATGCGGCTGTAAAGCCAGCCCAGTTGCAGGCTTTGGCGGGCATTGAGCGGCTGGTCATAGCTGGCGCTGACTTCAGCGCTGCGGTTGTGGCCACCGGCGCGGTCAAAGCGGGCGTGGTCGTAGCCGGCTTTCAGCCCGGCGCTCAGGTAGCCGCTGCCGGGCAGGCGGCACACCAGGCCGGCGCTGGCGGAGTAGAGGTTGGCGCTTTGAGTGGGCACTTGTTGGTGTTGTCGCAGTTCAAGCTGGCCGCTGCTGCTGATTTGGCAGGCATCGGCCAAAGGCTGGCTGTGTTGCAGCGCCAGCCGCGCGCCGTTGTAGAGGGTTTGGCCACCCAGCCGGTAGTGCTGCGCCAGCAGGTAGGCTTGCCAACTGGCCCCTTGCCCGGCTGGCTGTATATATATGAGGCCGGGTTGCAGATCAAGGGTGCTGTAGGCGTGTTCGGTGCTGAGCTGCTTGCTGCGCACAAATAGCACCGGGGCCAGCCGCCCGCTTAGCAGCGCGTGCGACGGGCCGCCCAGCGTCAGGCTTTGCAGGCTGAAGCTGTCGGCGCGGGGCTGGTAGCTGCCGTCGAGGTCAAAGTCGGTGCTGCCCTCGGGCAGGCTGATGGCGATGCGCTGGCTGGCCAGGCCGGCGTTGGCGTTGCTGTCGTGGCCAATGCCCAGTGCCACCTCGCCATACCAGCCGGGGGCCGGGCGGGTTGGGGCAGACGGGGTGCCCGGCAGGTCAGGCTGCGGGGCGGTTTGCCATTGGTGCAGCCAGAGGTTGATCTGGGCGGCCAGCAGCGGCGGCAGGCCAAACTGGCTGCGCAGGTATTCCAGGTGCTCCACGGCGGCAGCGGCATCGCCACTGCGGTAGGTGGCCAGCGCCAGGTCAAGCCAGGCACCGGCAAAGTGGGGCTGTAGTGCCACCACTTGCTCTAGCAGGGTGCGGGCGTGTTCAGGCTGGTCTTGCGCCAGTTCGCTGAGGGCTTGCTGGTAGAGCGTTTGTGGGTCTGGCGCAGTGGCGCTGGCGGTGGCAACGGTGCCCAGCAGGGTCAGCAGGCAGGCAACAGGGAGCGCAGATGGGCGAATTCAGCGGCCCCAGCGGGTGGCACCAACCAGGTTTTGGTTGGTGGCGACGTTGACGTTGAACAGGTAGCCAGCTTCATTGGCGTTGTTGCTGAGGGCGCCCGCAAGGTGGGTGTTGGAGCGGCCGGCATCAACAATCAGCAAGCCCTGGCTGGCGTGAATGCTGCCGTTGGCATACAGGTTGTAGGTGGTGCCGAGCGCGGTGGCATCCAGCGCGGTGGCGAACTGGCGGGTGTTGAAGTCAAGCGTGAGGCTGGTGTTGCTGAGGCTGGCGGGGGTGAGGGTTTTGGCGCTGCCAGTGTTTTGCAGGTAGGCCTCGCCTTGCAGGTAGTTCATGCGGATAACCCCGCTGGCAGGAAACCGGCCAGACAGGCGCGGGCGAAACAGGCTGAACAGCGCGTTGCCAAAGGTGGTTTCACGGTCGGCGGTGGAAACGCTGGCAACGGTGGGTGTGCCCGGCAGGGCCACGTTGCTCCAGCGGCCCCAGATGATTTCAGCGGGGCGGGCGGCAGCGGCTTCGGCCTGGGCTTTGGCCAGGGCTTCGGCGGCGGCACGGGCTGCGTCAGCTGCGGCCTGGGCTTGGGCCAAGGCCAAGGCTTGTGCGGCGGCTTCGGCTTCGGCTCGGGCTTGCGCTTCGGCACGTGCGGCAGCGGCTTCTGCCTCGGCTTTGGCTTTGGCTTGCGCCTGGGCACGGGCCTGGGCTTCAGCCAGGGCTTGTGCCTCGGCTTGTGCTTCGGCTTGGGCGCGGGCCTGGGCTTCAGCCAGGGCTTGTGCCTCGGCTTGGGCTTGGGCTTTTGCCAGGGCTTCAGCTTTGGCTTTGGCAAGTGCCTCGGCTTCGGCTTGGGCCAGTGCCTCGGCTTTGGCAAGGGCTTGTGCTTTGGCATCGGCAATGGCGCGGGCCTGGGCTTCGGCCTGGGCGGTGGCTTCGGCCTGGGTGCGGGCTTGCGTGGCCAAGGTGGGGCTGAGCGTGCGATCGGTCAAGCTGCCAACTTCTTCAGGGCGCGGCGGGTTTTGTTTGTTGGGGGCATCTTTGCCCTGGTCAGGGGTGACGATGATGGGCAGGCCACCTTTGGCGCGCACTTCCATGTAGGCGTGGGGTATGCCGGCAGAGAGTTCGCGCACCAGCGGGCCAGTGCAAGGGGCCAGGCTGTCTGCCACGCAGGCCGGGCCAAAGGCGCTGAGGGTGACTGCCCCTTTGAGCACCGATACGCGGGTGGCATCTGGCAGGGCTTGCACCACGTAGTCGGTGCCGCGCAGGCCGATGGCGGCCACCGGGGTGTTGAAGCGGTAGTTTTCACGGGCGGCTTCGCCGGCTTTGCCTGAGATGGTGCGGGTCACGCCGCTTTCGAGCAGCAGGCCGACGCGGTTGGCCTGGGGGTCAAGCGGGGCGTAGGTGTAGCTTTGGATGTGCAGACGGGCTGACGGGCGCACGGCAATGAAGCCCTGGTCAACCATGCGGGCGTGTACATGGCCGCTGGGGCCGGTGATGATGCGGTCGCCCACGTTGAGGGTCTGGCCTTTGGCCAGTGCGGAGGTGCTGCCAGCCCGCTGCAATTGGGCATCGCCAGTCAGAAAGGTGACGGTGCCGATGGCCTGCTGGGCGCTGGCAAAACCGGCGCAACCCAACAGCAGGGCGCCGATTTGGATGACTTGCCGGGTGCGGTGTGCGTACATGGTGTGCCTGCCTGAAAGATGAGCGGGCAGTTTATCAGCTTGAAACACCTGTGCGCACCGGTGTTGCCTGAGCGAGACGCTTTGGCGGCTTGAATTCATATTGCTTCTACGCTTTGTTATTCGTAGCTGGTAGCGCAGGTGGAATAAGGGCTAGAGGGTGATTTTATTGATTGATCGTGAAACAACGCAGGATGCGTGAAACAACGCATGATGTTCTGTAGGAGCGGCGCCAGCCGCGAATGCCAGAGTTAACGTGAAAGATCGTGCATTGAACCTGTTTCAGTTGAATTATTTTGAATTCAATCGCGGCTTGCGCCGCTCCTACAAAGTTTCATCTTTCGGGGTGGGCACCAGTCCATGCAAGTTAGGGGTGACTTTGCATCCATCGCAGTCAGCTGATCCAGTCGGGCCAGGCTTGCATGGGCCAGCCGGCGCGTTGGTATTGCCGCTGTACAGCGCCCAGCCACTGAAAGAGTTCGGCCGACTGGAGCTGCACCCTGACGGTTAGTTCGGGCCGACATTTGAAGTCGAGCTGGATGCAGCCTTTGACGGGCGGCATGGCAAAGCCGGTAACCAGGTGTTCAGCGGCACCGGCGGGCAGTTGCACAGCGGGCACGCTGCGCTGTGTGAGTCGCGCTGTTAGCTGATGGGTGGCCAGGGCGGAATGGCGCAGTTGGTCGGCCGCGACCGGTGCCACATTGGCTGCGGCCTGCTGCGCTGCAGCATAGGACTCTACATGTGCCGCAGTGGAACGCACCATCAGGTTGCAGCCGTATTGGGTAAACCAGAGCCGCGCAAGGCGGTCATGGTTGCCGCTGACATCGACGGCTATGCGGTCTTCAATGCCGTCGTAAGACACGCTCATACGCTGAACCCGCAACACCTCTGGCGCAGCTTGCGTGCTCACGTCAGGCGGCCTGGGGCTTGGGCAGGCTTTGTTTGACGGCCTGGGCAAAGGCACTGCGCGCGGTTTGTGCCATTTGTACCTGGGCGGCCAGGCGTGCCAGCTCTTGGTCGGCGGCGCGGATGCCGGTTAACAGGCCTTGCACCCGCTCGCCCAGGCTGGCCCAGTCGTGCGTGATGCCGTTGATGACGGCGCTGCGGGCACCGTCAGCGGGCGCGGTTGGCTCTTTGGGCAGGGCAGCAGCGACTGCGCCAGCGTAGGTCGAGCGGGCCACACTGGCAATGGCGCGCTGGCGCTGCAGGCGGGCCAGTTCCTGGTCAACCAGGCGCACGTTGCCAATTTGCTGGCGTGCGCTGTCGGTCAGGTCTGCCAGGTTGTAGGACACGCCGTCGATGCTGATTTGTGACGCGGCAGGGCTGGTGTTGGCGATGGGAGCTGGGTTTGACATGCGATGTTTCCTGTGTGGCGCGGCAAGCGCCGGTAATGGACGATGAAGGTGGTGTGGCAAGATGCCAGGGAGGCGGTAGTTTAAGGCGGTCTTTTTGGTTTTTCAGGGGATTGATGGAACAAAAATGCAAAGGCCGTCGGCACCGGGCAGTAGCGGCAAAGCTGCTTTGCACTGCGCCCGCGCGTCTGAAAGTTTAGGCTTCCCGATTTGGCAATGGTCTTCAGCCATCATGTCGAAAGAGATGTTGTGCAGCCCAAATTCGCGGCTGCCGCCGCTCCTGCAAGGGACCGTGACCCGCTTTGTAGGAGCGGCGGTAGC
>JFJP01024762.1_pt1 | contig 10113 bp, 15 predicted proteins | sample 431651 | NCBI WGS metagenome assembly JFJP01 (sample SAMN02602958, study PRJNA72255) | Microbial mat metagenome, whole genome shotgun sequencing project. | biome: fresh water; feature: sink hole; material: water; isolation source: purple microbial (photo- and chemosynthetic) mats found in... | reverse complement strand
AACCCCAAACCCCACTGCTGCGATATAGTGTAATCAGCTGCTACATATAATACTGAACACACTCTCGCAGTTTCATGCTGACCGGAAAATCGCTCGCGGCAGAAGAGATCAGTTCTGATGGCGTCGCTGCCTCGGAGACCACCGAGTCGTTCGCGGCTGAGGCCAGCAAAGAGCGAGAGCAGTACATCACTCGACCCTTCGAAGGCGCGCTGACGCTGGACGAGCCGCTGAGCGAGACGATCGTATCGACAGGTGACGCAGATGCGCGACCTCAACATGATCTACCAACGCACGAAGAAGCTGCTCGACATCCGGACGACTGCAAACTACGCGGTCGACAAGTCTTGGGACTTGTGGGGACCGTTTCTGATCTGCGTGCTCATCTCGAGGTAGCTGCAGCTGGTGACCAGCATCTTGACCCTGGCGGAGACTCGGATGATCGCCACGATTTTCTCTTCGGTGTTCCTCATCAACGTCTTCGGTGCAGTGGTCATCACGGTGAACTCTCGACTGCTGGGCTGCAACTTGTAGGGCCGTCTCACCCAGGTCGCTGCTGCAGACGCTGTGCATCATCGGCTACTGCTGCGCGCCGCTGATCATCCCTTCGATCGTGCACATCTTCGCGATGCGGTTCTACACCTTCATCATCAGCTGCGTGTGCGCGGCGTGGTCTGTCAAGTGTAGTCTCGGGTGAACAGGCTGCACGACTCCGATCCAGGCGTGCGTGGAGCCCGAGAAGCGGCTGCTGGTGAGCTTCCCGATCTACCTCTTCTACATCTTCCTCTACTGGGTGATCCTGCTGCTCTAACTGTTGTACTTTAGCCGATGACTCCGAGTCTCTAAGTGCTGCCGTCCTCGAAGCGATTGGCTGGGTTCGTATTGCCGATCGAGTGCTCGAAATAAACTGGCGCGGTAATTTGCCAATCAGTAAACTTTAGCAAACAATGATGAACTATTTCCAGCGGACGCCGAACCCCGGCAACAAGATGGACATCGAGGAACCCCCGGCAGAGAACTGGAACACCAAACCCTGGATCGAGAAATAGTAGCCCGTCGCTTACCAGTCGACCCAAGAAGATCGCCGACATCGTCTTCCAAGATGAAGCTGTTTCGGCCTTCAACGGCATCATCAAGACCGGAGAAGTACCCTCGACTCACCCAGACGCCGCACCTGCTGCTCTACGGCCCACCAGGAACAGGCAAAACCTCCATCGTCCTCGCCCTGGCCAAGGAACTCTTCGGGTACTCCTTCGATTGACTCAGCGAAAGCTTCTTCCGCGAGAGAGTCCTCGAACTCAACGCGTCGGACGACAGAGGCATCAACCAAGTGCGAGAGAAGATCAAGAAGTACGCGTCGCAAGTCAGCGCGAAGAACCCCGACAAGTAGCTGCAGTCTGACGCCAGGAACTTCAAGTGTCCGCCGTACAAGATCATCATCCTCGACGAAGCAGACCACATGACGCCCGACGCGCAACACGCGCTCCGCAGAACCATCGAAGACTACTCGAAGCAGACCAGGTTCTGCATCATCTGCAACTACATCACCAAAATCATTGAACCGCTGGCGTCCAGATGCGTCAAATTCAGGTTCAGAGAAATCCCCACCGACAAGCAATTCACGAAGCTCGAACAGATCTGCAAGACCGAGAAGATCAACTACAGTCCCAAGTGTCTCAACACCCTCATCGACGTCTGTGAAGGAGACCTGCGCAAAAGCACGAACCTCCTGCAGACCGTCTCGAAGGTCTACAAAGAGCTCACCGGCATCGAGCTGGTCAACGAAATCGCAGGCGTGGTGCCGAAGAAGCCAGTGCTGGAGATCCTGGAGAAGCTGCTGAGCCAAGACATCGAGACGATCCTCAAAGAGATCGAGACGCTGCTCAACGAAGGCTACTCAGGCGCGCAGGTGCTCAACACGTACTTCAAAGTGATCATGGACAACACAAAGCTGAACCGAGTGGCCAAATCGCAGATCCTCGAGAAGATCGCCGATGTGGAGCGAGGCCTCATGGAAGGCGGCCGAGACGACCTGCAGCTCTTCGACCTCTTCGCGACCTCGAAAGTGATAATCAAGAGTAGCAGTAATTAACTAACTTCGTGTTCTCGAGTAAATAAACGCTATCGTTCTTCAAGCACGGAAACAAATGAACCCGAGCAACAACTCCTCCTACCTCAACGACGACCACACGCTCATCATCAACTCAGACCACGCAGGCGCAGACGAGAACCTGCAGGTGACCAAGCGCTGACCAGGTCTTCGATGTCAACAGCCCCAAAGGCAAAGACCCCGAGAAAATAGAGGAGAAAGTCTTCAAGACGTACTCGCGCTTTCACCAGCTTCACGACCACCTGGGTCTACACGCCCAAGTCGAAGATCCGCGTCGAAGACCTGATGAAGGAGTTCGCCGCTGCAGCGAAGTGCCAGTACCTCTCGACTGACCAGAAACTTCGACATCCTCGAGAAGAAACAGACCGAAGCGCTCGTCATCAACCGCCAGAAGGTCGGCGTCCGAGACTTGCTGCTCAAGATGATTCCTTGCATGAGCACCAACCACGACACCACCTGTAGCTTCCGCTCACTCCAGTCAGACTCAAGTGCACGGTCGACGCAGACACCTTCGTTAAGAAGTTCGAGTTCGAAGGCATCAGCGGCGCGCCCAAGCTGATCCTCAAAATGTTCGAAGAGCTCAAAAAGCGGCTGCACGGAGGTACGGCATCTTGACTCCAAGAAACAGAAGGCAAGCTGACAGTCGAGCGCAGGATAATGGCGATGAAGAGCCAGGAACAGAAGAAGCGAGCGATCCTCCACCAAGAGTACCAGCCGCTCAACGTGACGAACCGCGAGTCAGGAAACGGCTTATCCGAAGAACGCGAGGCCGACTTGCAGGGCAACAAAATAGTGGAGATCAACCGCATGCTCGCTGACGACCAGTACTCCGTCGGTAAGCAGCTGCAGGAGTTCAGAGAGCAGTTTATTCAGGAACTCGATAACGACGCGACTTTCTCCGACGCCAGCAAATACGTAGCCGTCTCTCACCCAGATGCGGCAGCTCGCCACCTTCGCCAGGTCCATCCAGCAAATCATCGCCTCCCCCGGCAACCTAGGAAACGAGAAGATGAAGAGCTGGATCCCCCTGGCCCACCAAGAAGCCGAAAAGTTCATCTATAAAATGGTCTACGACAAGCTCTTCGAACGCTTCTCGAGGAAACACAAAGACAAAGACCAGCTCTTCAGCAAGAAGACCCAGCAGCTCGCGGAGTTCACCGACCTCGAGCTGCTGAAGAACCTCGACGTGCACAAGAAGTTCGTCCTCGGAGACGCAGACCTGCAGTACATCGACGCCATCATGGAGCTCTCCAAGATCGAGTCTTTCCAAACCCCGAAGTCGAAGCTGGTAGCCTCCAGTGACTCGCAGGACTGTCTCGTGATGATGAACTCGGAGATGCGCTCAGCAGTCATCAAGCACCACCACGCGAAGACCGAGATCGAAGGCATGGACCACGAGCTGCCGGTGACTATCTTCATCGTCAGCAGAGCGAAGTGCAGAAAGCTCGCTTCGAACCTGCAGTACATCCTCAGCTTCTTGAAGACCAAAGAAGAGAGCGACCACCAAGAGAGGATCCTCAACACAGTCATGGTGGCTCTCGACTACATCTGCTCGGACTGGAAGATCGAAGACATCAAGAAGCTCTCCAGTCCCGAAGACCAGCAACCCACTACTTCTAACTAACTATCGTATTCAACAAGCTGTCGAGAGAGCGTCGGTGGTTACTTACTGGCCTCGCTAGTCCTGGTGGAATGTCAGCCATCCTGACCTCGCGGACTGCTTCGAACCGAACAGCTCGGCTAGTTTGGGCAGCTCTGGGTTCGACTTCGACTTGGGAAGCAGCGTTTCAATCATCTGATAGATCTGGTCCAGAGCTTTCCAGTCGAGTCCATTGTGCACTGCTTCGGTGTGGAAGTCGAAAAGGACGTCTGAGGTCCTCTGGTGTCGAAGCTCGAGGCTCGAGTCGTCCTCGGCCTGCAGTGAGAGTCGTCTACCCTTCGGAACATCAGAAGAGTTTTTTTGCTGCTCGCGAAGAACTGCGCGTCGTCTGCGTGGAAGCACTCGATGATGTCTTCGGAGCGGATGTTTGGCAGGTGCTGGTCGAGGTACTCTGGGTCGAGCAGCTTTTCTGCAGTGGTCTGCTGGCTGTTAGCTGCTTTGCTGTCGTCAGCAGTCTTCGCGAAGAAGTTCAGGATCGACTGTCGCTTGCCGAGAGAGGAGATTTCCTGCACCCTTGACTTTTCTCGCAGCTTGTCTCTGCTGAACTGCGCGACGATGAGGTTTTCTACGTACTTGAAATCCTGTGCCTCGAAGAACTGGACGATTTCAGCAATTATTTCCTTTTCCGCCCAGATGAAGACGATGCCAGATCGGATGAACTTCTTGCTCAGCCGCAGTTTCTTGAGCTTTTGCAGTTGGCTGTCGAGCAGCGCGCGGTTCCAGGGGTAGTTGATGAAGACGCCTTGCATGTCGCAGGCATGGGCCTCGAACTTCTCTGCGCACATGTCAGCGACAGACACGAGTCTGCATCACTCAACACTCACAGCTTGGGGTTGTGGCTGTCTGCCACTCGCTTCACATGCGACCTCCATCCCAACACGTGCGCCAGTCTGTTCTGCTCTTCGTCGGCCGTCTCCTGGCGCCTCGAAGAAGGCTTCTTGAGACTCGCTCGTTTCTGCGGTCGACTCGGCTCGTTTGTCTCGTCCGGAGATGCAGGCTTTTCTTCGTTGATGCAGCCAGGCTCTTTCGGTTCGTCGCTTTTTTCGGCGGGTGCGAGGGGCTGGAGTCGCTTGACGAAGTAGTCCATGATTCTAGATCATCCAGGCTCACTTTAGCTGCTTCTGTTGAGTCTGCACGCCGTTCTAACATCAGATGTTCTCACCATAATCAGTTCGAGTAATTATTTGCCGAAGCAGCTCTGTCCAGTTAATGCACAAAAGCCAAGTGTCTGGCCTGAGGACCTCAGGCAGAGTGTTCAGAAGGAGCATCGCAGATCGGTCCTGCACCGACCCCATATGCGCAGTCGTTTTCTTGCTGGTTCTCGCGTGCTTCGCTGGACTCGTCTACAGAACCGCAGATATAAACGACGTCAGGAAGGTCACCTCGCTCACAGACTCCAACGGAGTCTTCTGTGGAACAGACCCCTTCAGCGGAGTCGAGAGCGACTACCGATACCTCTACTTCGGCAAAGCCATGAAAGGAGAATCGCTGCTGTCCAAGAGGACCTGTGTGAAGAGCTGTCCGAAAGAATCAACAGATGAGCTGCTGTGCAGACAGACGGATGCGCACTCGCAGGTCAGATGCTCGGACTTCGAGGTCTACCCCACCTTCACTTTCCTCGGAAGGATCTGCATCCCCAAAGACAAGAGTCTCTACCAACAGGTGTCCAAAGAGCTCTACGGTTTCGACCTCGCCGGCTGGGTCGCGACTCTGGCCTCCAACTACAAGATGATCCTCTTGTCGGTGCTGCTCGCTTTCCTGCTCAGCTACTTCTACACCAGACTGCTGAGCATCATCGCTTGGCAAGTGATCGTGGCTTCTCTGGTGCTCATCCATGCAGCGATCATCGCAGTCGGTGCCAAGACCTGGTCGAAGCACTCCGAACTGATCGAAGAATCCATTGGTGCTGCGGACGAGGCGAAGATGAAACAAGCAGCTGCGAGCTACAGACTGATCGGCTACTTGCTGTGGGCTTCTGCAGGCGTTCTGGCTGTCATGTGCTTGCTGCTCGCAGGGAAGATCCGAGCTTCGATCAAAGTGCTGGCGACTGCGATGAACTTCGTGAACGATGTAAAACAGATCGTTCGAGTGCCTCTCTTCTTCGGACTCATCGGCATCATCTGGGTCTTCGTCTGGACAGTCTCGTGCATCAGTCTGTACACCAAGGGAGAAGTCCACTTCAACGAGTCGAGCATGAAGCTCGAGTTCTCCAGCTCGCCGAGGTAAGCTTCGATGACTCAGTCGACTGCTGGTCTTCAGCATCTTCGTTGCTATCTGGACGCTGACTGTCATCTTCAACCTGGCCAAGTTCACTATCACTCTCGCGACCTGTCTCTGGTACCACGAAGACATCGTTCATGGCAGGTCCATCTTCCTCAGGAGTCTCTTCTGGACTTTCAGATATCACTTCGGCACCATCTGTTTCGGCAGCTTTGTTCTCTCAGCGAGTGATGGCATCAGACGCGTCTGCCAATACCTGCTCTCGAAGTCTTCGGGCCTAGACTCGCTGAACACCATGAGCAGAATCCCTGCTGCCTGTCTCGGCTGTCTGGTCAGCCTCGCGGACCGCATCGTGCGATACTTCACATACCAAGTGTTCACAGAAGTCGCTCTCTCGTCTGACTCTTTTTGCAGCTCGGCCAAGAGGATGGCGGGCATGATGGATCTGAGCCTCTCTCGATTCGAAGCATTCTGCGAAGTGCTGGTCTTCTGTGCCAAGCTGGCCATCAGCGCGTCGACGACTCTCATCTGCAGACTCATCTTCAAATCTGACAGCAAGCTCCTGCCAGACCTCGTGACTCTCGGCAGCGCGGAGACGGCCACACTGACGATCGTCTTCATGGTCTCCTGGGCGATCTCTGGCCTCTTCGTGTTCGTCTGGCAGACGAGCGCAGACGCGATCATCAATCTGCAGATCTTGGAGAAGCACCGCGGAACCGCGCAGTCGGACAAAATCTCTCAGGAGTTCACCTCGGTGCTGGACGATGCGCACAGGACAGAGCTAATTTAACAGTTACGGTGAGATGTCTCGGAGCGGCTAGCGGTTGGGGGCGGCTTTCTTGTCTCTGTTCTCGTTGCTCTTGTCGTAGTAGTGTTTGAGCTCCATCATGCGGTCGCTGATCTCCTCGAGCTTCTTTGTGATGTTCTCGGCGAGGACGAGTTTCTTCTCTTCATTCTGCTGAGCTTGAGACTCTTTGGGCTTCCGTCTGGTCTCGTTGACCATCCTGTGCAGGTTGTTGATGGCCATCTCGATCTTGGCCGACTCGATCATCTTGTCTTGGTTCATGCGGACCTTCTCGGTGATCTCGAGGTCGATGACTCGGAGCTGTTCGTGGAGCTTGTCTATTTCTTTCTGTATCTGATGCATGTTGCTGTTCTTCTTGAAGATCTCGGACTGGAAAGACATCTTCTGCTGGTTCATGTGGTCCAGCTTGAGCTTCTGGCATTAGATCTGCGCACCTTTTCGAGTTCTCGCTCCTGGAGGCTTTTCTTGAGGTCGAGTTGTTTCTTCTTCAGCCTCTCATACCGGTCGATCATTTTCTTGATCGCGTCTTTGGGCTTCTCGTCTTTATCGTGTTCCTCCGAAGCCTTCATCACTTTGAAGATGAAGTTCTCGTAGATGCTCAGTTGTTTGAGTTTCTTCTCTTCGTTGTACTTCTCTGCGAGCTTCTGCTGCAGCTGGTCTTCGTTTTGTTTTCGCTCTGCTTCGTAGACGACCAAGGCTTCTTCGATTTCTCTGCGGTCGTTTTCTTCTTTCTTTTTGGCTTCTTGGTTCGCAGCGATGATCTTGTTGTCGTTCTGTTTGATCCTCTGGTAGTTTTCTCTCGTTTCTTTGAGGTGTTCTTTGTTCTTGATGTTGAACTCGACCAGCTTTTCTTCGACTGCCTTCTGCTCTTGGACGAAGAGCTTCTCGGCTTGTTTCTCTTCGTACTTGATGCGCATGAGTCGAGTGTTCTCTGGTTCGTGTTCGAGGCGCACTGGGTAATCCAAGGGTACAGGCTTCGAGCTGGTCGCGAGTCTTGATGAATTCGGGGTTGTTCAGGAACTCTTTCTTGAGTTTCTTGTGTGAAGCGAGAGTACCTCTATTTTGGTCTGGGTTCCTTTGAGGTCTTGCATGAGCTTGCCGTGGCCTGGGTAGGAGCGTTTGGGGCCGGTCTCTTGCCTGTCGAGCGCGCCCATGCTGGCGGCTTGTCCTTGCCTCTGCAGCATAGTTATATTAAAGACCGCAGACTGGCTGTTCGAATTAGGCAGACGATGATAATTTAATTAAATGGATTTCGGAGTTACTTCCTTGAGTGCTGCGAGCCTGGGGGCGGAGGAGCTGCCCTGGCGTGTGGTTGATTATTCAAATACCCGTTGGGCAGGGTGGCGCCTGGAGGCATCCCGAGAGGCTTGTTTTCCGGCCTGAAGTTAGTTACAGAAAAGTTATTGCCGGATTTTATGAAACCAGGATGGCTGCCCAGATGATCAGACTGCGAGTTGTGGATGGCTGCCATCCCCATGATGGGATACGCGCTTTGGTGGAAGCCTGGAGCGGCTTCGAAGGATTGGTCGGAGGCGAACTTGGGGTTCATCAGATGGCCGTTCATCGACGGCTTGCTGAGCTGCTTGTTCGCGAAGTTGGCGACGGTTTTGTCCATGTTGGGGGCAGGCCTGCCTTTGTACTGCACGTCGTGGATGAAGTGGCAGGCGTCTCCACGGCCGCAGCCTGCGTCGGAGTGGTACTTGACGCAGTGGCGCGTGCGGAAGTTTTTGTTGACTGGCTTCGCGGCGTTCTTGTCGCTTTGCTGGTTGCGCTTGGCCTGGCCGCTGGAGCCGCCGTTGTCCGGCAGCTGTCTGTTGGAGTTCACGGCGAGGACCTTCGCGTTGGACTCGAAGATTTCTTTGACCACGTCGATGTTCTTCTTGACCTTCTCGCGCTCGAGGTCGGACAGCTCGGCCATGCGCTTGCCTGCGTGAAGAGCGCCTACGTAGACTCTTTATGTATGACTTGTAGTTCGAGAAGCACTGGCCCATGATGCCTGCGAACTTGACCACGGGAATCAGCTCGTCGTCGGGACTCACGTCTGCCTCGCCGTAGTCGGAGTAGTCGGAGGGCTCGGTCTCTTCTTCGATGCGCTTGACGATTGGCTTCTGTGCGCGCTTCTTGAGCTGCTCGCGAGCGATCTCGGTGAGTCTGGAGATCGAGATGTTGAGGCTGACTGCTTCTTTTTCGACTTCTTCGTCGGGGTCGATTGCTTGGAAAGCGATTTTAGCTGCGGGTTCGATGCGCTGGACGAGTCCGTTAATCGGTTTGATGATTGGTTTGTCGGGAATCTGGTACTCTCGGACGTAGTAGCAAGCGATTTTGGTGGAGATGCGCAGCTGGTGTTGTTCTTTTTCTTTGCTTTCGGCTGCCTGTGCATATTCGTCTTTGGTTCCTCTCCAGACACCTGAGGTAAGCAAAAGAAAATAATTAAACCGCAGTCGGAGTGAGCGGAAAGGTTAATTAAGTAAACGCGAACCGTACCTCGAGGTCGAGACCAGGCAATATTTTCCGCGGTGAAGTTTCCTTTCATGGTATTGTCAATCTGGTGAGGACGGCTGTACGTTCTTGGCCTGCAGCTGGAGGTTCGTCTGGGTGCTGGACTCTTTGAGCAGGCGGTCTCTGATGTCTCTGATCTGCGTGTCGGTGAGGCCGTCTGCGATGGGTTCGTCATTGACGCGGAAGAACTTCGTCTTGAACATCTTGTCGTCGTGCACCCAGCGGATCTTCCGGCGGTGCGGGGCGGACTGGGCCGGCTTCGGCGACAGCTGGCGGTCTTCCGAGTCCTCGTTGCTTTTCTTGCGGTGCCTCTTCAGCGACTTGCTCTTTTCCCTCGAGCGGTCTCTGCGCGAGGACTTCTCGTTTACTCAGCCGGCTACTCTCCGATCCTTCCTGTCCTTCTTCCGGTGGTCTCGGCCCTGGCCGACCAGCTCTTCGAGGACACTTGTCATCTTTCCGTCTCTTTCTTTTCTCATGAGATTATGAGGCTCAATATCTGCCCTCTATATACGCGATCCGAAGAGCCAATAGAATCGGCCGGCGCTCGAGCCAGCCTCAAGAGGCCAGCCACTGACGGCTGTGCGGACTCAGAGTTTATAGTAACCGTACACCGGGACGCTATTATGTAGTAATCGCTGCTGTGAGCAATTCTAAGCAACAGGCCGCGCCTGCCCGCTCGCCGTCCTTCGCTGCACACTCTCGTCAAAAATCGCGCGCATCGCCGCACACGCCCCATTGCCAGGGCTGTGCGTGGAGTGCAGTGCTTCGGGCGGCGGCTTGGCTCGGCGGCCCAGATTATTATTTATATCTTTCGAGGTTATC
>JFJP01020644.1_pt1 | contig 10113 bp, 10 predicted proteins | sample 431651 | NCBI WGS metagenome assembly JFJP01 (sample SAMN02602958, study PRJNA72255) | Microbial mat metagenome, whole genome shotgun sequencing project. | biome: fresh water; feature: sink hole; material: water; isolation source: purple microbial (photo- and chemosynthetic) mats found in... | reverse complement strand
CCAGCTTGCGCGCGATGTCGAGCAGCGGGTCCTTGCGCTTGAGCTTGGCGAAGACGCGCTCGCAGGCCTGCTGCAGCAGCTTGGCGCGCGGATCGTAGTTCTTGTACACGCGATGGCCGAAGCCCATCAGGCGCACGCCGCTGTTCTTGTCCTTGGCCTTGGCCAGGTAGTCCTCGGGGGTCACGCCACCCTTGTGGATCTGGTCGAGCATCTCCATCACTTCGACGTTGGCGCCGCCGTGCAGCGGGCCCCACAGCGCGCTGACGCCGGCCGCGCACGAGGCGAACAGGTTCGCCTTCGACGAACCGACCACGCGCACCGTGGTGGTCGAGCAGTTCTGCTCGTGGTCGGCATGGAGGATGAAGATGAGGTTCATCGCATCCTCGATGTCCGGATCGACCAGATACTGGTCGTAGGGCATCGAGAACATCATGTGCAGGAAGTTGGCGCAGTAGCGCAGCCGCGGATCGGGGTAGATGAACGGCTTGCCCTGGCTGCGGCGGTAGGCATAGGCGGCGATGGTGCGCACCTTGGAGATCAGGCGGGCAGCAAGTTCCTCGAAGTGGGCGTCATCATCGATGGTCAGGAACTGGTGGTGGAAGCAGGCCAGCGTCGAGATCATCGCCGACACCACCGCCATCGGCGGGGCGTTGACCGGGAAGCCTTCGAAGTGATGACGCATCGCTTCGTGCAGCGGCGCGTTGAGGGTCAGCTTCTCAGAGAAGTTGGACAGCTCGGCGGTGCTCGGCAGCCGGCCGTTGATCAGCAGCCAGGCGGCTTCGATGAAGTTCGGGTGATGGGCGAACTGCTCGATCGGGATGCCGCGGTAGCGCAGGATGCCCTTGTCGCCGTCGATGAAGGTGATCGCCGACTTGCACATCCCGGTATTGCCGAGACCCGGGTCGTAGGTGATGTAGCCGCTGCGGTCGCGCAGCTTGGAGATGTCGATGGCCTTCTCGCCCTCAGAGCCCGAGAGGGTCGGAAGTTCGTAGGTCTTGCCATCGACGGTCAGAGTGGCGTTGCCGGACATGTGGCGCCTCGGGGGTGCGGGTTCAGTGCAGCCTAGGAGTTTCCTTCGGGGGCGGGGAGTCAAGCGGGGACTGCTTCAGGGCGGTAAACATGCCAGATACGGCGGCCACATTTTCCGCGGCCGACAAGCCGGCTGCGGGTGTTGAGCCCTGCTGCATTGCCTGTCGCAGACGACCTGCCTGAGCAGCCGTTCAACCGATCGGCCGCTCCAGCTCCTGGCGCAGGATGGCCTCGGCCCGGCTCCACACGCCGTTCAGGCGTGCCGCCGCGGCCTGGGCCTTGGCTGTTTCGCCCGAACGTGCCGCCAGTTCCAGTTCCCGGGCCAATTCGGCCAGATCATCGATGCCAAGGTTGCCGGCATCGCCCTTGAGGGCGTGGGCCCGGCGTCCGGTCACCGCGAGATCGCCGGCCGCCACAGAGGCGACCGCCTCACCGACCAGGCGTGGGCCTTCGAGCAGCATCGCTTGCACGACTTCGCGCAGTACCTCATCGCCGACCTCGGCGCGCAGGGCGCCCAGGCGGCTCGGTGCCGCAGGCGCCACCGGCTTGGGCGCCGCCGGCGGTGCGGCTGCCGGATCAAGCGAGCGACCGACCCAGCGGCCGAGGGCTGCCGACAGTTCGTCTGGTCGCACCGGCTTGGCCAGGTAGTCATCAAAGCCGCGCAGCAGACATTCCTCACGGTCACCAGCCATGGCGTGCGCGGTGACGGCGATCAATGGTGTGCGGCAGCCGCGTTCGCGGATGCGCGCGGCGGCCATGAAGCCGTCGATCTCGGGCATCTGGCAGTCCATCAGGATGACGTCCCATTGGTCGGCGAGGGCCAGTTCGATGGCCTCGGCCCCGCCGGTGGCCAGCTCGACGTCGATGCCCAGCCGCTTGAGCTGCCCGGCAACGACCAGGCGGTTCACGTGCTGGTCATCGACATACATCACGCGCGCCCCGGCCATGCGGGCTTTCGTCGCCTCGCCACTGGCTGGGCGACGTTCATGGCGCGAGGTGTGAGGCTTGCCGCTGCGCAGTTCGCGTACCGCCGCGGCCAGACTCTCGGGATCTGGCGGCTTGGGCACCAGCCGGTAGTTCCGTCCGGCGAGCGCCGCCATGGCGAGCGGGGCACGCGACAACGGTGCCAGCACGAGGATGGCGTGCTCTTCCGGCAGGGCGGCGAGCAGGGCTCCGGCATCCTCCTGGTCGCCGTCGAGCACGAGCAGGTCGTTGGCGCCGACCCGCACGACATCCAGGCCGCAGCGGGCGAGGCCGAGGCCGACCGCCTTGCCGAGCAGGCCGGGGACGGCCACGGCTGCCGTGCCACTGACCAGGCTCTGGGTACCGGGCGCGGCAACGCCGGCGTTGATGCTGGCGCAGAAGGTCGAGCCCTTGCCGATCGCGCTGATCAGGGTGATGCCGCCACCCATCGCCTCGCACAGCCGGCGGCTGATGCTCAAACCCAGGCCGCTGCCGCCGAAACGCCGGTTGATCGAGGCGTCGCCCTGCTCGAAGGGGGTGAACAGGCGGGCCTGGGCCTCGGCGGGGATGCCGGGCCCGGTATCGACTACCTGGAAGGTGAGTCGCCAGCCGTCCTCGCTGCTGAGCGCCTCGCCGCGTACCGCCACCGAGCCGCTGGCGGTGAACTTGAGGGCGTTGCCGGTCAGGTTCATCAGCACCTGGCGCAGCCGGCCGCTGTCGATCACGGCGCGGGTCGGGAAATTGCGCGCCGGCAGCCAAGCCAGTTCCAGGCCTTTGGCCTCGGCGCCGGGCGCGAGGGTGCGCAGCACACTCATCACCACAGCGCCGGGGTCGCCTTCGGCCGGTGCCAGGTCGAGGCGTCCGGCCTCGATGCGCGAGAGGTCGAGGATGCCGTCGATCTGCCGCAGCAGGTCTTCGGCGCACGAGCGCACCACCACCAGCCGGTCACGTCGCGCAGCAATGGTCTCATCGCTGTGCAGCAGTTCGGTCATGCCGATAATGCCATTGAGCGGCGTGCGCAGTTCGTGGCTGACCGTGGCGAGGAACGAACTCTTGGTACGCGAGGCGGCCTCGGCGCGGTCACGTGCCGCCGCCAGATCACGGGTGCGTTCGTGCACCGCGTGTTCCAGGTTCTGGGTGTGGGCGAGGATGCGCTCATTGAGCACGCTGTTCTCGTGCGCGGCTCCGGCGCGCGCCGCGGCAAGGGCGAGAGCCGCCAGACGGTCGGCGGCGGCGGCCTCGGCCTGGCATACGCCGATGACCAGTCCGGCGAGGTGGTTCGGAGTGGCGCAGGCCTGCAGCACCAGCACCTCACGGTCGGGCAGTTCGTCGATGACGCTCTGGCCGCGCCGCAGGGCGAGGGCGAAGAGGCCGCGGGCGACCGCCGATTCCAGCAGTTGGCTGAGCTGGTCTCCGGCCTCGGCCGGCACCGTGGCGATGATCGCCGGCATCAGCGTCGTCTCATCGATGGTCGCCAGGGCGCGCAGCCGGCAGGGCAGCAGGGTGGGCAGATGATCGAGGACGGAGGTGAGGATGGCGGTCGGCCGTTGGCTCGCCGCCAAGCTGCCGTCCAGCGAGATGAGGGCGTCGAACAGTTCGCTCATGCCGTCACCCCGCCTAGTGAAGCCAGTGTTTCCTTGAGGTTCTCGTCAGCCTCGTTGCAGGCGCCGATCAGGGCGGCGGCATCGACACCGATGAGTTCCCAGGCCTGCAGATCGAGTGGGGTGCTGACCCCGGTTTCGCCGCCCAGGCCGAGCAGTTCGATCGACACCGAGGCGAGATGCACCACCGCCGCCTCGATCTTGTGGGTCGGCGCCGCGGTCGGCTGGTGATGCCAGGCGACCGGTTCGCACAGCACCGCAGGCAGGTTCCACTGCGCCAGCAGCGCCCCGCCGATGGCGGCATGGTCGAACCCGAGGAGTTCGTTTTCGACCTTCTCCAGCGGCAGTGCGCGGGTCCGCGCCGTCGACAGCAGTTGCCCGGCCAACTCCGGCTCGGCCAGCTCGAAGGTGAACCTGCCGATGTCGTGCAGCAATCCGGCGACGAAGAAGCGCTCGACGTTCGGTTCGCGCCGGCGCGAGGCCAGGGCGCGCGCGCACAGGCCGGTGGCGGTGCTGTGGCTCAGGTAGGCGGCGATGCGTTCGCGGCGGCCCGGGCCGCCAGCGACCAGATCGATGACCGTGGCAGCCAGGGCCAGTTCGCGGAGTTGGCGGGTGCCGATCAGATGCACCGCCTGCGACAGGCGTTCAACCCGCTGCTTCAGCCCGAACATCGGGCTGTTGGCCAGGCGCAGCAAGCGGGCCGAGAGTGCCGGATCAAGCGCGATGGCATCGGCGATCTGCGCGGTGCTCGACATCGCCCGGGCGAGTACCGCATCGATGCGCTGCCATGAGTCGGGCAGCGCGGAAAGCTCGCCTGCTCCGGCGAGGATCGAGGCCAGGGTCGGTCTGCTCATGGCGTCCTGCTGCGCAGGCGTCGCGCCACGGCGGCCTGGAACAGTTCGCGCACGGCGACGTGGTCGGTGGGTTGGCCGCGGAAACGCGCCGCCGCCAGGCGTTGCGCCGCCAGCAGCGCTTCGCGGTCGAGATCGGGCGCGGCCTGGGCGACCTCGACGGCCTCGATGCCCCAGGCACGCAGGACCTGGAAATGCTGTGCGGTCAGCGCGGTGCCGGCCACGGCGAGCTGTCGTCCGCCTGGACCCTGCACGGCTTCGGCGAGGATGGCTCCGGGCTTGAGCTCGGCGACGGCGACGCGCATCCCTCCGTCCTCAGCCCGGGTTCGTGGCCAGGCCGAGCGCGGCGATGCGGGCGGCCACCATCTGCTTGTCGAAGGGTTTGATGACGTAGCCCTGGACGCCGAGCTTGGAGGCGTCGACCACCGCCTGGCGGCTGGCCTCGGCGGTGATCATGATCACCGGCACGCCGACGGTGCGCGGATCGTCGCGCACCTGACGGAGGAACTCCGGCCCGGCCATCGGCTCCATGTGCCAGTCGAGCAGGACGAGGTCGATCGGCCATTGCGCGGCAAGCGCCGCCAGCCCGCTGGCGCCGTCGGTCGCCTCGTGCACGGTGAAACCATGCTGCTTGAGGAGGCCTTTGAGCAGGGTGCGCGAAGCACCGGAATCATCGACCACCAGGGCTGTCGGCATGGCGGCATTGTGCGCCATCCGGCAGGGATCGGCAAGGGTCGAGGAGGCGGCTCAGCCGAGCGCGGCGCGTAGCACCACATCGTCACCCAGGCTGTTGTCGGTCAGCCGGACGATGGCGTCCTCAAGGCGCTCGTCGCCGAGTTGGAGGGCGGCGCGCAGGTGGTCGTCGTCGCCGAGGAATGACGGCCACGCCCCGCGCAGCCGCGCCGGGTCGAAGGCGCCGATCAGCGACTCGAGCTGACGCGCGCGATCGCTGTGCTCGGGGCTGTCGACCAGCGGACCGGCATGCAGCATGAGCATGCGGCCGGCGCTCGGCCAGCTCACCGGATGGCGCACGTCGGTGCCGCTGATCCCGCAGACCAGGCCGTAGAGGAAGGTCGGGCGGGAGAGGTCGAACAGCGAACGGCAGGTGATCTGCACCCATTCGGCGCCGCCGCGATCCTCGGCCACGCGGATGAACATCTTGTCGCCGAGGGTCTCGACCGAGCCGTGGTAGCTGTAGCGCACCAGGCCGGTCTCGCCGGCACGCAGTTCAGCACCGCCGCCCTCCAGGCGCAGCAGGCTGCGCTGGATGCGCCCGTCGTTAAAGAACGAGCGACTCCAGGTGATCCACCAGCCGTCATGGAAGCCGGTGTCGCTGCGCAGGCGGCCGAGATCGTTGGCCAAACGCGTCGTCCGAGCCTGGGCCGCGCCGGCGAGATCCTCGGCGGCGCGCAGCCGCTCGCGCACCGCCTTGGGCATGGCCTGGAGCAGGGCGGTGGCGACGAAGTCCTCGGCCTCGTCATCGACCAGGCCGAGGGCGGCGGCGAGGCGGCGGGCCTGCGCTTCGGTGGCGGCACGCACGCCGGTGCGGATGCGCGACAGGGTGCTGGCCGAGACCCCGATCTGCGGAGCCAGTTCGGCCAGGGTGGTGCCGCGCCGGCGCAGCAGGGAGGCAAGCAGGTCGGCGAATTCAGGCTGGGCGCTCATGCCCGTATTATGCCGTGGCGTGCGTCCTGACGCAACAGCGGCCGAGGGGCCTGGCCAATCGCGTGCGTGCATAGGCACGCAGGAACGTGCGCCTATGCGCATTGGCGCCACGACGACGGATCGTGCGCCGTGCGTGCGCAGCGGGTATGGCTGGGTGCATGGAGCCGGCCATGAGCAACGACACAGCAACGCCCAGCCTGGAAATCGCCAAAACTCCATGGCGCCGGCCCCCGCCACCCGATGCCTGGCAGGAGTTCCTCTCGTGGCCCGGCTCGACCAGCCTGGTGACCCTGCTGTCGGCCGCCCTGCTCTTCGCCGGCCTGTACGGGGTGATCGAGCCGAGCATCGGCAGCGAGGGCGCTGCCGGCCCGCGCTGGCAGGTTCTTGGCACCCTGGCGGCCTACACCGCCGCCCTGCTCGCCGGCATCTGGGCGATGTGCCGGGCCCGCACCGGCCATCCCGACGCCATCGCCTCGGCGGTGGTCGGGGTGGTCTGCACGGTCGGCTACGGCGTGGTCATCCAGCTGATCGCGCCCGAGCAGCCGGCGTTGACGCTGACCGCCGCCCTCGCCGGCTGGTTATCCGCGCTGGGTCTTGGGGTCGCCTTCCGCCGCATCGCCGGCGGTGTGGCGTGGGGCGCGCTCGGAAGTGGCGCCGGTCTGCTGCTGGCGTGGACCATGCTGTGGCCGGTGGTGCTCAGCGCCGTGGTCGTCGCCGAGGCCGTGCGTATGCCCACCGCCGGGGCGCACGTCGCCGGCACCGATCATGCCGTGATGATGTGGTGGACGGCGGGCTGGGGAGCGCTGCTCGCAGCGATCGGCGGCTTCCTCTGGCTGGCCGGTCCGGTGGCGGCGAAGGCCGATGAGGCCGAGCCGTTCCTGCAGCGGCCGGCGATGCGCTGGGCGCTGACCGTGGTCATGCTGCTTGCCTCAATCGTCGCGTTGGCGGTGCAGGCGCACATCGCCGGTCTGGACCTGGCCAGGACCGATGTCCTGCCACATCTCATCCTGCTCGCCTTGCTGACCAACGAACTGATCGCGCGCGGTCGGGACAATCCGGCGCGCGACGGTCTGGCGGTGGCGGGCCCGGCGGCGCTGGCGGCGTGGTTCAGCATCGCCGGCTGGGGACCGGATCTGGCCATCCAGTTCCGTGGCCAGGGCTGGGCTCCGGATCTCGTGGCGCTGATCGGCACGGCACCTGGCGCACCGCTGCTCGCCGCCGTGGCAGCTGCGCTGCTGGCTTGGCGCCGGCGCGCCAGCGGGCTGTGGTGGGGCGCCGGGTTGGCGTTGATCGCCGCCATCTTGGCGTGGGATCCGCGCCAGGCCCTGGTCGCCGAGGCCGGCATCCTGTGCGCTGTCGCTGCCGCCATCGCGGCGTGGCGGGCGCAGCGTCCCGACCTGATGGTCGCCGCGCTGACGATGGCGGGCGGCGTGCTCCCGGCGACCCGGATGGCCGGATCGCTGTGCAACGGCGTGGTTCCCGAACCGCTCCTCGCCCTGGTCGCCGGCGCGACCATCGTGTTGCTGGCGGCGGGGTGGCGTCCGGTCTGGGTTACACGCAACTGGGCACGTCTGGCCGCCTGGCTGCTCGGCGCGGTGGTCGCGGGCGTGGCGCTGCACCTGCTGCACGGCCGCACTCCGGCGGCGCTGCCCGGCGGCCGTGTCGGCGAGGCCGCGCTACTGGCGGCCGGCCTGCTGCTGATCGGCTGGTGCGCCTGGCGTCGCCGCGATGCCGCTGTGGCCGGGGCGACCACGGTGGCCGGACTGGTGCTGGTGTGGCCGGTGCTCAGGTGGGTGCTGCCGCAGAGCCGGGCTTGGCTGGCGGTGTGGGGCGCCTTCGCCCTGCTCGCCGGCGGCGTGTGGTTGGCGGTGGTCCGGGCGCGGCCGGAGAAGCCGTAGCGGCGGCTCAGGCCTTCTTCAGCTGCACCAGGACCCGGCGCAGCGTCCCGGCGGCCTGGGCTGCCTGGGCGGCGGCGTTCTCCAGCGCCTGACGCTGGTCATCGTCCAGACCACCCTGGTGCTTGGTCAGGATGGCGGCGTTGTAGGCGGCGGTCTCCAGCAGCAGGCGGGCGTCGCCGACCTGCTCGCGCTGGTCCTTGCTCAGACGGGGGAGGTCGACCAATCGCTGTGGTCTCAGGCCTGCGTGAGGAAGACCGCGAACGGTTTGTCGTCGAGCAGGATGTGGCGGTAGAGCGCCTGGGCGAGTTGATCGACCTCGCTGTAGAGCACGGTCGCGCCGCTGTTGTCCTTGCCCACCAGATCGACCACCAGCGAGGTGAGGACGGCGTGCGCCTGGCGGTGCTTGGGCAGGCCGGGATAGCCCTTGGCCTCCATCTCGGACTCTTCCGTGGGGAAGTGGCGCAGGACGTGGTCGCGGAAGACGTCGAGGGCGTGCGACAGCCGCGCCTTCTGGTCGCCTCCGGCGGCGGCCGCCTTGAGCTGATCGACGATCTCGACCAGTTCCTGGTGGTCGCGGTCGATCGCGGGGTTGCCGGTGGCGAGGTCGCTGGTCCAACGGGTCATGGGCCCAGCCTAACAGCACGGACGGGCTTGCGAAGTCCCCAGCCGGCTCCAGCAGGCTCCAGCAGGTTAAAGCGCCCCAGCGCTGGGCGTGACCACGATGCGGTCGAAGGCGGTCGTGGGCGGCGCCGCGATGACCAGGCGGACGGCCTCGGCCACATCCTCGGCACGGATCATCCGGCTGCGGTCGGCACCGGCGAAGTCGGCCGGCCATACCTCAGTATCGGTTGCCCCCGGGGCGACCACGCCGACGCGGATGCCGCGCGGACGCAGTTCCTCGCGCAGCACCCGGCTCCAGCCCTCGATCGCGCACTTGCTGGCGGTGTAGGCGCCGCACCGGGCGAAGGTCTGGTCGCTCACCGTCGAGCTGATGTTGACCACGCTGCCGCCCTTGGCGAGGCGCGGCAGCAGGGCGGCGGTGAGCAGCATCGGCGCCTCGACGTTGATCCGCCAGATGCGCTCGAGGTGCTCGCGGTCGATCGCCTCGGCGGCGGCGAGGGCGAAGACCCCGGCATTGTTGACCAGGGCGTGCAGCGGCCCATCGACCGCGGCGACGGCAGCCTCAAGGCCGGCTGCGGTGGCGAGATCGGCGACCACGGACTTGGCGCCGAGTGGTCCGGCGACCGCCTCGAGGCGGTCGCGCCGACGCGCCACCAGGATCAGGCGATGGTGCGGGGCAAGGGCCCGGGCGACGGCGGCGCCAATGCCGCTGGACGCTCCGGTGATGAGGATGGTCGGCATGTCCGCAGGCTAGCCGCCAGCGCCCCGCGACCAGCATCCTTCCGCAGTGCTTGCGCGGACGCCGCCGGCGGTGAGATCAGCGCCATGGCGGTCGCCACCCCCGAAGTCGATATCGAACAGCGCACCAGCCTGGCGCCACGCTGGCATGTTGTCCTGCTCAACGACGACGACCACACCTACGAGTACGTCATCGAGATGCTGGTGAAGCTCTTCGCCAAGACGCCGGAGCGTGCCTTCCTCCATGCCTGCGAGGTCGATGCCGCCGGACGCACCATCCTCGACACCACCTCGAAGGAGCGCGCCGAGTTGAAGGTCGAGCAGATCCACGCCTACGGCAAGGATGCGCGGCTGCCACGCAGCAAGGGCTCGATGTCGGCTGAGATGGAACCGGCGGAGTGAACGCTCACTTCCACGCCAGCACCACCGCCCCGGCGACGACCAGGCCGGCGCCGAGTGCGGTTCGCAGGGTCAGGGCCTCGCCGAGGAAGATTACCGCCAGGATGACGGTGAAGGCGACGCTGACCTTCTCCAGCGGCGCGACCTGCGAGGCCTGGCCGAGCTGTAGCGCGCGGTAGTAGAACAGCCACGAGAACCCCGTCGCCACCCCTGAGAGGACGAGGAAGGCTACGCCCTTCCAGGCGATCTCGCCGGTGGCGCCCCACACCCCGCGGGCGGTGATGATCATCGCGCTGACCGCCAGGATCACCACTGTGCGGATGAAGGTGGCGAGATCAGAATTCATCC
>JFJP01006108.1_pt1 | contig 10113 bp, 13 predicted proteins | sample 431651 | NCBI WGS metagenome assembly JFJP01 (sample SAMN02602958, study PRJNA72255) | Microbial mat metagenome, whole genome shotgun sequencing project. | biome: fresh water; feature: sink hole; material: water; isolation source: purple microbial (photo- and chemosynthetic) mats found in... | reverse complement strand
CTGAAAGAGCACATTCCCGACACGCACGGTTGACTTGCCGGTCGGGCAAGCCGCACCAAGCGCGACAAACCGGTTCCTTAAGGTGGCTTGAGGGCCTGAAAAGGCTTCAAAACCAGATGGCACGCACTTTGCAAAGTAATCAGCAAAGGAAGCCCCACCATGCCCCTGAACCTCATCATCAACGACACCACCTTGCGTGACGGCGAACAAACCGCCGGTGTAGCTTTCACGGTCGATGAGAAATGCGCCATTGCCTGCGCCTTATCCGCAGCCGGTGTGCAAGAGATGGAAGTCGGTATTCCCGCCATGGGGGCAGAAGAAATCGACTGCATCAACAGCATTGCTTCGCAAGAGTTGCCAGCAAAGCTGATGGTCTGGGGCCGTTTGACCGAAGCTGATCTGGGCAGTGCCCTGCGCTGCCAGGCCGATATCGTCCATTTATCCATTCCCATATCCGACATCCACCTGCAGCACAAGCTGCGCCAGTCGCGTGAATGGGTGTTGACCCAAGTTACCCAGGTCATTGAACTCGCGGTGGCCAGCGGCCGCAAAATATCGCTTGGCGCTGAAGATGCCTCACGTGCCGACGCTGATTTTCTAGCGCTGGTGGCACGGCGGGCCCAAGCCTGTGGCGCCAGCCGGATCCGCTTTGCTGACACACTAGGGGTGCTCGACCCGTTTACCACTTTTGAGGCCATTGCTCGGCTGCGTGAAGCGGTCGACATCGAGATCGAAATCCACAGCCATAACGACCTGGGTCTGGCCACTGCCAACACCCTGGCCGCCTTGCGCGCCGGTGCTACACACGCCAACACCACCGTCAACGGCCTGGGTGAACGCGCGGGCAACGCCGCCTTGGAAGAAGTGGTGATGGGTGTGCGCCACCTGCACCACGCCGACACTGGCGTGGACACCCAGGCGCTGGTGTCGATCTCACGCCTGGTGGCACGCGCCTCTGGCCGTCAAGTGGCCTTTAATAAAAGTATTGTGGGTGAGGCGGTGTTTACTCACGAGTCTGGCATTCATATTGATGGCTTGCTGAAGAACGTCTCGACTTACGAGAGTTTTGACCCCTCGGAACTCGGCCGCCAGCGTCGCACCGTGCTGGGCAAACATTCAGGTTCGCAAGCGGTACGCCACGCGTATGGCACTTTGGGTGTAGTGCTGGACGACGATGCGTTGACAGCGCGTTTGCTCAGCCGCATCCGCAACCATGCCATGCGGGTCAAGCAAGAAGCCACACCAGACCAGTTGCGCGGCTTTTTGCTGGATTCGTTGCAGCCGTCGCAAACCCATATTTCTCTATAAACTTTCTGGAGTAAGCCCCCTATGGAAACCTTTCTTCAACAGCTCAAGGCCTTGTCGTCGGCCGAAGATTTCCTGCAGTACTTTGGCGTGCCGTTTGAGCAGAGTGTGGTCAATGTCAGCCGGCTGCACATTTTGAAACGGTTTTTTCAATACATCCGCCAGGAAGACCTGCAGTCGCAGACCGATGCAGTCGGCCTTTTTACGCAGTACCGTGAACAACTGGTAAAGGCTTATGCGGATTTTGTGACATCTACGCCGGCCCAGGAAAAGGTGTTCAAGGTATTTCAGGATGTAGGCGGTCGCCAGCACGTCACGCTGGACAGCCTCAAGTCATCACTGCCGCGCCGGGCGCTGGTATGACAGGATGAACCGGCAATGAACAACGCTTGGTTTCGTGTGCCACAGACCCCTGCGACGACCCAAATTGGCACGGTCGGTCGCCGCCGCCTGATGATCATGGCTGCGGTATTGCCACTGGTCGCCTGGCGTATGCAGCAAAACGCGCAGGCGGCTCCGCTGCATTGGCAGGGCCTGGCGATGGGGGCTCCGGCCTCACTGGTGCTACACCACGGCGGCGATATAGCTGGCGCGCAGGCTGCCTTAGCAGCAACCTTGGCCGAGTTGTCTCGCCTGGAAGCCATGTTCAGCCTGTTTCGCGCCGACTCGGTGTTGTCGAAGCTCAACCGTACTGGTTATGTTGACAACGCGCCGCCAGAGTTTGTGTCGCTTTTGCGCACCGCACTGAATATGGCAGCGTTTTCCGGCGGGGTATTTGACCCCAGCATTCAACCCCTGTGGTCTCTGTACTTTGACCATTTTGTGGTGAGCGGCAACACGCAGCCTCCGGCGGCTGACAAGCTCGCGTCGGCGCGTGCCCTGGTCGACTGGCGTGAAGTGCGCCTGACAGGCTCCACGATCACACTGGCCCGCCCGGGCATGGGGCTCTCACTGAATGGTGTCGCCCAGGGATTCATCACCGACCGCTGCAGCGATGTACTGCGCGCCCATGGGTTCAGCCACATGTTGGTCGATATGGGTGAGCCACGCGCCGTGGCAGCCAAACCCGATGGTTCGGCCTGGCATATTGGTCTGGCCGACCCGCGTGATCCGAATCGTGCCTTGCATACCTTGTCTGTGTTGGACCAGGCAGTGGCTACCTCCGGGGGGTATGGCACACGTCTGGACGGGGCGGGCCACTTCACCCACCTGATCAACCCGCGTACCGGTCTCACCGCCCCGGCTTTTGAGAGTGTCACCGTGGTAGCCGCCAACGCAACCCTGGCGGATGCCCTGTCCACCGCACTGGCGTTGATTGCGCGCAGCGACATCTCAGCGCGCCTGACCTTGCTGCGCACCCAGCCGGGTTGTCGGGCCATTTGTATCAACAGCGCCGGTTTGGTAAGCGAACTGTCATGAACACGCCGCACCCAGCCGATGACAGCCTGATTGAGGGCTTGGCCCGCGTGGTGGCGGTGGCCAGCGACCAGGTCTGGCTGGTGGCCGAGCAGCCGGCCGCTTGTGGCAGTTGCGCCACCCGCAGCGCCTGTAGCGGGGGCAGCCCCACCAAGGCGGCCGCCCGCTGGCGAGCACCACGCTCGCTGGGGTCGGCTCAGGGCTTGTTGGCGCTGGGCGACACCGTGCACATCGGTGTCGATCGCGCGGCGCTCACCCGCGCATCACTCACCGCTTACACGTTGCCTTTGGCGGCGATGTTGATGTCTGCCAGCGCCGCACAGGGCGCTGGAGATGGCGTGGCAATAGCTGCCGCATTGGCAGGTTTACTGGCTGGCGTTGCGGTGGCCCGGATGCTGGCCAGGCGTTGGAGCGACGCGTTGGAGCCGGTGGTGCTTGGCCGGGCCACAAGTCTCGCTGCGGTTTCGTGCGCCCCGCCTCACATGGTCGCACCGCGCAAGATCGCCATCCCCGTGGTTCATCAAAGGAGCCAATGATGCAAGATTTTTTACTCGTATTGCTCAGCACCGCCATTGTCAACAACGTGGTGCTGGCGAAGTTTTTGGGCCTGTGCCCGTTCATGGGCACCTCTTCACGCATTGACACGGCGATGGGCATGGGCCTGGCCACCACCTTTGTGCTGACCTTGTCCACCGGATTTGTCTGGGTGGCCGAGGCGCTGGTGCTGGCGCCGCTGGACCTGTCGTTCCTGCGCACGTTGGCCTTCATTCTGGTGATTGCCGCCGTCGTGCAGTTCACCGAGATGGTGATTCGACGCATCTCGCCACCGCTGTACGAGGCGCTGGGGGTCTATCTGCCACTGATCACCACCAACTGCGCGGTGCTGGGCGTTGCCTTGTTGACGATTCAGGGCGGTCATGGGTTTGTGGCGAGCCTGCTGCGAGGTTTCGGCACCGCCGCTGGTTTTGGTCTGGTGCTGGTGATTTTTGCCGGTCTGCGCGAGCGACTGGCAGTGGCCGAGGTGCCCAAGGCTTTTGAGGGGGCACCCATCGGCTTTATCACCGCGGGCGTGTTGTCACTGGCGTTCATGGGTTTTGCAGGACTTGGAGCTTGAGATGATCGATACACAGATGATGACACAAGCCGCGCAAGCGGTCGGTGCTATTGGCTTGCTAGGCACAGGCCTGGGCGTGGTGCTGGGTGTGGCGGCACGTTACCTGTCGGCACCGGTGGATGACCGTGCCGAGGCCGTCGCCGCCTTGCTGCCCGGCTCCAATTGCGCGCAATGTGGTTTCGCCGGCTGTAAACAGGCCGCAGCCGCCATTGTGGAAGGACGGGCGGCCCCGACCTGTTGCCCGCCGGGTGGTGCCTCGACCGCCCAGCGTGTGGCCAAGCTGATCGGTGTGCGGCTGGTCGTTGACGGGTCGGACGCCACATTGCCCACCGTGGCCTGGGTGGAAGAAACGCGATGTATTGGTTGCACCCGCTGCATTCGCAAATGCGGCTCGGATGCCATTGTGGGTGCCATCAAACAAATGCACACCGTGTTGCCCGAGGCCTGTTACGCCTGTGGTCTGTGTGTGGCCGAATGCCCGACTGATGCCATTGTGATGAAACCGGTGATACCCACACTGGCCACCTGGCACTGGCCCAAGCCTGAGGTCAAACGCCCGGTGGCTGCGGGTTGAGGGGACAACTGCCATGATGCTTTTCTCGGTTCGCGGCGGGGTCAAACTCAGTTACCGCAAGGAGCTCAGCAGTGAAAGCCCGATTGTGCGCATGCCCACCCCCAAACGGGTGTATATACCCTTGCAGCAACATGTGGGCAGCCCGGCCGAGTCGGTGGTGGAGGTCGGCCAATGGGTGGGCAAGGGACAGCTGATTGGGCGCGCCGGGCGCGGTATTTCGGCCAACGTACATGCTTCTACATCGGGTACCGTGATCGCCATCGAAGACCGCATGGCACCCCATCCCTCTGGCTTAACCCAGCCTACAGTCGTCATTGATGCCGATGGGCTAGACCGCTGGGCTGACCTGGTGCAGCCCATCACCGATGATTTTCCCCTGCCGGCAACGCCCAAAGAACTCAACGACCGCGTGGCCAACGCCGGCATTGTGGGTCTGGGCGGTGCGGCCTTCCCTTCGGCGGTCAAGCTCGACATGCGTTACAAATACAGCATTGACACCCTGGTGATTAACGGTGCCGAATGTGAGCCATATATCACTTGTGACGATCGGTTGATGCGTGAAGCGGCCAACGAGATCGTTGATGGTGTACGTATCATGGCTTATGCGCTGGCAGTTGAGCACAGCATCATCGCCATTGAGGGCAACAAACCCAACGCGTTGAAAGCCATGCGCGAAGCTGCCAAAGTCGACAATAGCATCCGTGTGGTGACAGTGCCCACCCGCTTCCCCATGGGGTCGGCCCAGCACCTACTACTGGCGGTGACCGGGCGTGAAACACCGGCCGACAAACGCACGGCCGAGGTTGGTGCCGTGGTGCACAACGTGGCCACCGCGCGGGCGGTCAGTAGCGCCATCCGGCGCGGTGAACCTCTGATCAGCCGGGTAGTGACGGTGTCGGGGCACGGTGTGCGTGAACCCGCCAATGTTGAGGTACCGCTGGGCACTTCGGTCGAAGACCTGCTGACGTTTTGTGGTGGGTTGCACCCGGTGCCGACCTTGCTGATTGGCGGTGGTCCGATGATGGGTGCGCCCTTGCCCTCGGTGCACGCACCCGTGGTGAAAGGCTCTTGCGGTGTGCTGGCACTCACCGCTGCAGAGATCAACGAAGGCCCGGAGTCGCCTTGTATCCGTTGCGGCAAGTGTGTCACAGTCTGCCCGGCCGGCCTAGTGCCGGTGGAGATGGCGCAACTCATCAAGCGCGGCGACTTGCAGGCCGCTAAGGCCATCGGCAGCCAGGACTGCATTGCCTGTGGCTCATGCTCCTACATTTGTCCGTCACGCATTCCGCTGGCGCATTACTTCAGCTTTGCCAATGGCAAGCTCAACGCCCTTGACCGGGATGCGCGTCGGCAGGACCGTATCCGTTCACTCATTCAAGCGCGCAACGAGCGGGCGGCGCGTGAAGCCGAGGTCAAAAAGGCGGCCGCCGCAGCCCGCAAGGCGGCCAAGGCAGCCGCTGCTGCAACTGCAACAGCAGCGCAGGCTTCGAAAACCCATTCCGTTGAGCTTGAGGTATCGACATGAGCACCCTGGCCAACCGCGCCGGACCTTTCACGCACACGACTAATACCGTCAGCCGCACCATGGTGTGGGTCATCCTGGCGTTGGTGCCGGGCACCGGTTATGGTTTGTGGCTGTATGGCTGGCCGGCGGTGATGTTGTTTGCCATCACTTTGGCAAGCGCTCTGGCAGCAGAGGCCGTCATGCTGGTGTTGCTTGGGCAACCTGTGCGCAGCCGTCTTTGGGATGGATCTGCCTTGTTGACCGGTTGGCTGCTGGCCATGAGCCTGCCACCCTGGGCACCCTGGTGGATCGGCGTGCTGGGCAGTCTGTCAGCCATTGTGCTGGGCAAACATCTGTTTGGTGGTTTGGGTCAAAACATGTTCAACCCGGCCATGGTCGGGCGTATCGTGCTATTGATTTCTTTCCCGGTGCAGTTGACAATGTGGGTGGCACCAGCACCCCTGGGGAGTGCCAACGCACCGTCTTTTGGCCAATCCCTGGCGCTGGTCAGTGGCCAGGTGGCCGTGCCCGACCATATGAGCGCAGCGACCGCGCTGGGGGTTTTGAAAACCGAGCTGTCACGGGGTGTGCCGGTTGCCAAAACTGCCGAGCAACTGCCCCCACCCCAACAATTGGCAATGGGCAACGAGTCTGGCTCCATGGGTGAAACATCTGCCGCGCTGCTGCTGGCCGGTGGCCTGTTGCTGCTGGCATTGCGCATCGTCACCTGGCACATTCCGGTGGCTTTGCTGGGCACTCTGGGTGCACTGGCAGCTATTTCCAACGCGCTGGATCCGGCCCGGTTTGCCTCGATGTCGGTCCATTTGTTGTCTGGCGCGGCGGTGCTAGGGGCTTTTTTTATCGCCACCGATTACGTCACCTCACCGGTGTCACGCAGCGGGCAACTTCTCTTTGGCGCGGGTATCGGTGCGCTCACCTGGGTGATTCGTGCCCTGGGGGCGTATCCGGAGGGCTTGGCCTTTGCCGTGGTGTTGATGAACGCGATGGTGCCGCTGATTGACCGGGCTTTGCGCCCCCGCGTGTTTGGCCGAGGTCGAGGCGGCAAGTCCTTGGTGCCCAAGGCGCAACCAGGGATTCACAAATGACGACCAGCGATCCCACCTCTTCCCTGCCTGAATTGCCACCCCGCAGGGCACGCCTGCGTGCCTTGCTGGACCTTGCTGGTGGCAAACATGCTTTGGTGCTGGGGGGGTTTTCGCTCATGGCCACCCTGTTGCTGGCGCTGGCTTATGGCCTGACCAAAGAACCCATTGAGCAAAGCGCCCTTGAAGACCTGCGCCACTCGCTGGAGCAGGTGATTCCGACCAGCATCTACGACAACAATCCTGCTGCTGACACTTTGCAATTGCAAATCGATGGTGTGCCTTTGTTGGTCTATCGGGCCAGCAAGGCCAAACATATCACCGGTGTGGCGTTTGAGACCTCTCGCAAGGGGTATAGCGGTGAGATTCGTTTGTTGCTGGGCATTGATGAACACGGCAAGTTGCTGGGCGTGCGGGTGTTGAAACACACTGAAACCCCTGGTTTGGGTGACAAGATTGAAGTGAATCGCAACGACTGGATCACCCGGTTTACCGGTAAATCACTGGGTGACCCGCCCGACGCACGTTGGGCTGTCAAAAAAGACGGTGGCCCGTTTGACCAATTTGCCGGGGCCACCATCACACCTCGCGCGGTGGTGGGTGGCATTCGAGACGGGCTGCGCCTGTTCGCAATCCATCGAAAAACGTTGCTTCAGGAGGCCTCTCAATGAATCAGACCAAAGACATCATGGTTGATGGTGTGTGGCGCAACAACGTGGTGTTTAGCCAGATGTTGTCGCTGTGCCCCGCGCTGGCCGTCACGTCGGCAGCCACCCAAGGTTTGGGCATGGGCCTGGCGACCTTAGCGGTGCTGATTGCATCCAATTCACTAGTGGCCTTGTTGCGCGGCTTGATCACTGACGAGGTGCGCATTCCGGCCTTTGTGCTGATCATCGCCACATTGGTGACCATTGTGGATTTGGCCATGAACGCCTGGCTGCACGAGTTGCACAAGGTGTTGGGTCTGTTTATTCCGCTGATTGTGGTGAATTGCCTGATTTTGGGTCGGGCCGAGTCGTTTGCCTGTAAAAACAGCGTGGCTTTGTCGGCATTGGATGGTTTGGCCATGGGCTTGGGCTTTACCCTGGCGCTGACGTTGATGGGGGCCATCCGCGAAATCGGCGGAAGCGGCACGGTGTTTTCGGGCGCTGCCAACCTGTTGGGGCCCGCCATGGGTGCGCTGGAGATGCGCCTGTACCCTGGCGATGGGGCCTTGGTAATGATCTTGCCTGCGGGCGGTTTTATTGTGCTGGGGCTGATGATTGCAGTCAAGCGAGCGCTCGATGCCCGTAAACCTACACCGCGTCCGCAGTCTGACATGGTGGATGGTGTTGAAACCGCGGGGGTCACGTCATGAAAGTCAGTGTTGCCTATGCGTTGCCAGATCGCCAAAGCTGGGTGGATGTGGAAGTCCCTGAACAAGCCACGGTGCGTGACGCCATTGAGATCAGTGGCATTGTTCGTGCCTTTCCATCCCTGGATTTGAATAGCCAGAAAGTGGGAGTGTTTGGCAAAGCGGTGTCGCTGGAGGCACGGCTTGAGCCGGGTCAGCGGGTGGAGATTTACCGCCCCATCACCGCCGACCCCATAGCGCTGCGCGGCAAGGAAGACGAGAGTGATTGAGGCGTTGAAATCAGGGGTGCGGCTCTGTAGCTACCCAATGCGATGGCTTACTGGAAAAGCAGCAGCAACAGGCAGGCTTCAAGTTGCTCGGTGGGTCGTCGCTTGACACGGTAAAAACACTGTGCTCAATGAAATCAATCAGCGCTTCAAACAACTTTGCTTTGCTGGCAAAGTGGCGGCACAACGCGGCCTCGCTGACCTGCAGCTTGGCCGCCAGGGCTGCCTTGGTGATGCGCTCGCCGCCAGGCAGCTCCAGCATGCCAGCGAGCCGCATGCGGAATTTGCACACGTCGCTCACCGGGCTTGGGCCGCTGGCACAGCGGTGCAGCGGCCGACTTGCACCTGACGCCATCCTGGTTGCCATCAGCGGTCACAGGAGTTTCAGGCATGGCGGCACCAGTTAAGTGAAAAATTAGCCTCTAGCCCTTATGCTATGTGCGCTGGTAGCTACTAAAAATGTATTTTTTCAGTGCGACCGAATCATCGTGCCAAAGGCCTGATCGGTCAAGATTTCCAGCAGCAACACATGCGGTACGCGACCATCGATGATATGCACGGCATTGACTCCACTCTTGGCCGCATCCAGCGCCCCGGCGATTTTGGGTAACATGCCACCACTGAGCGTGCCATCAGCAAACAGCCCGTCAATCTGGCGGGCGCTCAGGTCGGTCAGTAATTCACCGGCCTTGTTGAGCACGCCGCTGATGTTGGTGAGCATCATGAGCTTTTCGGCTTTGAGCACGGTGGCCAGCTTGGCAGCCACCACGTCGGCATTGATGTTGTAACTTTCGTTGTTTTCGCCAAAGCCAATCGGGCTGATGACTGGGATAAAGGCATCGTCTTGCAGGGCTTTGACCACGCTGGGGTCGACGCTGACGATGTCGCCCACCTGGCCCACGTCGTGCTCTTTGGTGGGGTCAGCGTTGTCAATCATCCTGAGCTTCTGCGCTCGGATCATGCCGCCGTCTCGCCCGGTCAGGCCCACCGCTTTGCCGCCGGCCTGGTTGATCAGGCCAACGATGTCTTGCTGCACCTCGCCGCCCAGTACCCATTCAACCACTTCCATGGTTTCGGCGTCAGTGACGCGCATGCCCTGGATGAATTCGCCCTTTTTACCCAGGCGTTTGAGCGCGGTTTCGATCTGCGGGCCACCCCCATGCACCACCACCGGGTTGATGCCGACCAGCTTCAACAGCACCACGTCTTCAGCAAAATCAGCCGGCAAGGCCGGGTCGCTCATGGCGTTGCCACCGTATTTGATGACCATGGTCTTGCCATGGTACTTGCGAATGTAGGGCAGCGCTTGCGCCAGGATTTCGGCTTTTTCGCGCGGGGCGATGTGAGAGACATCAGTCATGGAATAGGTTCCGGCGGAGTTGGTTTGACAAGGTTTACCCGCAAATTGTGCCGCATGTTCCGACACGCCCCGAACTCACGCGTCTGGCTGTGAAACATAGCCCTGCACGCAGGCCTT
>JFJP01041183.1_pt1 | contig 10114 bp, 9 predicted proteins | sample 431651 | NCBI WGS metagenome assembly JFJP01 (sample SAMN02602958, study PRJNA72255) | Microbial mat metagenome, whole genome shotgun sequencing project. | biome: fresh water; feature: sink hole; material: water; isolation source: purple microbial (photo- and chemosynthetic) mats found in... | reverse complement strand
TACTTCTTATCATCAGAAATTCCGTCATCGAACTCTATAGAATAAGTTTCATCTTTCAGTTCATTCTCTTCAACTTTCATTTCTTTTCGATTGACAACAACAATTGTTTTGGGATCAAATCCAAAAAGGTCTTCGGTGGAGAAAATGGCATTGAAATCGCGTTCGTCAAAAAATACCTCGAACTTCTTCGAAAATTCATCCAAACGTTTTAGATAATATTCAGTATTCTCATCAGGGAAATTAGAGTCCCACTTATACGCTTCTTTGGCGTTTTCAAATCCTTTTACATTGGCATCAACTCCGGTGATATAATATTGAATTCTGCTTCCTTGTTTGTATGTTCTCAAAGAATTAAGGGCCAATTCATATGCAGCAGATTTATTACGTTTTTCTTCAATAATATCACGTTTATATTCAGACAAGGAATCTTTTAGTGTTTCTGTTTTAGCGAAATCCGCTATATCCAATCCGTGTTCTCGAATTGTTTTTTCAAGTTCGATATAAAGATTGTGAAGATCTTGGATACGATCATTCAGTAAACAGTCGACGCATTGTTGAATATAACTCCGTCCGAATTTTTCTGTTGCACGTGAAATCAGCGATGATCCCTTAATAATAATTTTATCGTTGGCATCAAGTAAAGCGTAATTCTTTTTTTTATAGCTAAGCATTCGTTTGAATCTCCCGTTGTAACCCAGATTGATTCCATCCGGTAATGTTTCAGAAAGATGCTCAATTAATTTCCGTTCTGAATCTTCGCCGCGCACATTATCCGGTGGAATGAAGTAAATTCCATCGGTATCAACTTCGATGACAATTCCATTATGGACTTCAATCTCACGGATTAATTTCTTTAATAATTCTTGTCCGGTTGAAGTAACAACATCAGCTTTAGAATAATCATTAAACAAGCCTTTCATATATCCTAAATATCCATAGAATGAATTGATCAATATCTTGAAGGATGATTGCATAGCATCGAGTGTTGAATGTTCTTGTTCATTCATAACCAGTTTTAATGAACGTTTTGCATCCAACCGCATCGTTGTGAGAAACTCAAGCGCAGATTGAAATACATTTAGATCATCGGTGATCGGTTGTAATTTTTTTGAAAGCATGATCGACGGATACAACGATTCTACGTCCGCATGAACGATTGGACCAAATACTCCGGTATAGAAAATATCAGTATATCCGCCAGAAGTTTGCGAACCTTTTTGTGGTTTTGGAACAGAATGTCTTTGCCGAATATATTCACGAAGGAAAATTGATTCGATCTTTGCAGCAGAGCCAAGCTTTGCAACGGTGCCAAAATTAAACGGCAGCATTTGTGTTAAATAGAATGTGCTTCCTGAAAGTTTTTCACTTAAACCACGTGTTTCAATGACATCATCAAGTGCGTATTTCTTTAATGTCTCAGGTTCATTGTCCCAATACCAGGAAATCTTATCGCCGGGGATGTAGGTGCGCTCAGGAGATGCTATTCCAAAATATTTTGCTGCGTATTTCAATCCATGACTCTCCATATTCCGTTTTGTCATGTCATACGATTGAACAAGCAGCCACGTATCAATGATGTTTCTTCCTGTAACTTCATAACTCATATACTCAACAGAATTTTCGGCAAAAGAAGTTCTCGATTTATAACCACTGGGAACAGAACCGTCACGACCAATAGAGAATTCTATGCCTTGTAATTCACAACGACGAAGAATATAAGGGATATCAAAATTAAATATATTATGTCCTTCAATAATGTCCGGATCTTTATCTGTAATGAGACGAATACATTGTTGAAGTAGTTTCTTCTCAGAAACATTCTTTCCGCCAATCACTTTTTCAAATCCTCGGTTGTCTGATAAGGAAATTAAAATAATTCGATCTTCTTTTTTATCTGCACGGCTAAAGCGATATTCTTTTGAATATGTTTCAATATCAAGCTGCATTCGGTGAAGATCGGTGAACTTCATCCCTTTGAACAACGTTTTTCCACTTTGCATCAGATATTGCGTATTCATATCCGGGCGGAGAAAAATATGTTCAGTATCCAGATGTGAGCCATAATTCGTTTTGAATTCTTTTGTCAATCTCCGAAGTACATAATTGACCGCATCCCACAAAATTGAAACAGAGGGGAACGCACAGAGATATTGATAGAAACTATTTCCATCCAGTTTTTTGATCCAAAATTTATCGGGAAAGTTTTCGATGAATCGTTTATCGGAAAGATGGAAAAAAGGGAAGAATTCTTCGTCACGATATTCTACAAGATCACCGGATCGTTTGTAAATTCGAACGAGAGTGTTGCTATGCGCCTGCACGGCAACAATGTTTGTCTCGTCATCATGACCAAAGAGGATTGGATTCAACATATTGAAATATAATCATCTTATAAAATAAAAAAAGGATTGAAATGAGTTTCAATCCTTTTTCTTACGAATATGACTAATCCTTAAGGCGTGAGATTGATAGTAATACCCCCTTTTGCCTGAGTTCTTGCCCAAAAGATACCAAGTCCGCCTTGAATATTGTAACGAATTCCTGCTAATTCTCCTCCTCGAGTTCCCGCATACTGATTTAAGAAACTGGTATAATTCTCATCGATTGCATAGACATCAAAACGTGTCTTCCCATAATAGCTTAAGAATATCCACGGCAACTCGGTGTAGGTCTGTTCTTTTGGCAATCCAACCCGATAGCCAATTTTATCAGGTCTGGGGTTCTCAGTTGTATCACGGATGAATGATTTTAAAATGAGCGGGGGAAAAGAATCCAAACTGGAAATTGTCGGTAAATATGTACCGTGTAATCTGCTGGGAGACCATGCAAAGAAATTCACCGGAGCGAACGTATTGTATTTCACGACACTATTATTTATCAGAGATGAATATACAATACTGAACGTATCGGGTACAGTTGTAATAGCAGAAACGGTTTTCCCGTCGCTCGTCTTTACACTTAATCGGTATGTCTTTGTCGGCAAAATGATCTTCAATGGATTGATGGAATGATATCGTCCCGGAGTCTTCGGGTCATACACAAGCGAATCTTCAAAAACAACATCCATGCCGATGACTTTAACAACGGCATTGGTAATTGCATACGCTGCAGGATCGTATTTTTTGTCTACTTCACCAGTATAAACCAATTTTACCGTATCGATCGCCGTTCCGGATTCTAACATTCCCATCACAACGATCTGTTTGTCATAGGTAAAAGAAGACGAGGATTCATCGCAACCGATGAAAGAAAATATTGGCAGAAAAAAAAGAAAAGAAATATATTTCATAAGATTAAAATTTGAATTCAACACCAAATGATGGAATGATAGGGAGTAATTTTATATCGGTTACTTCAACAGGATTTTTTGAAAAATCAAAATTTTTAAACCAGATATTTTTATGCCACAGTCCATAAACATTAAATACTTGGATATGCCAGCTTCCGTCGAGATTAAACATGGTAATTTTCTTCGTGAGACTCAGATCCCACCGGTGATATGGAAGGAGACGTTTACTATATAAAGGTCCGGGTTCGATTCTGGTATTCGGGTTGCTGGAAGTATTATCGATCCACATTCCCGATGCAGGAGTGTATGATTGTCCCGTAGCAAAGGTGAAGACACTGCTCATTTTCCATAATTCATTGAGTTGATAATTCGCAGCAATAGTAAGATCATGCCGGCGATCAAACTTCGGCATAAATTCATTTCCGTCATTCAAATCATCAAATGTTCTGTGCGTCCATGCAAGAGTGTAACCAATCATTCCGGTAAGTTGGCCGACTTGTTTCTGAAGAAAAAGTTCAAAGCCATATGATCGCCCCCTGCCGTCATAGAACAATTTGCTCACGTCAAGAGTTTGCGTAATTTCGCGTTTAAAGAGCAATACCTCTTTATACATTTTATAGTATGTCTCAAAGGATATTTTATAGTCCTCAAAATATTTAGTTTCGTATCCTAACACAAAGTCGATCGAGCGGCTGGGATTCATTTTTTCATTAATCGGAACCCAGATATCAAATGGTGAAAATCCATTATCGCTTCCGGCAGGGACAGCATTTAAGAATTGGTAATACATTCCGGAAGCAAATTTTAATAAAGAATATTCATCGATGTTGAATCGTGCATTGAAGCGGGGACCAAGAGTGATATGTTTTGAAAGGTCTTGATACTCAACGCGCAGTCCAAATTGTGTTATCCATCGTTCGTTGATCGTCCACTCATCTTGTCCATAAAAAGATATCTGTGCAGGTCGTTCTTTGAAAAGATACGGCTCACCATCTCCTCTTTGAACATACTGGATATCATATTGCGACCACCAAACACCGAGTTTGATCAAATGATTATTTGAAGCAAAAAAATCAATATCGCCTCGCAATGAATAATCATACACTCCATTTTCTTGAGAAATTTCCGTCCCGCCGAGATTAGCTCCGATCTTTGCTTTGTAATGGCTGTACGAAGCGGTGAAATTTGAAAAGAGTGTTTGGCTGAAGACATGCGTCCATTTCAACGCACCGGTCCGGTTGCCCCAGAGCATGTTCAATGAAAGTTCATTGTTCCCGATCGCATAGGTAAGATCATCATCACCAAAATATCCGACAAAAGAGATTTTGTCATCCTCGCCAAAATCCTGATTGAGTTTAGCATTTGCATCATAAAAGAAATAAAGGGGAAGCGCATCTTTCCCTTGATCGAGATTCGCCAATTTTACCACTTGATCTAAGTACGTTCTTCGTCCGGAGAGAAACCATGAACCATTTCCTATCGGACCTTCTCCTGTCACCCGAGTACTTAAAAGGCTTATCGAAGCTTTTCCATGAGTTGAAACACGATCACCGTCAATATTAGTAACATTTAATACTGATGAAAGTCTTCCGCCATATTCAGCAGGAAAGCCTCCTTTCATTAGATCGATATCTTTGATTGCATCGTTATTAAAGGTCGAAAATAGTCCAAACAAATGAGATGGGTTGTAGACAACGGTTCCATCAAGGAGAATTAAGTTTTGGTCTGTACTGCCGCCGCGAACATTCAATCCGCTTGAAATTTCTGACGTGGCTTTGACTCCAGGCATCATTTGCAGTGCTCGAAAAACATCAGCTTCACCGATTGTCGGCAGTTGTGCAATATCTTTTGCCTGCATCGTAATTCTTCCGGTTTGCGTGGAACGCTTTTCTTCTTCCTTTTCCGCTTCTATAACTACTTCCGATACCTGCACTGCTTTGTCAGTGAGGTAAATATCCTTGACGATCTTTTTATTGTCCTTTGTATTAATTTTAAATGTTGACGCTTGATATCCAAGGAGGGATACTGAAACTTCAAATTCACCCTCGGGGATATTTGGAATTGCGTAATACCCTTCGATATTGGTCGGAGTTCCTATCTTCAATTCTTTGATTGTTACGGTCGCAAAGGGAAGTGATTCTTTATTTGCTTTGTCCCGAACAAATCCACTGAGGACAGCTCTTTCCTGAGGAAATATGAGCGTAAGAGATAAAAGAAATAAAACAGATAATTTGTACATTGCACTCTTTCAAAAATATAGAAAATTAATTGTCACTAAAACGGTCGAGTTTACGAACGTTAAGGCGAATAAGTTGCTATGAATCTTTGCATAATAAACAAAAAATATACTGTTGAAGTTCAAAAAAAAACCATCTTTAAGGATGGTTTTTTAGTTGCGGAGAGGGAGGGATTCGAACCCTCGATAGCCTTTCGACTATACCAGTTTTCGAGACTGGTGGTTTCAACCACTCACGCCACCTCTCCGTATTTATAGAAAAGAACATTGTTTCAAATAAAATCCTAAATTCAAAAAATGAGTTGAATTTAGGATTATAAACTGCGGAGAGGGTGGGATTCGAACCCACGGTACCCTTACGGGTACACTACCTTTCCAGGGTAGCCAATTCAACCACTCTTGCACCTCTCCGAATTTCATGCGGTTGTTGATTTGTGGAGTCAATATATTGAAAATTCAATTTCAAACAAAATGAATTTTCCTTATTTATTCACTTTAATCATTACTAACAGACATTTCGATGATTCTACGGCAAGAACCGAGTGAGGAATATTTGCCGGAAACAAAATCAATTCATCTTTGATAAGAGAATGAATTTCATTTCCAATAGTAACTGTAAAATTTCCTTCGATGCATTGAAAAAGTGCATCAAACGGTGCAGAATGTTTACTTAATGATTGATTACCATCGAAAGCAAATAGTGTAATCGTTCCGCCATCATTTTTTAGTATTGATTTACTGACGACTGAATCTTTTTGGTACGTGATATCATTTAAAAAATTGATCTTCATAAATCCTCCAATGCTAATGTACAAATTTTTGAATTGGGATATCCGTTTGACTATCGATATTCATTTCTTTACTTTATTTTAAATTATACCTGAAACGTGGAACACAATTCATCCGTTGTCTGTTATTATATCAGTTTTATCAATAATCATTAGGAGAAATTACCATGGCTGTCACCGTAGGACAAAAAGCGCCAGATTTTACATTGGTTGATACAGGAAAAAAATCCACATCACTTTCTCAATTTGCAGGAAAAAAAGTTGTTTTAGCTTTCTATCCCGGAGCGTTTACTGGAGTATGCGAAAAAGAAATGTGTACATTACGTGATTCAATGGCAGATTTCAACTCATTGAACGCACAAGTGTTGGGTATTAGTGTTGATTCACCTTTTGCAAACAAAGGATTTGCTGAAAAAGTCGGATTGACATTTCCATTATTAAGTGATTATACACGCTATGTTTCCGCACAATATTGCGGTCTGGTAAACAATTTTGCAAATTTGGTCGGACTGTCCACAGCTAATCGATCTGTCTTTGTCATTGATGGAAATGGTATTGTCACTTATGCATGGATTTCAGAAAATCCCGGCGTTGAACCTCCATATGACGAAGTTAAAAAAGCAATTTCATAATATTTAACAGAAAATAATAATGGCTAATTTGAATGTCGGTAGTAAAGCTCCAAATTTTTCTCTTGTAGCGAATGATGGAAAGAAATATTCACTAAAAGATTTAAAAGGGAAAAAAGTAGTTCTTTATTTCTACCCGAAAGATGATACATCGGGTTGTACTGCGGAAGCATGCTCATTTAGAGACAATCTTTCTACAATTAAAAAGAAAGGTGCACTTGTGCTTGGTGTTAGTCCTGATGGTCTAAAATCGCATGAGAAGTTTGTTTCAAAATATGATCTGAACTTTCCGGTGTTATCTGATGAAAGTAAAGAGATGCTAGTTGAGTATGGAGTATGGCAGGAAAAAAGTATGTACGGAAGGAAATATATGGGAGTGGTGCGAACAACTTATATCATTGATGAGAAGGGGAAAATATCCCACATCTTTCCAAAAGTAAAGGTCGATGGTCATACTGAAGAAGTATTAAAAGCATTATCTGAATAATGGCAATAGTATACGTATATCGGAAAGCACATTTTAGCGCTTCTCACCGCTTGTTCGATCCAAAGTTTTCCAATGAACAAAATTTTGAGATCTTTGGCGGATGTTCAAATCCTAACGGTCACGGACATAATTATTACATCGAAGTGTGTATTGCTGGAGAACCAAATCCTAAAACCGGGTTTGTTATTGACCTAAAAAAAGTCAAAAAAGTTCTTCAAGAATATTTCTTGGAAAAAGTCGATCACAAAAATTTGAATGTTGATGTTGATTTTTTAACTGGAATAAATCCAACCACAGAAAATATTGCTATTGCCGCATGGAAACAAATTCAGCATCATATTACTGAAGGGAAATTATTTTCCATTCGACTGTATGAAACTGAAAATAATTTTGCTGAATACAGAGGAGAGTAGTTTTGCCGAAAGAAAAATCAAATTCAAATACGCTCAAGTTGGAAAAGCTTGTCTATCAACAGCTGAAACTTATCGGTGAAGATCCAAAGCGTGAAGGACTCCTGAAGACACCTCATCGTGTTGCAAAATCTCTGCAATTTCTCACCAAAGGATATACTGAAGATGTGAAGTCCATTTTAAATGGGGCAGTTTTTAATGAAGACTATAAAGAAATGGTAATTGTGAAGGACATTGATTATTTTTCGATGTGTGAACACCATTTGTTACCATTTTACGGAAAAATTCATATTGCATATATCCCAAATGGAAAAATTGTTGGATTAAGCAAAATTCCAAGAATTGTGGATATGTTTGCACGGCGATTACAAGTGCAAGAGAGAATGACCCGACAAATTGCTGATACTCTGTATGAAATTCTTAATCCTGAGGGTGTTGCTATCGTGTGTGAAGGGAAGCATATGTGTATGATGATGCGTGGAGTTGAGAAACAACATTCGCTCGCAACAACAAGCTCAATGTTAGGTGTATTCCAGAATAATATTAAAACAAGAACTGAATTCCTCAGTCTTATTACCAACAAACTTTCATAAAGCTAAACCGTGATTGAATTAGAAAAAAATTATGTTCCCGTTGTTTGGATAACTGGTGCAACAAGAGGAATTGGTCTTGCTATAGCAAATGCTTTTGCTGTCATTGGCTGCAAAGTTATCCTTACCGGAAGAAATAAATCTCAACTTGAGATCAATGCCGGAAAAATTATTGATCAAGGTGGTTATGCATTACCGTTGGTGTGCGATGTTGCATCCGAAACAAGTGTGCGATCCGTTATGTCCACAATTTCAAAAAAATTGGGATCAGTGGACGTGTTGGTCAATAACGCCGGTGTGACAGTTTTTGAGTCGTTTGAAAAGACAACTGTAAAAGAATTTGATCAGATTGTTAATACAAATCTGCGTGGATATTTTCTCTGCACAAAATCAGTTCTCACGTCTATGCTGAAGCAGAAAAAGGGTCACATTTTTAATATCCATTCAGTTTCAGCTACAACAGTATTTAACAACTCAGCTGTCTATTCAGCCTCAAAAGCTGGTTCACTTGCAATGTCTAAATGTTTGCGTTCCGAGGTTCGCAAAAAAGGTATTCGAGTGATCGATATTTTGCCTGGAGCTGTTGAAACTGAAATGTGGGATAAAAATTCTCGAAAAAAATTCCACAACAAAATGATGCAGCCCGAAGATGTTGCTGATGCAATCGTTTCAGTTTATTGTCAGCCTCAACGCATGACAACCGACGAAATTGTACTTCGTCCCATTGAAGGGGATCTATAATGGAATTGAAAAATTCTGTTGCAATCGTGACCGGTGCAAGTAAGGGAATAGGAAAGGCGGTTGCCTTAGCTCTTTCGAAAGAAGGTGTAAATGTTGTTCTTGCAGCACGCAATCCTGAATTACTTTTGATGGTTCAAAAAGATATCATTGAAGCGGGTGGTAAAGCTATTTCCATTCCTACCGATGTTACTTCGGAAAATTCAGTTCAAAATTTGATCATTGAAACCCAGAAAAAATTCGGTGCGATTGATATTCTTATTAATAACGCAGGCATTGGTATTTTTTCGAATGTGGTTGACTTGAAAATGCAAGAATATGAAGCAATGATGGATGTGAATCTAAAAGGGGTTTTCTTGTGCAGCCGGGCTGTTCTCCCTGCAATGATCAAACAAAAAAAAGGTGAGATCATCAATATTGCTTCTTTAGCAGGAAAAAATTCTTTCGCAGGAGGATCGGTCTATTCTGCGACAAAGTGGGGATTGATTGGGTTCTCTCGTTCATTGATGCTCGAAGTTCGTGAACATAACATTCGTGTTGTAACAATATCTCCCGGTTCAGTGAACACCCATTTTGCAGACAAGGAAAGAGACGAACCTCAGATCATTCAACCGGAAGATGTTGCAGAAACAATTATTTTTGCATTAACAATGCCAAACAGAGTAAATGTCAGTGAAATTGATATTCGCCCCACATTAAAACCGAGATAATATTATCCCTTCTTGATACCGCTTTAAAATAAAAAATGTCAGACAAATAAAATTTGCCTGACATTTAATCTTAACCAAGTCACTTATTTTTTTATTCGTCGTTCGATGGTGACTTCACGTTCTTGTTCCATTGATGGTTCCATCTGCTCACGCATCTCGCGCTGCATCATCATTTTACGTTTCATTTGTTCGGGGCGTATTGCGAGAGCTTTTTTCCAGATCTTTTGTTGTTCGGGA
>JFJP01006148.1_pt1 | contig 10114 bp, 12 predicted proteins | sample 431651 | NCBI WGS metagenome assembly JFJP01 (sample SAMN02602958, study PRJNA72255) | Microbial mat metagenome, whole genome shotgun sequencing project. | biome: fresh water; feature: sink hole; material: water; isolation source: purple microbial (photo- and chemosynthetic) mats found in... | reverse complement strand
GTGTGCAATACCGGCGCGGACGGCGCGCAAGACATTCACCACTTGCACATCCACATCATGGGCGGTCCTCGCCCCTGGTTGCGGGGTTAAACCCGGCGCGTTTCGCGGCAGCATCAGGCTGCCGCATAAAATCGCGCCAATTCCACAGGAGATATGCAATGGGTTCGTTTTCAATCTGGCACTGGCTGATTGTTCTGGTCATCGTGGTCTTGGTGTTTGGTACCAAAAAGCTCAGGTGGAGCCGTCAAGGGCTTCAAGGACGGCATGAAGGAAGGTGGCAATACCGCCAGCGACGCGGCTGCCACGCCGCCCGCGCAGGTGAGCCATGCCGCCAGCACCGACAAGACCACGATCGATGTCGAGGCCAAACAAAAGTCCTGAAGCCTCGGGCCGCTGAACTTTTGCATGCAGCATGATTGATCTGGGCATTTCCAAGCTGGCGCTGATCGGCGCCGTGGCGCTGGTGGTGATCGGCCCGGAAAAGCTGCCTGGCGTGGCGCGCATGGCGGGCACCCTGTTGGGGCGGGCGCAGCGCTACCTGTCTGATGTCAAGGCCGAGGTCAACCGCTCGATGGAGCTCGATGAGCTCAAAAAAATGAAAGACACCGTCGAGAGTGCCGCCAAAGATGTGACCCAGAGCATCCAGGAGGGGGCCGATGATTTTGAGAAGTCGTGGGCTGAAGCCACCGGCACGACGTATGACGACAGCCCGCTGAGCGTGCCATCGAGCGCGCCAGAATACCGGCATCCGAAGAAAAAATGGCGCGTCAAACAGTCGGCCATGCCCAATTGGTACAAGGCGCAGGCTGGCGTACGCCGACATGCCCTGTCTGGCGCCGCGCGCGTCAAGCGCTTTCGGCCAACCCCTTATCACTGATGACTGATCCATCCAAAAAAGAAGACGAACTGGCAGGCTCGGAGCAGCCGTTTGTGCAGCACCTGGTGGAGCTGCGTGACCGACTGGTCAAGGCAACGCTGGCCATCGTGGTGGTGGCCATTGTGCTGGCCGCCTATCCGGGGCCGGCCGCTCTTTACGACTACTTGGCCGCCCCCCTGGTGGCGACCTTGCCAGCGGGTTCGACCATGATTGCAACCTCGGTCATCTCGCCTTTCATGGTGCCGCTCAAGGTATTGTTGATGGCAGCGTTCATGATTGCGCTGCCGGCCGTGCTCTACCAGGTCTGGGCGTTTGTGGCGCCTGGTCTTTATACGCACGAGAAAAAGCTGGTCATGCCGCTGGTGGTGTCGAGCACTTTTTTGTTTTTTGTCGGTGTCGCGTTTTGCTACTTTTTTGTCTTTGGCCGGGTGTTTGCCTTCATCCAGAGTTTTGCCCCCAAAAGCATCACCGCATCACCTGACATTGAAGCTTACCTCGGGTTTGTGCTGTCGATGTTTTTGGCCTTCGGTCTGGCCTTTGAGGTGCCTGTGGTGGTGGTGGTGCTGGCACGCATGGGTATCTTCAGCATCCAGAAACTGAAAGAATTTCGTGGCTATTTTGTTGTGCTGGCCTTCATCATTGCTGCCATCGTGACACCACCCGACGTGGTGTCGCAGTTGGCGCTGGCTATTCCGATGTGTCTGCTGTACGAGGTCGGCATCTGGGCTGCCCAGTTGTTCATACGCCACACCAAAAAACCGCAGGACGAAGCCGGCGCCTCGTCGGCTGGCTAAAGGGCCGCAGCGCCCGGTCAGCGTGGCGGTTGGCGGGGTTTGGGCCGCACACCGGGTGCAATCTGCAAATTCAGCTTGCTGGCGCCGCGCTGAATATCAAAGGCTGCCGTGCTGCCAGGCTTCAGGGCCGCCACCAAGGTCAGCAGTTCGGGCACGTTTTGCACACTGTGCCCTGCCACTGCCACCACCACGTCGCCCGGGCGCATGCCTCCTTTGGCGGCCGGTCCGTTCTGCAACACGCCCGTGATGATCACACCTTGTTGCGCAGCGACACCAAAGGTTTGCGCCAACTCGGGTGTCAGCTCATTGGGCTCCACGCCAATCCAGCCGCGCGTGACCTGGCCGTCTTTCACAATGCCCTCCAGCACCATGCGCGCTGTGGACACCGGAATGGCAAAGCCAATGCCCATGCTGCCGCCCGAGCGGGAATAGATGGCGGTGTTGATGCCCAGCAGGTTGCCTGTGGTGTCCACCAGCGCGCCGCCCGAGTTGCCCGGATTGATGGCGGCATCGGTCTGAATGAAGTTCTCAAAGGTGTTGATGCCCAACTGGTTGCGGCCCAGGGCGCTGATGATGCCGCTGGTCACGGTTTGCCCTACGCCAAACGGGTTGCCGATGGCCAATACCTGATCCCCCACCTGCAAGCCATTGGAATTGCCCAGCACGATCACCGGTAGCCGATCCAGGCTGATTTTGAGCACCGCCAGATCGGACTCGGGGTCGGTACCGATGATCTTGGCACGGGCGCGTCGGCTGTCGTTCAGAATGACTTCGATCTCGTCGGCGCTTTCGACCACATGGTTGTTGGTCAGGATGTAGCCGTCGGCGCTGACGATCACACCACTGCCCAAGCCTTGCTGCGGTTCATCTTGCTGCTCACCAAAGAAGAAGCGAAACCATGGATCATTGCTGTGCGGGCTGCTGCGTGCGGTCTTGCTGGTATTGATGCTTACCACCGCCGCAGAGGCGCGCTGCGCCGCTTGGCGAAAACTGCCCACCGGCACGCTGCCGGTGCTGCTGGACGCAGTTTCCAGCACGGTCATTCCGGCCAGGGAGGCGCCGCGTGGCCCCAGCCAGGCTGGCTTGAGAGTGGCCACCACAAAATAGGCCGCCAACAAGACGGTCACCGACTGCGAAAACAACAACCAAAAACGTTTCATGGACAAGGACCGCTCGCTGGGCGGCTCGGTGGCTGGGTGAACTGGACTCACAACGGTAGCGCCACCGGCATGGGTTGGGGTGGCAAGTCTTCGACGATGTGCACGACCAAGTGTGTGCTCGCATCAGAGCCTGCAAATTGTAGGCGCCTGGCCATTTTTCAAGCCGACGCCCTGCGCTGTCAGCCGCTTGGGCAGAGACAATCAGCCATTCATGCCCGCGTTCGATCACATTATTCACATTGTTGCCGCGGCACCGGCCAAGCCGGAGCCAGGCGCACCCTGCAATGGCTGCGGTGTCTGCTGCCTGTTTGAGCCTTGCCCATTGGGGGTGCTGTTGTCCGGGCGGCGTCAGGGCGCCTGCGCTGCGCTGCGCTGGGACGATGCCGGGATGCAGTACCGTTGTGGTGCGATGCAGGTGCCGCAAGAAGTGTTGGCAGCGCGCTGGCCCTGGTTGCCAAAGGGCTGGCCAGACGGCTTGGGCCGGTTGCTGGCGCGTGCGGCACCGCGCTGGGTGGCCGCGGGCCAGGGCTGTGATTGCGACTTGCAAGTGCCGCTGCCATCCGGATAAGCCGGGGCCGTCTGTCTGCGGCCGGCGTATGATGGCCGCCCCTGACGTTGGAGCCTAGCCCTGCCGTGACAACCCGAACTGAACTGGTGCAAGTGCTGGACGACTTGTTGCAAGCCGGGCGCTTCAAGGACTACGGGCCCAATGGCCTGCAGGTCGAAGGACGCGCCTCGGTGCAACGCCTGGTGACAGGCGTCACCGCCAGTCGCGCACTGATTGAGGCGGCCATTGACGCCGACGCCGATACCATTTTGGTGCATCATGGCTTGTTCTGGCGTGGTCAGGACGGACGGGTGGTTGGCTGGATGAAGCAACGACTGGCCTTGTTGTTGCGGCACGACATCAACCTGTTGGCCTACCATTTGCCCCTGGATGCCCACCCTGAGCTTGGCAATAACGCGCAGTTGGCGGCCCGCCTGGGATGGGTGACGCAAGGGTACTTTGGCGAGCAGAATCTGGGCTGCATCGGTGTGCCAATCAGACCTGAGCCGCTCGACGGGCCGCGTTTGGCGGCACAACTTGAATTGGAACTAAAAAGGCCTGTAACGCTTGTTAATACTGCGCAGACAGCTATACAAAAAATAGCATGGTGCAGTGGAGCTGCGCAATCCTACTTTGAGGCTGCCGTGGCCGCTGGTGCGGATGCGTTTGTGACTGGCGAGATTTCAGAGCCGCAGGCCCACCTGGCGCGCGAATGCGGTGTGGCCTACCTGGCGTGCGGTCATCATGCCACCGAGCGGTGGGGCGTTGCCGCCGTCGGCGAGCACCTGGCGAGTCAGTTGGGCCTGCACCATCAGTTCATCGATATCGACAACCCGGCTTGAGAGGAAGTCCATGCCTTTACCCATTGCCATCACCATGGGCGATCCAGCAGGAATCGGTGCAGAGATCGTCGCCCGTGCTTTTTTGCAAGCACCAGACTTGACGCGCGGCTGCTTTGTCGTCGGTGATCTGGCCACGCTGCGTCGAGCCTGCCACATCGTGGCGGGCGACGCCGTCACGTTGCCAATCGCCTTGCTCGACGCACCAGCGCAGGCCCTGCTCTGTCCGCCGCGCTGCCTGCCCTTGTGGTCGATCGATGGCAGCACGCACGAACAGACGCCCGAGCCGTTCGGACAATTGAGCGCGCGGGCCGGACGTCTGGCCGGTGATTGTGTGGTCTGGGCAACCCAGGCAGCGTTGCGAGGGGAGGTGGCAGCGTTGGTCACTGCGCCGCTGAACAAGGCCGCCCTGGCGCTGGCCGGGCCGCCATACAACGTTTTTCCGGGCCACACCGAGATGCTGCAGGCACTGGCGGCGACGCACCTGGCGCAGTCGGTCGAGCAGGTTCCAGTGCGCATGATGCTGGCCAACGACGAGTTGCGCGTGGTGTTGGTCAGCATCCATGTGGCTCTTCGTCAAGCCATCGATGCGCTGACGGTTGACAGCGTGCTGCAGACCCTGATGATCACGCACCATTCGCTATCGGCCGTGCTGGGTCACGCGCCGCGCATCGGCGTGGCGGCACTCAACCCGCATGCCGGCGAAGGCGGGCTGTTTGGTGACGAAGAGCAGCGCATCATTGCGCCGGCCGTCGCCGCGGCACGCCTGCAGGGGGTGCAGGCCAGCGATCCGCAGCCGCCTGACACGGTTTTCATGCGTGCCCGCGCCACGGCGCTGCGACCCGGTGCATTTGACGTTGTGGTGGCGATGTACCACGACCAGGGTCTGATTCCGGTGAAATACCTGGGCGTGGAACGGGGCGTGAATGTCACCTTGGGCTTGCCGCTGGTACGCACCAGCCCCGATCATGGCACTGCGTTTGACCTGGCGGGCACGGGAAAAGCTGACGCAGCCAGCCTGATTGAGGCGATACGGATGGCTCGTGATCTTGCAGGCATAGACACCTGATTGGCCGAAAGCGCTTGCCGTTAAATCGTTTTCCGCTACCAATCAAGTAGCTTTTTTGGCCAGGCTGTCGCGAATGTCGCGCAGCAACAAAATATCCTCCGGCGTGGCCGGTGGCTCTGCAGGTGCAGCAGGCGGCGTTTCGCGCTTGAGTCGGTTGATCTGCTTGACCATCATGAAAATGACGAAAGCCAGGATGGCAAAGTTGACCGCCACGGTAATGAAATTGCCATATGCAAACACCGGGACACCCGCTTTTTTGAGCGCATCAAGGGTCAGTGCCGTGCCGGCGGGCACCTGGCCCAGGATCACAAACAAGCTGGAAAAGTCAAGCTTGCCGATCACGGCACCAATCAAGGGCATGACCAAGTCGCTCACCATCGAATCGACGATCTTGCCGAACGCTCCCCCAATGATCACGCCAACAGCAAGATCAACCACGTTGCCCTTGACTGCAAACTCCTTGAACTCAGACACGATGCTCATCTTTTTGTTTCCTGTAGGGGTTGGACGATGCAGCGAATATAAGGGATCCCGAGGCAATCGATGCACACCACGAAATATCAGCGTGCATGCATATTTGGCTTTGCCACAGGTGGGCACCGAGTAAAGCCCCCGGGTTGCTCGGCTACAATTCCTTTCCCCGAGAGTTGTTGTGGACTTTATCAACGAGGAATTCCATGAGTGAAGCGTTTGCCCAAAGCGGTCCCCTTGATGCGAGTAAACGGACCTGGCTGATTGCCTCTGGCTGTGCTGGCGCGGTGGGCGGCGTTGCTGCTGTGGTCCCATTTGTCAGTTCATTTCAGCCTTCTGAGCGTGCCCGGGCAGCCGGCGCGGCCGTCGAGGCAGATATTTCGGGGCTGAAACCAGGTGAAAAGATGACAGTGGAGTGGCGGGGCAAACCAGTCTGGATCGTGCACCGCACACCAGAAATGCTGGCGGCGTTGCCCAAACTCAACGACCAGTTGGCCGACCCTGATTCGACCCGCAAACCCGATGAGCAAGCACCTGCCTATGCACGCAACCCGGTGCGGGCGATCAAGCCAGAGTATTTTGTGACTGTTGGTATTTGCACGCACCTGGGTTGTTCGCCGTCCGACAAGTTCCAGGCGGGTCCGCAACCGTCGCTGCCCGATGACTGGCAAGGTGGGTTTTTCTGCCCGTGTCATGGCTCCACTTTCGACCTGGCGGGGCGTGTGTATAAGAACAAGCCGGCTCCGGACAACCTGGAAGTACCGCCTCACATGTATCTCTCAGATACCAAACTGCTCATCGGCGACGACAAGAAAGCTTAAGGAAGCAACACCATGGCTGAATTTCACGAGATTTCCCCGAATGCGCCGCTGACGGCCAAGGCGCTGAACTGGGTTGACAACCGCTTTCCGCTCTCCAAGCTCTTCAAAGAGCACATGAGTGAGTACTACGCGCCCAAGAATTTCAATATCTGGTATATCTTTGGTTCGCTGTCCCTGCTGGTGCTGGTGATCCAGATCGTCACTGGAATCTTCTTGGTGATGCATTACAAGCCGGACGCCGCACTGGCGTTTGCCTCGGTTGAGTACATCATGCGTGACGTGCCCTGGGGCTGGTTGATTCGCTATATGCACTCCACCGGAGCATCTGCTTTCTTTGTTGTGGTGTACCTGCACATGTTTCGGGGTCTGATGTATGGCAGTTACCGCAAGCCGCGGGAGCTGATCTGGCTGTTTGGTTGTGGCATTTTCTTGGCGCTGATGGCTGAGGCCTTCATGGGGTATTTGTTGCCATGGGGTCAAATGAGCTACTGGGGTGCCCAAGTGATCGTGAACCTGTTTTCGGCCATTCCGTTTGTCGGCCCTGATTTGGCCTTGCTGATCCGGGGCGACTTTGTGGTGGGGGATGCCACGTTGAACCGCTTTTTCAGTTTTCACGTGATTGCCGTTCCACTGGTGTTGTTGGGTTTGGTGGTGGCGCACATCATCGCACTGCATGAGGTGGGCTCGAACAACCCCGATGGCGTGGAGATCAAGGCCAGCAAGGATGCCAATGGCATCCCGCTTGACGGGATCCCGTTTCATCCCTACTACTCGGTGCATGACATCTTTGGCGTCAGTGTGTTCTTGTTCGTCTTCTCTGCCATTGTGTTTTTTGCGCCCGAAATGGGTGGCTACTTCCTAGAGTACAACAACTTTATCCCGGCCAATCCGTTCCAGACACCCCTGCACATTGCGCCTGTGTGGTATTTCACCCCGTTTTACTCGATGCTGCGTGCGGTTACAACCGAACTGATGTACGTACTGATGGCTTGCGTGGTCTTGGGTGCGGCGCTGGCGGTGTTCAAGGTGCGTATGCCGGTGCTGTTCAAGGCGGTGATTGTCGGCGCAGCGGCAGTGGTTCTGGCCATGATGTTCGCCATTGATGCCAAGTTTTGGGGTGTTGTCGCCATGGGCGGTGGTGTGGTCATTCTGTTCTTCCTGCCTTGGCTGGACAATAGCCCGGCGAAGTCAATTCGCTACCGCCCGACATGGCACAAATATCTGTACGCCGTTTTTGTGATCGATTTTCTGGTGCTAGGGTATTTGGGCATGTTGCCGCCTTCGGACATTGGTGGACGGGTTTCTCAGATCGGCACCTTGTTCTACTTTGCCTTCTTCCTGTTGATGCCCTGGTGGAGTCGCATTGGCGAGTTCAAGCCAGTGCCCAGCCGTGTCACATTTACGGCGCACTGATTCGGAGACTAATCATCATGAACATGGGTTTCACAAAAAAAGCCATCCTCGGTCTGGCTTTGGTCTTGGGTCTGAGTGTGTCTGCGCAGGCCAGTACCGCAGAAGGTCCTGCTTGGGACAAAGCGCCCGACCGCCTGCACGATATGGGAGCTCTGCAAAACGGCGCCAAACTTTTTGTCAACTATTGTCTGAGCTGCCATTCGGCTGCATTCATGCGTTACACGCGCCTGCAAGACATCGGCCTGACACCCGAGCAGATCAAGAGCAACCTGCTGTTGACTGACTCGAAAATTGGCGACACGATGATGGCTGCCATTGACCCCAAGCAGGGAAAGGCGTGGTTTGGCAACAACCCGCCTGACCTTACTGTGATTGCACGTTCACGTGCGGGGCACAGTGGCACTGGCGCCGATTACCTGTACACCTACATGCGATCGTTTTATCGGGATGCCAATAGTCCAACCGGCTGGAACAACAGGGTATTCACCAACGTTGGAATGCCGCATGTGCTATGGGAGCTTCAGGGCGACCATGAGGCTGTCATTGACGGGGCGACGCACGCCATCACAGGCACCAAACAGATCATCCCTGGTACCATGACCGCGGCGCAGTACGACGCCGCAGTGGCGGACCTGGTGGGATACTTGCAATGGATGGGTGAGCCGGGGCAGACCACCCGGCAGCGCCTGGGTATCTGGGTGTTGGCGTTTCTGGCGGTGTTCACCATTATCACGTGGCGTCTGAACAAGGCTTACTGGAAAGACATCAAGTAGTTTTTTGGCCGTGTCCGGGCGGTGCCTTGTGCGCCTGCCTGGCCTTGGGAGTGGAGGCGCCATATGCGCTGTCCGCTCCTTTTATTTTTAGGAGCTTGCCACCATGATGGTGCTTTACTCGGGTACGACCTGCCCTTATTCTCACCGCTGCCGGTTCGTGCTGTTTGAAAAAGGCATGGACTTTGAAATTCGTGACGTAGATCTGTACAACAAGCCTGAAGACATCAACGTCATGAACCCCTATGGGCAGGTGCCGATTCTGGTTGAACGTGACCTGATTCTGTACGAGTCCAACATCATCAATGAGTACATTGATGAGCGCTTTCCGCATCCCCAACTGATGCCGGGCGACCCGGTGGACCGCGCTCGCGTGCGCCTGTTCTTGCTCAATTTTGAGAAAGAGTTGTTTACCCATGTCTCGACCTTGGAGGCGCGTAGCACTAAGTCGAACGAAAAGGCGCTGGAGAAGGCCCGCTCACATATTCGTGACCGTTTGACGCAGCTTGCGCCGGTTTTTTTGAAGAACAAGTTCATGTTGGGCGAAGGTTTTTCAATGCTTGATGTCGCCATCGCACCTCTGTTATGGCGTCTTGACTACTATGGTATTGAGCTGAGCAAGAATGCCGCACCTTTGCTGAAGTATGCCGAGCGCATCTTTTCTCGGCCTGCTTATATTGAGGCATTGACGCCATCCGAAAAGGTCATGCGCAAATAGTGTGGAGTCCACATGTCGGCACGTCAAACTCAGGAACCATCGTCCACTCGGCCTTATCTGATTCGCGCACTTCACGAATGGTGCTCGGACAATGGTCTCACGCCCTACATCACAGTCGCAGTGGACGATTCTGTACAGGTGCCGCGCGAGCATGTCAAAAATGGCGAAATTGTTCTGAACATAGGTTTTAGCGCCACCACAGCGTTGCAACTGGGCAACGATTACATCGCTTTCAAGGCCCGGTTTTCCGGGGTTGTGCGTGACATCATGCTCCCCGTGGAGCAGGTTTTGGCCATCTTCGCTTCCGAAAGTGGCCAAGGGATGGCGTTCCCAAAACCCGAACCCAAGGCGCAGCGTTTACAACCGGTGGCTGTGCAAACGGTAGCGCCCGAGTCTGGTCAAGGCGAAGACGTTCCAGTGTCGGCCCGACCGAAACCGGGGCCGATAAGCAAAGGCGGCAAGCCGGCACTGACGCGAGTCAAGTAAGCCCAGGTTTGACAGCGCAGGTGTATGCTGGGGCAGAATTGGCTGCCAAGTCATGTAAACTCTTGCCCATTGCCGATTTAGCTCAGTTGGTAGAGCAACCGCCTTGTAAGCGGTAGGTCATCAGTTCGAATCCGATAATCGGCACCATT
>JFJP01041182.1_pt1 | contig 10115 bp, 7 predicted proteins | sample 431651 | NCBI WGS metagenome assembly JFJP01 (sample SAMN02602958, study PRJNA72255) | Microbial mat metagenome, whole genome shotgun sequencing project. | biome: fresh water; feature: sink hole; material: water; isolation source: purple microbial (photo- and chemosynthetic) mats found in... | reverse complement strand
ACTCCTTTATTTGCTGCGAATAGCCGTCGGGTTGAATGGGAATGCTTTTGTCGGCAATTACCGCATCCATGAAGAGTTGGTCCGTAAGTTTTCCCCTAATCTGAAGGTTCAAATCGGAATTCATCACCATATTTTGGTTGTTGCCCACATTCATTCCGCGCGAAAGCAATCCGGTGACTTCCAATGTTGATTCTGAGTTTTCTTTTTCGGTTTCACTCAGGTAACTCCCGGTTGCTGTTCTGGCCTTTTGGGAGGTATTGAAATTGAATTCCGGATGACCGCCTTTAGGCAGGGCATCGGAAAAACGGAACGGAAGGACCCGATAGACCATTTTTAATGATTGACCTTTAAACCGGTCGTTTTTTAACACGAACCAGGCGGTAGAATAATTAATAGAATAATCAATTTTTGGCGATAATACCGTATTGTTCCAGCTTATAATCTCACTTTCAGGAATAATGTAAAACGAATCGAGTTGAATGGAATCGGTTACTTGCCACGTTTTATAGCGTAGGTTGCTTAAGTTCTGAGTAAACCCAATAACCGGCAGAAGTAATAAAAACAGATATATACATTTGGCATTCAATGAAATAGAATTGATGTGGTATTGTTTTATCGGTTAACCGGTACCAGGCAACTTGGATTTATATTTTTTCAAGCAGCCCATAAATAATCGGATTCCCATTCCGTAATTGAATGGTAAAATCATCAATCAAGAATTGTTGTTTCCTATTGTTCCAAATATAAACTTTTAAAAGGATGTTGGCTTGGTTTTGATTGATATCGGATAGTTTAATGCTCAAATGAACCGTTTGCCACTTGGTATTGCTGGAATCCGTTGCAATGAACTGACTAAAGCGGGTACCGCCCCAATAAATCGATGTATCATTCGATTCCAACGAAGCCGCTAAAGTAGCATCGGTAAAATTGTTTTCCGCGAGCACTTTTACTGAAACATCAATAAAATTGTTTTCATTTCGAATAATTTCATCCAGGGGCCTTGAAAAAACAGGAGACCATTCCGTCAAACGGTCTATTACATAGGATTTGTTTCCTGAAAAGCGAATGGAATCAACAAACTTTTCAATTGTAAACGGCGAAAAATAATCAACTCGGTTTGTCTCGAAGTCAACCTTCGAAATAAATGCCTTTTCGGAAGGTTCTTTTTTTGAGAATAAATAGCCCGTGCCGCCTGCATAGTTTTTTTGCCATACCAGCGTTGGATAAAAATCTTTGATGATGGGAACTGTCATCGGATTGTTATTCGACAAGCATCCTAAATACAGGGTTTCAGATTGTTGGCTTTGTTTGGCTAAAAAGTTAACAAAATCAGATTCCTTAGTAAACGATTGGTACCACACAAAATTGGAATCCAAAGCCTGTTCTTTTAAATAGTACCGGGTAATATCCGGTTCTAAATCAAGAATAGAAAGGGTGTTCGGATTGCTTTCAGTGACTTTTTTAAAATCGATAACTAATTGTTCGTGAGGCGATTGGTAAAACACCTGATAATGGCGACGTTCTTTTACCAGCGAAAAAGTATTCACCGCAAGAATTAGTATAACCAGACCGAGATTAACTTTTGCCGATTGGGGAGGAATGTGCCCAAAAAGTACCAGAAACAGAAAAGGAAAACTAAAGATGAGCACTGAAAATTGGAGTACACTATTCACATAAATGGAATAATAGTAAGCGATTAAGAAAGGAATCAAAAACCAGCTCAACGAAAGTAGAAAATATCGTATCCTGAACGATTTGGTTTTTGTGGAGAATACTCCCCAAATTACCAGGCATACTATTGGAATTAGTGAGAATAAAGAATAGTTGAGCAGGTAATGAATAAAGTTGATAATGAAATCGGGTTCCGGCTTCCCTAGCCAGCCCTCAACACCGCCAATGCTTAGCTGATAAAAGAAGATGGGAAGATGGGGAATGTATAAAATAAAAATCAGGAAACCGGCTAATAGATACTTTCCAACTAATTTGCGGTTCAAAAAGAATAATCCGCTGAGCCAAACTAAAGCTGCAAAAAGTAAGCTAAAATGATGATTGTAAGCACAAAGAGAAGCTGATAAAACATAGAGTATTGTATTTCGAATCCATTTTATCTGCGGTTCTTTTATCAATTTGGTCCAGTAAAAAACCATGACCATTGAAAAGAAAAGGCCACTGATGTAAGGTCGGGCTATCTGGCTGTACATTACATGAAATTGTATTGTTGAAACTACGGCTGCGGTTAATAAACCAACGGTTTCATTGTGCCATTCTTTTGCAATCCGATAAACAAAGTAAACAGAGCCCAATCCCATTATGATAAAGGGTAGCTTAATCAGCCAATTGTTAAAGCCCACTATTTTTACCCAGTAATATAAAAACACCTGAATGGCTGCAGGATGGCCATCTACTTTTACCCCTTTTTCAATCAGTTCTGAAAAACTATGGAACTGGGTGCGGAAAAGCGCACTGAATTCATCAAAAGTTAGCGGAATGGCAAAAAAATTCCAGAATCGTAATATTCCGGCAACTAACAATATGAGGAGCAGTATAAGTGTATTTGTTAACTTCATGGCTTGCTATGTTTGATTTAACAATTAGGTTTCAACAATTTTAATTAAAAATAAGCAACATTACATGCTATTTAGTAAATTTTGAGTGATTTATTGAAGGGAAGATTTTTTAAACTCACAATATTGCGAAAAGTGGTTTTGGCAATTACAAATAAATTCCTATTTTGGATCCGCTAATTGTACGGTTTACATTTAATTACCCAACTATGCAAGTTAAAGGTACAGGAATAAAAGCCACCCGTGATTTTGTAAAGGAAAAATTTCCAAAACGGTTTGATGAATGGATTCAGAGTTTGCCTAAAGAATCTCAAACACTTTATAACGGACCGATTGATGTGGGAAAATGGCACGATATAAACACTTCCTATTATATTCCTATGGAAAAAATAGTAGAATTGTTTTACAATCGGAATGCTCAAAAAGCGGGTGAGGAGATGGGCCGTTATAGTGCCGAAACCACACTCAAAGGAGTTTATAAGGTATTTTTATTGGTGGCAACTCCCCAATATTTAATGAAAAGGGCCACCAATATGATGCAGGCTTTTTATAATCCTTCGGAGATTGAAGTATCAGAAACCTCGAAAAAGCAAGCGGTATTTAAAATTAAGTCGTTCAAAGGCATAACCAAAGCTACCGAGTACCGTTTTGCCGGATGGTGCAGTAGGGCTCTTGAATTGTGTAATTGCAAGCAGGTTTCCTATCGGGTTACCAGTTACCTCTCCATGGGTCAGCCAACTACAACAATTGAGTTCAACTGGGAATAATAACTGCTTTTCGTCAATTGACAAAGCCGAATAATTGCAGCTGTTGAATTCACTTACTATTGAGTGAATATTACTATTTTTGGAGTCTAAATTATCAAAATTGGCTCGCATTGTAATTCTATATTTTCTGTTTTTTACTTTTACCAGTAACCTTATCGCACAGCAATTATTTAGGCTGAGTGGTTCAGTAACTGATTCTGTTACTCACGAATACTTGCCTAATGCTTCTGTGGAAATACTGGAACTTCAAAAGGGAACAGTTTCCGATGGTTCCGGACGGTTTGAACTGGAATTACCACCTGGGACTTACCAGTTGAGGGTTTCTTTTTTGGGTTATAAAACCCATGAATTTTCCATTCCACTTGCAAAAAATGAAACCTTAAAGATACGGCTGACTCCAATATCTGTTGAGGTGGGAAGTGTTACGGTTTCTTCGCGAAAACCCGATGAAAATGTAACCTCGGTGCAGGCAGGTGTATTGCAAATTGACAGCAAACAGTTCAGCAAATTGCCAACCTTGATGGGCGAACCGGACATTATAAACGCCATCAGACTAACTCCTGGTGTTCAGAGCGTTGGCGAGGGAAATACAGGAATTTACGTGCGTGGAGGCGATGCCGGACAAAACCTCATTTTGCTCGAAAACATGCCTTTGTATAACCCGTCGCACCTATTGGGTTTTTTCCCCGTATTTAATTCCGATATCTTAGGTCAGGTACGAATCATTAAGGGTGGCATTCCGGCGAATTATGGAGGAAAAGCTTCATCGGTTATTGACCTTGCCATGAAAGAAGGCAACCGTGAAAGGTTTTGCGGAAGTGGCAGTATAGGTTTACTTTCCAGCGATTTAACTTTGGAAAGCCCTTTAAGTAAAGGTAAAGGTTCTCTTATTGTTTCCGGCCGGCGAACCTATCTCGATGCGATTAAGTTATTGTCGCAACCGTTTATTCCCTCATCAAAAAACTTTTTTGAGCAAACCAATTACTATTTTTACGATGGTAGTATAAAATTTACCCATCAACTGGGCTCTAAAACCCGATTGACTTTAGCTGCTTTCGGAAGTAAAGATACTTACACCCTCACCGACAATGAGTTTTCAGTTTCAAATAAAATGAACTGGGCCAATATAGCAGGTAATGCCAACATAAAACATACTTTTTCGGATAACATGGCAATGGGTTATACGTTGGGAATTACCAATTACTTTTTTGAAATAGATGCCGGTTTTAACACCTATAAATTCAACTTATACTCTGGGGTACGGGATTGGTTTCAAAACCTCGACTTTACACATAAGCTTACTGATAAAAGCCGCTTGAAATACGGGGTTGCCTATACAAGGCATTTACTCACGCCCAACAAAGTAGCCATTGATGTGGAAAAAGTTAATTTTAGTAACACCAACCAGTATTTTTCAAACGAAGGATCCATCTACCTTCAAGGAGATTATTCATTCAATTCGAATCTTAGTATTTCAGCGGGATTACGCCAAACCTATTTCCAGCATGTTGGACCCTATACCCAATATTCAAGAAACGAAGTGGGTCAAATTGACGATTCCACAGTCTATGAAAAAAATCAGAAGGTGATAGATTTCTTAACCTGGGATCCAAATCTTTCCTGGGTTTATCTTCTTACGAATCAGTCATCGGTTAAAGGAACTTTTTCAATCACGCACCAGTTTATTCATTTGGCATCAGTAGGGACGGTTTCGCTGCCCACCGATGTTTGGCTGCCAAGCACCCAATTCATTGAACCGCAAAAAGTAGGTTTGGTAACTTTGGGCTATTTTCGAAATTTTTTTGATAATGTAGTGGAAACTTCTGTGGAAGCCTATTACAAAAAAATGAGCAATCAAATTGAATTTCTAAATGGCGTATTAGACAATTTTGATAACACCAAAATGGAGCAAAATATTATTACTGGTTCGGGAAAAGCCTATGGCATTGAATTTTATATGAAAAAACAGTTGGGAAAAACCACAGGATCTATTAGTTATACCCTTTCGAGAACACTACGGCAGTTCGACGAAATCAATAGCGAACCTTTTCCTGCTAAGTATGACCGGATTCACGACCTTTCAATTACTCTTAATCATGAATTAAGCAACCGATGGAATCTTTCAGCAGTATTTATTTATGCTACCGGAAATGCCATGACTTTGCCGACCGGAAGGTACATTATACAAGGTAATGTAGCCAACGATTATACGGCAGTCAACTCATTCCGTATGCCAGCTTACCACCGACTTGATCTTTCTGCAACCTGCCAGTTAATGAAACGGAACAATTGGGAATCATCCCTTATATTTTCAGTTTACAATGTTTACAACAGGGCCAATCCCTACTTTATTTACTTTCAGGTGAAAGGTGATATTGATAAGTATTACCTAAGCGTAGCACCCAAACAAATATCGCTGTTCCCAATATTACCATCGGTTACCTGGTCGTTTAAATTTTAAACTATGAAGCACGTTCAACAACTATTTCTGATTATTATTGCTGGTTTCACCTTATGCCAAGCATGCGATGAACCAAATTTTGAAATGGAGGATTATCAAAGCAAAATTGTAGTTGACGGATGGATTGAGCAGGGAAAATTTCCACAGGTATTATTAACATTAAGTGCGCCGTACTTTTCTGATATTGATTCAGCAAGCTTGCGCGATTATGCACTGACCCGGGCAAAGGCATCCATTAGTAACGGTGAGGTAAGCGAAGTGCTCACTTTAAAACCCAACAATGTGTATTTTCCACCCTATTTGTATGTTGGAACTTCAATTAAAGGTGAAATTGGGAAAACTTACACGCTTACTGTAGAATATGCCGGGATAACAGCGGTTGCAACTACCACCATTCCAATACCGGTAACTTTAGATAGCGTATGGTTTGCATTGGAACCTAACCAAGACAGTTCCGGGTTATTATGGTTAAAATTTACCGACCCGGTGATAGAAAAAAATTATTACCGCACCCTTACTCAAGTTAAAAATGAAGATTCAAAATACATTCCTACTTATTTTCCAAATTTTAATGATGAATTTTTCAACGGACAGGAAATCAGCGTTTCACTGTATAAAGGGAATAAAACATCTACAAATAAAGAGGATGAATTGTATTATACCTTAGGCGACACCATTATGCTAAAAGCTACTTCAATTGACAAAAGTTCCTTCGAATTTTGGAATAGTTTTCAAAAAGAAATAATTAATACGGGAAACCCTTTTGCTTCAAACAACGCACGGGTTAAATCGAATGTTACCAATGGGTTGGGAATTTGGTGTGGGTATGGTTCAACCTATTATCAGATTATTGCAAAATAGTAATATACAAAAGCAGAAAGTTGGAAATTGCAAATGGGTAAAGTGGAAACTTGGAAAAAGCGGGCCTTATTCTTTTGAAGATTTTTTCAGTAGAATAAATGAAGTGATATAAAAAAGCCGGGTTTTAAACCCGGCTTTTTTATAATTATTTTGTGTAAGTATTTTCTAAATCTTCCATATACGCTTCAAACTCATCAATTACATCTTCAAACCCTTCGCCAAAATAAGTTTCAGCATCCACCTTAGAGCCATCGGCAAATACAAAACGCATGTCGAACCAATAATTTGTTTCTGTTACAGTTATTGGAGTTTCGTGCCACATACCGTCATACCAGTATTCCTGATACGAATATTCTTCTGTTACTGGGTAGGCTTCTACCAAGGCTATTATTTCATTGTTGTCGGCATAGCGCAAACTTAAGCTTATATATTGATTAATTGCTACCACTTGTGCTGCCACAGCTTGTTCTTCCTGAGTTTCCCAATCGTAGGTATCATCAATTTGTTTCATTTCTTCACCAAAATTCAAGGCATCAATGGAACCAACAATTTTTAAGTTCATGGCTTGAAAAGAGGCATTTCCGCTGTTAATTACTTTATGAACATCAGTATTTGAGTAATCATAAGGTTCATCCTTACTAACTTCCACTTCTTCCCAATACCAAAATCCACCTATTTCATACCAAGTTTCCTTGTAATAGGTAGTATTTGCTTCAATATTTTCTTTACTCCAGTTTCCGGCGGCATCCAACGTTAAGCGCAACAATATTTTATTGGCATGTTTGAAAGAAAATTCGGTAGCAAATGCAGCATTGTTAGTATTCGAGGCCATGGCGTACCAAACCCACTCTCCTAGAGTTAAGGTTGATTCAATGGATGTGGGGTATCCATTCGCATTGTATGCTATATCAACAACAAATGACATTACAGAGGTTCCATCCACTTTTAGTTCAGCAGCTACATTTTGAGGTAAATCACCATTATAGTCATCAATTGGGTTAGGACCGGTGTACCCGGTATAAGAAACGGTATAGGTTGCATTATTAACTACACCATCCTGAGTTGATGGAAATTCGAATTTTATAATCGTTCCAGTATCGGAATAGTCCCATGTTTCAGTGGTGGCATTCCAAGAATAAACGCCAACAAGCAAATCATACAATTCCTGAATGGTTTCTGGATCACCTTCCGACGGATTTACCTGAATGGATTTGAGCATTCCTTCCACTCCGGTTTCAGTGTAATTAGCAGAAGCAAAAATAGGAGCAAAAGCAATAGTTCTTGACAAAATAACCTTTTTATTCAAACCACTGTTCCCTTCAAAAGGATCGCTGGTTTCCATAAAAGTTACCATGGCTATGTTGGCTTGCATGGCAGGTTCTTGTTCCATGTCTTGCATTTCATTAATCATCTCGATTCCTGAGGTCTCAATGCTTTGTTTGTTCTCTTCTACACTTTTCGCGCTGAAAGTATTATCATCAGCAGGATCCTTCTCGGTACAGGACACAGCAATCATGGATGCTCCTGCAAACAGATAAATAAATAATTTTTTCATTTTCATACAATTAATTTAGGTTTTTACTGGGTTTTAATATAGAACGATTCAAAATTACAAAATATTTTTTCGTGTTTTTTAAACGAACATAGCTATTTGATGAATGAATGCAATTAATGGTTGCTTCTATCAACTAAATAAGATAAAGCACTGTGATATTTTCTGAATTCCTTTTCCAAAAAATTCCTATTTGGTAATTAGAATCAGTTTTTATAGCTTTCGCAGTTTTTAAGCAAAATAATTTAATAATCAATTTTTTCTCTCAATGAAGTATCTAAATAGCGTTATAACTGGAACAGGAAGTTACATTCCTGAAGTTCGGGTGACTAATAAGGAATTTGCCCAACACCTTTTTTTTAATAAAGATGAATCATCTATTGAGACATTGGTTGAAGAGGTAATTCATAAATTTAAAGATATTACTGGAATTGAAGAGCGACGTTACGCCACCGATGATATGAATGCCTCCGATTTGGCTGCTAAGGCCGCTGAATTGGCCATTGCCAATGCAGGTATTGACCGCGAATCCATTGACCAGATTATTGTAGCCAATAATTTCGGTGATGTGGCTAAGGATACCATACAAACTGATTTCCTTCCAAGTATGGCCTCACGGGTTAAACATTTATTGGGAATTCAAAATCCATCCTGCATCCCTTACGATATTATTTTTGGTTGTCCGGGATGGGTGCAAGGAATGATTCAAGCCGATTCTTTCATAAAAAGTGGTTTAGCCAAAAGGTGCTTAGTTATTGGCGCCGAAACGTTGTCCCGGGTTATTGACAAACACGACCGCGACTGCATGATTTTTGCTGATGGTGCCGGCGCTACTATTTTGGAAGCGGTGGAGTCCGATGAACAGAAAGGCATCCTTTCTGTTTCCATGATGTCGCATACCAATCAAGAGACGTATTACCTGTACTTGGGAAAATCATACGCTCCTGAAACCGATCCAAAAGTGCGTTACATTAAAATGGATGGGCGTAAAATTTATGAATATTCGCTTACTAATGTGCCAACAGCTATGAAAATAGCCCTTGATAAATCGGGCATACCAGCTGATCAATTAAAAAAAATTATCATCCACCAAGCCAACGAAAAAATGGACGAGGCCATTCTCATCCGCTTTATGCGTTTGTGCAAAATACAAAAACCCATGTCCGAAATAATGCCTATGAGCATTCAGGAGTTGGGAAACAGTTCTGTAGCTACCGTTCCAACACTTTACGATATGATTTTAAAGGGCGAAGTAAAAGGACATGAAATTCACAAAAACGACATAATCATGTTTGCCTCAGTAGGTGCCGGAATGAACATTAATGCCATTGTTTATAAGCAGTAAGCAGAAATTTGAGTTTAGAAATTAGAATAAAAAAGGCCGGAAATTTCGGCCTTTTTTACTTATTTTAAATTTAATATAATGTTATACTTTCCTTTCCAAAACCACGAATGAATAAGTCAAGCCAGCTTGCTCGTCATTATTCACATCCTCTTTCGAAACTTCTTTCCATTCTTTTGAGGTAACTTCTGGAAAAAAAGTGTCGGCCGGAAAAGTTTTGTGCATTTTCGTCAGGTAGAGTTTATGGGCCAGTGGAAAAAACTGTTGGTAAATCATGGCACCGCCAATAATAAAACTTTCTTCATTATCGGTGCACTTTTCCAAGGCCTCTGGTATTGAATAAACAGTTATGGCTCCTTCAAATATCTCGTTAGGAATGTTGGTAATAACAATGTTGGTGCGGTTGGGCAAGGGACGGTTGGGAAGCGAAAACCAAGTGTTACGGCCCATAACAACAGTATGGTCTTTAGTCACTTGCTTAAAATGCTTTAAATCGGCTGAAATATGAGTTAACAAACGGTTTTCATATCCTATTCCGTTATCGGCAGCCACGGCTACTATTATTGAA
>JFJP01041181.1_pt1 | contig 10115 bp, 9 predicted proteins | sample 431651 | NCBI WGS metagenome assembly JFJP01 (sample SAMN02602958, study PRJNA72255) | Microbial mat metagenome, whole genome shotgun sequencing project. | biome: fresh water; feature: sink hole; material: water; isolation source: purple microbial (photo- and chemosynthetic) mats found in... | reverse complement strand
GAAATGGTTCCGACCGATTTTTGGAATGATGTCCGCGCCGCTCTCGATTCCATTAAACCGATCCTCATGCTCTCTGAAGGACAATGGCCGGAACATCACGTGAAGGCGTTCGATCTAACCTATTCCTGGAATTTCTATGGAACGATGAAAGATATTATTGACGGAAAAAAATCTGCGGCGGAATTAGATTCTATTCTTGTCCGCGAATCTTCCGTCTATCCAAAGAATTCTATACGTATGCGGTTCAGTTCAAATCATGACGAGAACGCCTGGGATATGCCTGACGTTCAACGGTTCGGCACAGAAGGAGCAAAGCTTGTTGCGGTTTTGGTCAATATGTTTCCCGGTTCACCGCTGCTCTATAACGGACAGGAAGTTGGTAATAATATCAAACTCGGATTATTTGAAAAATTTGAGATCGATTGGACCAAAAAAAATATCTACACGCAATTCTATCAAAAACTGTTCGAGATCAGAAAGAATAATTCTTCTCTTGCCGGCGGTGATTATCAAAGCGTTAAGAACAATCGCGTTGATCAAATCTATACATTCATACGAACAGATGGGAAAAACACTGTGCTTGCAGCATTCAATTTTTCCAACGGAGAACGAACTGCTCAGCTCGAACTTCCCAAAATATTTTCATCATTGAAATTCACCAATGCTTTTACCGGAAAAGAGGTCGCGTATAAAAACGTACAAAAGATCACTCTGCCGAAATTCGGTTATAGAGTATTTATTGTGGAATAATTAACCAAGGTGCCGCTCGCTTTTAAAATGAGTGGCGCTTACCGTAGGACACGCAATGAAACCAGAACGCCTTATCTCACTCGATGCATTCCGCGGATTTACCATTGCGGGAATGATCCTTGTCAACAACCCCGGTTCGTGGGGACATATTTATCCGCAGCTTGCTCATGCCTCGTGGCACGGATGGACTTTCACCGATTTTATCTTTCCCTTCTTTCTTTGGATTGTCGGTGTTTCGATGACATTTTCGTTTGCCGTGCGAAGGACAAAAGGAGACAATAACAAAAAACTGATCCTTGGTGTTCTCAGACGTTCTGCAATTATTTTCGGACTTGGACTTTTCCTCACCGGATTTCCGTTTGGATTGCTATGGGGTCATAATTTCAACATTGATACTATCCGTATTCCCGGGGTGCTACAGCGTATTGCGATCTGTTATTTGATTGCATCGTTCATGTATTTATACCTCAGCCTTCGTGCACAAATTATTGCTATTGGTGTATTATTTATCTCATACACAATGATGATGTTCTATATACCAATCCCTGAATTCGGTGCGGGCTTGTTTGAAAAGGGAAAGAACTTCGCATCATATATCGATTCTATTCTGCTAACCGGGCATATGTGGAGTGCATCAAAAACGTGGGATCCGGAAGGAATCATCAGTACTATCCCGGCTATTGCATCAACATTATTTGGTGCGCTTGTGGGTGATTATCTTCGAACTTCGGAACATTCAAAGATTGAAAAATCGACTTGGCTTTTTACTTTTGGAGCGGGATTCCTTTTACTTGGAACTATTTTTGATATGTGGATGCCGATCAACAAAAGCCTCTGGACTGTTTCCTACACGATCTTTATGGCAGGATGGGCAATGTGCATCTTCGGCATCTTTTATTTTCTGATCGACGCAAAAGGAATTAAAAGGTGGGCGTACCCATTAACCGTCTATGGAATGAATGCGATCTTTGTATTTGTCCTTTCCGGTGTTGCCGCACGGACAATGGGAATGTGGAAATGGAATGTTCAATTGAGCGATGGATCATATGCCGATGTTTCTATTAAAACCATCCTTACTCAAAACCTTTTCGATCCGTATTTTTCTGCGCTCAACGCATCGTTGATGCATGCGATCGTGTGGATCAGTGTAATGTACCTGGTCGTTTGGGTGATGTATAAGAAGAAATGGTTTGTGAAGGTGTAACAAAAGATCGTTAGACAACAGAATATCAGACAGTAGACTTTTCATATAAATAATTTGATTAAAGAAAATCAGAGTAAAAAAGATTATTCCATTCCGATGTCTAAAGCATCGGCAGCTTCTCTTCCGTTTGGTGTAATTGTGGTTGGGCAATTTTTGCTGTTCACCGCAGTTTGGGGCTTTGAAACGATCAAATCATCGAGCGATATTCTGCTCCCTTGGTATTTTTTTCCGATCTTCGCTGTTGGAATAGTTCTGCATGAACTGATCCACGGATTATCGTGGATGCTTGGTGGAAGACTTTCCTTCAACCAAATGAAATTCGGCTTTCAGATTAAGACATTAACGCCGTACGCACATTGCACCGTTCCGATTCCAAAAAGCGCGTATGTTTTCGGAACACTCATGCCGGCGCTTATACTTGGCATTTTTCCTTTCCTGCTCTCCTTGATCAATGGTAATGGTTGGATTTTTCTTTTCGGCATTCTTTTTACATTTGCGGCAGTTGGAGATTTTCTTATCGTTTATCTTATCCGCAGTGTCTCTTGGACTGCCTTAGTAGAAGATCATCCTGAAAATGCCGGATGTTATGTCTATGAATCAGAAAAGATAGACTCTACCTCTAAAGCTGAGTCCATCTAAAGGTTATGGAACTTCTCATTATTATTATTGCTTCCGCCTTCGCTTCTCTTATTACACTTTTTTCCGGTTTCGGACTTGGAACAATTCTCACACCGGTCTTTGTATTATTTTTTCCAATTGAAATCGCAATAGCGTTGACCGGAATCGTGCATTTCTTAAATAATATTTTCAAATTTGTTTTGCTTGGCAAGCACGCACGGTGGAATGTTGTTGTTCAATTCGGGATTCCGTCAATGCTGGGGGCATTTTTTGGTGCAAAACTATTGCTGTCGTTGACAACATTTGCGCCGATCGGTTCCTATTATTTTTTAGGAAAAGAATTCTTTATTGAACCGGTCAAACTCATCATTGCGGTTGTGATGATCTGTTTTGCCTTCGCAGAAATACGCCCGGCACTGCAGTCGTTTACCCCGACAAACAAATCTCTTCCCGCGGGAGGATTGTTGAGCGGGTTCTTCGGCGGTTTTTCCGGACATCAGGGGGCACTGCGGAGCATCTTTTTGATCCGTTATGGATTATCAAAAGAGCAGTTTCTTGCAACGGGAATTGTTGTTGCGTGTCTTGTTGATTTTACAAGGTTGTCTCTCTATTCATCGCAACTGCTTTCGTCCTATGCCGTGCGGCATTGGGAATTTGTTGCCGCCGCGGTGATCTCTGCATTCATCGGAGCGTATGCCGGAAGTAAACTTTTAAAGAAAATTACTCTTGGGGTAGTTCAAAAAATTGTAGCGGTGATGCTGATTGCGATTGCATTTGGTTTAGGGTTGGGATTGATCTGATGAAAAAACTATTTCTTGTATTTCTGTTTTCAACTGCCGCGTACTCGCAGCATGATTCATTGTTTATTGCAGAACATCTTGCAATGGGAAATCCAAACTACGCTATATCCAAAATAACTTCTCCTGCCAATTATTTAATGATCAAACCGCAGTTTGTTCATTCCTATAATCGGTTCCATGGAATTCCAAACTGGGTTGCGTGGCATGTGGACAGCACATGGCTTGGAGAGATCAGGCGTTCAAATAATTTCCGCGCAGACAGCACTCTTCCCGGAAACTGGTATCACGTTAACGAAAAGAGTTATCGTAAAAGCGGATACGACCGCGGACATATGTGTCCTTCCGGTGACAGAACTAATAATCAACAAGATAATTCAGTAACTTTTTTAATGACCAATATGATTCCGCAAGCCCCGAACAATAATCAAGGTCCGTGGGCTGCGCTTGAAATTTATTGCCGTGACTTGGTAAAGCAGGGAAAAGAATTATACATTTATTGCGGCGGAAGCGGGGAGCAGGGATTCATCGACAGCGGCAGAGTTCTCGTTCCCGGGCTAACGTGGAAAACAATTCTTGTGTTGGATGCAGGTGTCAACGACATGAACCGTGTCACTTCTACAACACGAACAATCGCGGTAGTGATGCCGAATGATAATTCAGTTATGAGCAAACACGATGACTGGAAAACATTTCGTGTGAGTGTTGATTCGGTTGAGTCGCTTACCGGATTCGATTTTTTCTCTTCTATTCCAAAAGCAATCCAATCTATGATAGAAAAATCGGCCGACTTCCAGTAATTTGTCGTATTGATGGGTGCAACAAACAAAAAGACTCGCAATATATCCGGGTCTTTTTGTTTGTTGGATGTTGTTCGGTTTAAAAATCAATTTCTCAATGGAAGTTTAAGAATAATTGTCGGCTGTAATTTGTCTTCCGCAAAGATCAACCCTTCGGCATTGAAGCTTCGCAGCTGGCTGTTCGCAATAAAATAAAATTCGTCGTTAATGATCACCCCTGTTGTCGGAAAATTAAACAACGGATTTCCCGACTCCAAAATCGTTGCACGCACTACTCTGTTCATCTCTTTGTTCAATTCAAACCGCATTACCCGTGTCTGCGGACCAGCATTGTTTTGAATAGCGATCACGTCGTTACCATAACAATACAAACCGTCTATTCCGGAAAGCGTTGTGTTCAATTTTGTCGGCAGTTGAACTCCATGGGTATCTGCAATGGTGATTCGTGTTATTCCGCTCCAATGTGCGACAAAAAGATATCGTTGATCCTGCGAAACAGCAATTCCATTTGGACGGAATATATCATTGCTTTGAATCCATAACCCTATTGTTTGTTTTGAAGGGACGATCTTATACACTGCAGATTGTTTTGTATCGGTAACAAATACGTTTCCGCCGACAACGACAAGATCGTTAAAAAAATGCTCAAGCGTATCATTCAATGAATATTGATGGATCAGTTTTTTTGTTTCAAGATTGTATTGGAACACTGCCGCTGTTGCCGGTTCATTCTTGTTTCCTAAACGTGCTTTGGGATGATTCAGCATTCCCGCGACCCATAATTGATTTCGCGCAGCATCCACTTTCATTCCAAACGTGCTGTATAATCCATCCTGCGCTTCTGTAAAAAGATCTCCGGTTGTTCCGTCTGAATTGATAAAGACGATCTTCCGTTTATGGACACTGCTGAGATACAATCGTTGCTGTCTCGGATCGTATGTTATTCCTTCCGGAATAAGATCTTTTTCATTGAGCGTGTATGCCAGATCGCTTGAAATAATCTCTTTGCTTTTCTTTACACGCGCTGTGATATCGTTAAGAAGAGAATGTTTCCAGATATTCATGAAACCGCTGTCGTTCGCTACATCATAATCAACGCCAATGATAGAAATATCGTCAAGCAATTCGATGCTTCTTATTTTTTTGCCGTTCATTGCAAATGCTTTTGCAAGATTTACCATGATCAACGGATGCTTAGGGGCAAGCGTATGCGCCTGCTGCGCAAGTTGTAGAAATGTAGCGGTATCTTTTTCTGAGAGTTTCTTCAACGACTGCTGATACACTTCCCATGCATTTTGAGAAAATGCGGTCGTAGTGAAGAGACAAAGCAGCGCTAACGATATTTTTACCTTTTCATTCATTGTATCGAATTAAGTAATTATTGATGATGGTATTTTGTTGACAATATACACAACCAAACGTTTAACGCAAACAGAGAATTACAAAACATAGCTTAGTCATTTTATATTGAGTATTAAACCTTGCCAAGGTTATTCACAATATTTATAAAACCTTCGCAAGGTTTCTGTATTCTTATGAATCAACTATTTACCTCCACAGTGCGGTTACCAAAATTTGTGCGAGAATAATTTTGGTGATCATTGACGCGGGATAGACCATGGCGTAATGCATATTCGGCTGATCGTTTTGCGCCTGCATATTTGCGTATGCAAGGTACGCCGGCTGTGTTCCCAATCCGCTCATCACGCCCATCACTGCAGACATCGGCAAGCGAAGATATTTATATCCGAGCATGATTGTCAATACTGTTGCGACGGTGGTAATAATTGCACCCGCGGCAAGATACTCGAATCCGCCCGATTGAAACGTCGCGCCGAATCCGTCTCCTGCTTTCGTTCCGATACCGGCAAGAAAAAAGACAAGTCCGATCTGCCGCAGCACAAGGTTTGCGCTGTACGGCATTGTCCACGTAACGGAACCGGTGCGCTGCAGCCGCCCGAGAATGAGCGACACCACCAGCGGTCCTCCTGCAAATCCTAATTTAAATGTTGAACCGTTCGGAAGCGGGATTGACATCATACCGACAAAAACACCAATGACGATACCGAGCGAGATAGAGAGAAAATCGGTCTCGGAGATCGCTTTCATCGAATCGCCGAAAAATTTTGTAACGCGCTGAATGTTGTCATGGCGTGTCACCACGCGAACACGGTCGCCGAGTTCCAGCCGCGTATCGGGAGAAGGAACAAAATCAATATCGCCGCGGCGGATGCGGGTGATGGCGGCACCGAATTCTTTTTCCAGATGCAGTTCGTTGATCTGTCTGCCGACAGTCTCTTCGCTGGAAACGAACATCCGGCGGTATTCAAATCCGGCATTGTCGAGCGATACCTGTTCAATGGAAAGTTCTCCAATGAACACTTTTGCACGCTCCAATTCATCGGGTGTGCCGACAGCAACAAGCTGATCTCCCAGTTGAAAAATAGTTTCCGGGAGGATAATGTTGATCTCATTTCCCCGTTTGTACCTGCTCAGCACAAAGCGGCGCTGAACGATCAGTTTCAACACATCGCTGGCAGATTTGCCGATAATGGCAGGATTGGTCGCGCGGAATGTCTGCACTTGAATTGAACCGACACCTGTTTCCTTCATCCGGTCTGCTTCTTCCTTCACAAAATCGATCTTATAGATCTTGATGAAAAGATATGTCCACAAAATTAGGCCGAGCACGCCGAACGGATAAGTAAGTCCGTAGGTGATGACGGGAGCATTGATCAATTGATTGCGCAATGCTTCGGGATGCTGCGCTGTGAATGATTTTACCGCTTCGACGGACGCCGCAAGCGCAGGAGTATTGGTAAGTGCGCCGCAGAACAGACCGGCGGCATGCGGTGCGCCGATGGAAAAGAAGTACGTAATAACCGCCGTTGCTCCCGCAGAAATAATCAGTATGCCGATAACGAACAGATTTGTTTTAAGACTTTTTTGGTTGAACGATGAAAAGAAACTTGGTCCCGACTGCAGACCGACGGAATAGACAAAGAGTACAAGCCCGACGATATAGATCTCTTCCGGCAATGAAAGCTGTTTATCCAGCGCGCCAAACGCAATACCCACAAACAGCACCGCCGCAACGCCAAGACTGAATCCGTAAATTTTGATCTGGCCGAGAAGATAGCCGATGCCGATCACTGAGAATAACAGAAGTAATTTATTATGAGCAAGAAGTGATATGAATGATTCCATAATGATACGCGAAGTAATAGATAAGAGGAAAATAAATGATTACGGTGTAAATATACGGAGAAATGATGCGGGAAAAAACGGTTGAAGATTATAAATCATTAATCATGCGTTCTAACAACCATGTTGCGTATAACATCTTAAAATGGTAAAATAGGCAGACATTTCTAGAGAAAAAATGAAGGCCAAAATTTTAAACGTACTCTTGGTCCTTACTTCTCTTCTGGGATATTTAGAATGGGGAAAGGACAACAAACAATTTTTGTTTCAAGCCGAAGCGGAAATACTATCTAAACTGTTCAACGATCCAACTTCTGTCATTCATCCGTTTACAATACTCCCTTTGGCGGGACAAATACTATTGTTAATAACGCTGCTTCAAAAGAGTCCTAATAAAATATTGACGTTTATTGGAATCGGAGGAATAGGTCTTTTGCTGGGATTAATGTTTGTTATTGGTTTGATAAGTTTAAATTTCAAAATTTTATGTTCAACAATCCCTTTTTTAGCGCTCGGGTTTGTAACCATACGACATCATTGGAAAACTACTAGAAACCATTTAAAAAACACGTAATCGGTGTCAGTCATCTCGTCCTAAACTCTTTTTAGAAACGCACCTATTTTAAAACTCCATTTCTTGAATTGCGAATTAGTTCTACACAAATAATATAATGATGGATACTCAAATGAAAGCAGTTGTTTACACAAAATATGGTCCACCAGAAGTTCTTCAGCTAAAAGAAGTTCAAAAGCCAACACCCAAGGAGAACGAGGTTCTCATAAAAATCCATGCAACAACCGTCAATAGAACAGACTGCGGATTTCGCAAACCTGAGTATCCTATTATTATCCGACCGATCCACGGACTCATTAAACCTAAAAAAACGATACTGGGGAGTGAACTGGCGGGAGAGATTGAAGCAATTGGAAAAGATGTAAAATCATTTAAACCGGGAGACAAAGTTTTTGGATTAAGCACGTACAATTTTGGAGCACATGCGGAATACATCTGTCTGCCTGAAACCGGTTCAATCACAACAGTGCCGGTCAATATGTCTTACGATGAAGCGGCCGCAGTTTGCGACGGATTGTTTTTGGCAATGAATCTCATACGAAAAATAGATTTTACGAACAAACCTGAGATCCTCGTCAATGGCGCCACCGGATCTATTGGATCTGCCTGTCTGCAGCTTGCAAAACATTATGGCGCAAAAAAAATTACAGCGGTATGCAACACTCAAAATTTTGAATTAGTAAAATCTCTCGGTGCCGATGATGTCATTGATTATACAAAAGAAGATTTTACGAATAACGGTCAATTGTATGATGTTGTTCTTGATGCCGTTGGTAAAAGTTCTTTCTTTCGATGCAGAAAATTGCTGAAACCAAACGGGGTGTACCTTTCAACGGAGCTTGGTTACTTAATGCAGAATATTTTTTTGGCATTGATAACACCAATCATCGGCGGAAAACGGGTGAAGTTTCCGATTCCAAAAGACTCCAAAGAAGATGTCGTTCTTTTCAAAGAGCTGATTGAAGCTGGACATTATAAAGCGGTTATCGATAGAATATATCCGTTGGAAAAAATAATTGAAGCCGTTAAATATGTTGAAACGGGTCAGAAAATAGGAAATGTTGTAATCTCTTTGGGGGATAATGAATAACCTTGCGAAGGTTATTCATTATTTCTTCTCTGCCGCAACCAACAATCCTGTTCCTGTTGTATTCGTTGAGTTAAAATCAATCCACATTAAGATCAACGAGAACCACAGCGTGAGTAAATAATAGAACGGAAGAACGATAAAGAACGCTTTGCTCGCATTCACCATCAGCAGAGGATACTTCACAACCAAACGCCACGCAAATGTCCCAACCGGTCCATACGAATATTTTGTATAAAGAACGGTAAATCCTGCGTTCTGTAATTTTGTTTTGATATCATTCACATCATATCCATCCCGTGCATGTTCTTCAACAAAACTTTTATCTCCCTCTTGATGAACATCCGAGCCGCCAAGATTGGACGGGGTGTGGATCAATAATCGTCCGCCTCTTTTCATTGCCGCAAAAAAATTCTGAAAGACCTGCACATCATCCGCAATATGTTCCATCACGTCTACCGAAAGAATAAAATCAAATCGATCCTTATGTGTGGGAACGGTAAGATCTTCAACGCCAAAGTTCACATTCGATATGCCAGCCGTAGAAAAGAATTGCTTACAGTCTTCGATATAATCTTCTTTCACATCGATCGCATGGATATTTACTGTTGGGAAAGTCTTCGCTATGAAATATGAATATTGTCCGAATCCGCTCCCAGCATCGAACAGACTAAAGGATTCTTTCTTGCCGGAAAGTAATTCGCGCAGTGCTCGTTTTACATACCACGTTCGTAAAAACATCACACCAAGAATCCAATAGAAGAACTTTCGGAGGATCGGTGCTTTCTTTGCAACATCGCCTATAACATTTTTAATCGGATCGTACTGCATAGTTTGAATTATGAATTATGAATTATGAAAATCTCCGAACAGAGTTCATCCCTCATAATTCATCCTTGTTAAATTAATTGTTCATTGTTAATTGTTCTATTGCATCCACCATCGCATCCCACGTATATTTTTTCCGCTCTTCCGATGCTCCGGCGGTCAGTGTTGCTTCCATCTGTTCGTTGTAAAATCGTACGATCGCTTCTGCCAGCGCGTTCGGATCATTCGGCGGCACGATCAATCCAGATTTTTC
>JFJP01032922.1_pt1 | contig 10115 bp, 11 predicted proteins | sample 431651 | NCBI WGS metagenome assembly JFJP01 (sample SAMN02602958, study PRJNA72255) | Microbial mat metagenome, whole genome shotgun sequencing project. | biome: fresh water; feature: sink hole; material: water; isolation source: purple microbial (photo- and chemosynthetic) mats found in... | reverse complement strand
GTCCATTTCTGCACGACTCATCGGTAAAAATGGGGCTGGACGGGAATTTTGAGCGGAAGAATGGCGAAATAAAGGTTGCATGGCGATGGTGTTCTAAAAAAACGGCTTAACAGTGTAACAAAGTTTTAGTTTTTAGCCCGCTTCATCTGCAAAAAAATCAGTCGAAGATTTAACCAACGCTCAAAATTATACTATATAAATCAATGTATTAAATAATTACTACTTTGATATGGCTAAAGAGTTATTTTTTTAAAGGGATTAACCATTTGTAATGTAGGTAGTAGTGCATTTGCTAAGTGATGATCTTTATATTTCAAGAAGTTAGAACAGGGCTTCACTCTATAGTACATATATCTAAGAAATCAATTTATGTTTTATCAACATCGATATATTTGAAGAATTAGAAGCTGTTTGTTCTACAAGTTATTTGTCAAAGCATAAAAACTAGAAAAAAAGAAATGAGAAGCTCGTAATGCCGTATTATTTAGTAGATTTGGTAACTTTTAATTCGTACCAAGGTTTGGTTTGATTGACAATTTTAACAACTAAAAGCATTACAGGAACTTCAATTAAAACACCAACCACCGTTGCTAATGCCGCACCCGATTCAAATCCAAATAAACTAATCGCCGCCGCAACCGCTAATTCAAAGAAATTGCTCGCTCCAATTAAACAAGAGGGCGCAGCAATACAGTGAGCAACCCCTAATTGTCGATTCATTAAATACGCCACGCCCGCATTTAAGAAAACTTGTAATAAAATGGGGATTGCAAGTAAAGCAATCACTAAAGGTTGTTTAATGATCGCCTTACCTTGAAATGCAAATAATAAAACTAACGTTAATAATAATGCAGAAATTGAAAACGGCGTTATTTTTGCTAATGCGTTTTGATAAGCAGACTCACCTTTTTGTAATAATAAAAAACGCCAAACTTGGGCAATTAAAACGGGTATTAAAATATATAACAACACCGACATAAAAAGCGTATCCCAAGGAATGGAAATGTTTGCAATTCCCAATAAAATTCCAACAATCGGTGCAAATGCAAAGATCATAATCGTATCATTTAGAGCAACTTGAGAAAGCGTGAAATACGGATCGCCTTTAGAAAGTGAACTCCACACAAACACCATTGCCGTACAAGGCGCAGCCGCTAATAAAATCAATCCCGCGATATAACTATCGATTTGATCGGCAGGTAAATAATCCGCAAACAAATACTTAATAAAAAACCATCCAAATAACGCCATTGAAAAGGGTTTAATTACCCAATTTACAAACAAAGTAACACCAATCCCTTTCCAATGTTCTTTGACTTGATGCAAAGCCCCAAAATCAATTTTGAGCAACATTGGAATAATCATCACCCAAATCAATAAACCTACGGGAATATTTACCTTTGCAATTTCTAATCCGCCGATGATTTGAAAAAAGTGAGGAAAAACTTGTCCTAACGCAATCCCAACCACAATGCACAAAAAGACCCAAACTGTTAAGAAATGTTCAAAAATATTCATTTCAAAGTATCCAATTGAATAAAAAGCCCACGATTAAAATACCCAAACCAACAATGCTAATGAAAATTGCAATTAAAGTGGGTTTCAAGACATTTCTCAAAATAATCATTTCAGGTAAAGAAAGCGCAATCACACTCATCATAAAAGCTAATACCGTTCCTAACGCTGCCCCTTTAGTTAAAAGTGCTTCTACAATCGGAATAATTCCTGCCGCATTTGCATACATTGGAATCCCTAATAAAACCGCTAAAGGAACTGACCACCACGCCTCTTTTCCCATAAAAGAAGCCATTAAATCTTGCGGCACATAACCATGAATCCCCGCTCCCACTGCAATTCCTAAAATAATATAAAGCCAAACCTTTTTTAAAATATCTATAACTGCTTGTTTTCCTTCATTTATTCTCATTTCAAAATTGATTTGATGTGTTTCAAGCGTTGCGTTAATTTTGGGCATTTCTAACACCCATTCTTCTAAATAATGCTCTAATTTTAAACGTCCAATTATATAACCCGCAATGATTGCAATACTTAAACCTAAAACTAAATACAAACCAGCCACTTTCCAACCAAATAAGCTAAATAATAAAGCTAAAGCAATTTCATTGATCATCGGTGCAGAAATCAGAAAGGAAAAAGTCACTCCTAAAGGCACGCCCGCCGATAAAAACCCAATAAATAACGGCACAGCAGAACACGAACAAAAAGGTGTTACAATGCCTAATAAAGCTGCAAAAATATTGCCTAATCCTTCACGTTTTCCAGAAAGCAAAGCTCGAGTATTTTCAGGCGAGAAATAAGATCGGATAATTCCCATGACAAAAACCACTAAAGTTAATAACAAAAAAACTTTAGGTGTATCGTAAAGAAAAAAATGCACCGCTTCGCCTAAATGCGTGTTTTGATTTAAGGGAAGAAGTTGAAATAAAAAGTTAGTAATGTCTGGTAAAAACCAATATATTATTAACCCAATGATAAATAAAGCAATTATCACGATTTTAACCACGTTTCAATTTGAGAAAGTTGAGGTAATCCGCCCGCGTGAACAACTTTGCCATCGATAACAACCGCTGGCGTGGTCATTACGCCAAATTTAACGATTTCTGGGGCTTTTTCAATCTTTTCTAATTGGATTTCTAAACTTAATTTGTCAGCGGTTTCTGAAATCATTTGGTAGGTTTGTTGGCATTTAGTGCAACCAATGCCTAATACTTTAATGTTTTTCATATTTCATTTCTCGATAAATGACCGATTTGTGAAAGCTCTTTTTTGAGAGCAAGTTGATCTAATTTTTCAAATGGCAAACTGGTGAACAAATTGATGCGCCGTTGCAATAAAGAAAAGGCTTTGAAAAAAGCGCGGCGTTTGTCGTCGTCAATTCCCTCAACAGATGCGGGGTCTTCAATGCCCCAATGTGCGGTCATCGGCTGACCGATCCAAACAGGGCAAATTTCGCCCGCAGCGTTGTCACAGACCGTAAATACAAAATCAAGTGGAATTCCCACAAATTCATCCCAACTTTTGCTGCGGAAGGATGTTATGTCAATTCCTTGTTTTTGAAGGAGTTCAAGTGCAAAAGGGTTGACTTTTCCAGTTGGGAAACTTCCCGCGCTAAACGCTTGAAATTTGCCTTTACCCATTTGATTTAAAAGAGCTTCTGCCAAAATTGACCGCGCAGAATTGCCTGTACATAGAAATAACACATTATAGATTTTTGCGTTCATAGTATTTTCCGTGATTAAACAAGAACTTCCATAACAACAGTTTTCTGTCAAATAATTAGTTAAGTTGCGAATTTGTTGAAAATTTGCGGAATAAATGACGAACCGCCCATTTTGTCGAGATTCAATCAATTGAGCGTGCAATAACTCTTTGAAATGAAACGATAAAGAAGACGGGGCGATATTTAGATTTTCAGCAATTTTCCCAGCCGTTAACCCTTGCTGCCCTGCTTGAATTAAGAGCCGAAAAATCGCCAATCTCGATTCCTGCGCCAATCCCGCCAAGGCTTTAATGACATCTGTTGTTTCCATAATTCAATAATAATTGAAATATAAAATCATTGCAATCGTTCACGGTGTTTTTCACGATATTTTTGTTGTTTTTCAATGAGTTGCTGATGTTTGCGATGTTCTTTGCTGAAAACGCCAAAGCCGTCACCTAAACCATCACCCCAGTAAGGTTTTCCGTTTTTATTGGCTCGATATTCGCGGCTTAAAACCCCATAACCATCGCCTAAACCATCGTCAGGTGGTTGTTTTGGAAAGATTTTTTGGGGAATAATCACAATGGGTGGCGTAAATTTAAGCGTAGGTTTTTCAGGTGATTTTGGTGGATCGGGTAACACCTTCATTTGATTGACATTTGGCGCAATATTCAACGTTTCGCTGCGCATTCCCGACGGACAAATTTCGTCGCTCAACGTCACCTTGCCGTCCGCGCTAAAACATTTATAAATCACATCTGCATTTACATTTATTGATAATAAAATCAATAAGTTAGATAAAAATAATCGCCACATAAAAACGTTCCTAAATAAATTTAAGTATAATGCAACAAACAGTGTTGGACGTGAAAATGGAGAAAAAAACCATGCAAGTGAATCAGATAGAAATCGACAATAATTTAATTGATAACGCGATTAAATTTTCAGGTTTAAGAGATAAAAAAGAACTGATAGAAAAAGCGTTAGTGCTTTTTACACAATTTTCTCAAATTAAACAACCCACTCTTGTTGATAATAAATGGGAAGATTTTTTTATTTCTAACAGTGTTTTTGACGATGATTTTCTTCTTGAAAGAGATAATGAAAAACCGCAAGATCGGGAGTTTTATTAATGTATATGTTGGACACAAATATCTGCGTGTATATATTGAAAAAACATCCGCTTTGTTTGTTAGAAAAATTTAAGCAACTTAAAGAAATACACCTTTCTACGATTGTTTATTCTGAGCTGTGTTCTGGGGTGACTTTAAGTCCAGTCCATTTGCAAACCATAAGACAACAGCAATTAGAAGAATTTATTGCTTTAACAACAGTACATAATTGGGATAAAAAAGCGGCAATTTCTTATGCGAAAATTAGAGCAGATTTGAAAATAAAAGGTACGCCAATTGGTAATATGGATATGCTTATTGCAGCTCACGCGCTCAGTTTAGATGCAATATTAGTCACAAATAATATGCGCGAATTTGAAAGAGTATCCCATTTGAAAGTTGAAAATTGGCTTCTTTGAAGGCTTCCGAACTATAATGCAGCAGGTGACGTGCGGCACAAAATACTGTACACTTATACACTACTTTCACAACGAGGGCGACACAATGGCAATAGATGATAACCGCAAAAAAGCACTGGGAACTACTCTCACGCAAATCGAAAAGCAATTCGGCAAAGGCTCAATTATGCGGTTGGGCGACAATGCCATCACAGAAGTTGAGGTTGTGTCGACGGGATCGTTGGGCTTAGATTTGGCACTGGGCGTGGGCGGATTGCCGCGTGGACGGGTCGTGGAAATTTACGGACCTGAAGCCTCTGGCAAAACCACTTTAACCCTACACGTCGTCGCAGAAATCCAAAAACTCGGCGGCACGGCAGCTTTTATCGATGCTGAACACGCTTTGGATCGAAGTTATGCAGAAAAATTGGGCGTGAATACCGCTGATTTGCTTATTTCACAACCCGACACGGGCGAGCAAGCCCTTGAAATTACTGATATGTTAGTCAGATCAGGCGCGGTCGATGTGGTGATTATCGACTCGGTCGCGGCATTAACCCCGAAAGCCGAAATCGAAGGCGAAATGGGCGATTCTCACATGGGATTGCAAGCGCGTTTGATGTCGCAAGCATTACGCAAATTAACCGCCAATATTAAACGTTCTAACACTTTGATTATCTTCATAAATCAGATTCGTATGAAAATCGGTGTGATGTTTGGAAGTCCAGAAACAACCACTGGAGGAAATGCGCTAAAATTCTATGCTTCTGTGCGATTAGATATTAGAAGAATTGGGGCAATCAAACGTGGCGAAGAAGTGATTGGAAGTGAAACCCGCGTCAAGGTTTTAAAAAACAAACTCGCCCCGCCTTTCAAAGAAGTCACTTTTGATATTATTTACGGCGAAGGAATTTCCAGAGAAAGTGAAATCATCGACTTGGGAACAAAATGTGAATTAATCGGTAAATCTGGTGCTTGGTATAGTTATAAAGGCGAAAAGATTGGTCAAGGAAAAGATAACGCCCGTTCTTATATGCGTGAACACGCCGACACCGCTAAAGATATTGAGAAACAAATCCGTGAGAAACTCTTACCCAAAACTGGCGCAGTTCCTCCTATTTTCGAAGCCGCTGATCCATTAGATAATACAGAAGAATCCGCTAATTAATCTAATAACCTAAAACCTAATGATAATGTCAGGTTTTTTATTAAATAAATATAGGGTTATTTGACTTAATAGCAGATTGCGACTAAAATTTGAGAATCAGTGGGGCGATTAGCTCAGGGGGAGAGCACTGCCTTCACACGGCAGGGGTCGCTGGTTCGATCCCAGCATCGCCCACCATCTTTTTTATAAAACCTGACTATTAAGGTCGGGTTTTTTTATTGTCCTAAGCCTTTATGGAAGCTGAACTTTTTAAATTACTTCTGCACAAACAGCACTCGGCTTATTTGTTAATTAACCGCCAATGTGAAGTTATGCAGTCGTGTGGCAGTTTTTTGAGTTTTGGGTTAAATGAACAGTGTTTGACTGATAGCAAGGATGTCTTTGATTTTATTCCAGAATTAATCGGTTGTGATGATATTTTATTCGATGTTTTAGATGGGAATTTGCCTGATTTTGAATTGGAAAATCTTAATAGAATCAATGATATAGAAGAGGTTTTTTATTTAAATATTTGCATATTGCCATATCAGCCACCGCAAGGCGAGAAATTACTACTTATTGTGTTGCGCAACACCACCGAATGGACAAAAATTCAGCAAACTTTAACCCAACAACGCAACGATTTACATTTGTTACAACACGATTTAGCTCAAACAAATCAACAACTTGAATTTATTTTGCAACATTATGTTCCTCGAGAAGTTAGCAAAGGTTTATTAGAAAAACGCATTACGCCCAAATTAGGTGGTGAATTACGCGAAGTGACTGTTTTATTTGCAGATTTACGAAATTTTACCAGCACATCAGAAAAATTCTCTCCGCGCCAAATTGTTGAAATGCTTCATATTTATTTGAATTTAGCCAGCGAAGCCATCGAAGAAACGGGCGGGGTCGTTGTTAATTATATGGGCGATGCGGTGATGGCGGTATTTAATGCCCCAAATTTTCAACCAGATCATGCACTTAGAGCGGTGCGGGCGGGTCTGATTATGCAACTCAAAGCCTCGCAACATCACGCCACGCAAACGCAGGATATTCCGTCGATGTTTTTTGGGGTCGGGATTAATACGGGGCAGGTCGTGATGGGAAATATCGGCGCGCAACAGCATTATCAATACACGGCGATTGGGGATAGCGTGAATGTTGCGTCGCGGATTTGCAGTCATGCGCGAGCGGGTGAAATCTTAATTGGAACAAACACTTACGATATTGTTAAAAAACATATTCAAGCCACGCCATTCGAACAACCGCTTAAATTCAAAGGAAAAAGTTGTGAAACGATGGTCTATAAAGTGCTTGGCGTGTTATAAGCCTTTATTTTGATTGAGGAAATTCAACAATAAAGGTTGCCCCTTTTCCGACTTCACTTTCACACCATACTTGCCCCTGTTGCGCTTCGACCAACTTTTTCACGATAAATAACCCCAAACCAGTTGAATGTTCTCCGCCCGTTGGTTTCGCGCTTAACCGTTGGAATTTACTAAATAATTTCTTTTGATCTTGCGGCGTTAAACCTTGTCCTTCATCTTGAATTTCACAACGAATTGTTTTATGTTGCTCTGAAATTCGCACATAGATATTTTTATTTGAATTTGAGGGCGAATATTTAATCGCATTTGAAATCAAATTATCTAAGATTTGATGGACTAATTCTTTATCTGCATAAGCAACATAAACGTTATTTTCATTCGCAATCAAATGTAAAGTGAGTTGTTTATTTTTTGATCGATCTTGATAATTATGTAAATTCTTTTTAATAAGATTTAAAATATCAACTGGTTTTAAATGAACAGTGATTTTCCCAGATTCTAAAGAATTTACGTCTAATAAATTGGTAATTAACAAGAACATTCTTTCTGCACTATCTTTGATCATTCCTGTAAATTCTAAAATATCTTCTGGCGGCATTTCTCCATTTGAATCGACAATATTTTCAGAAAGCCCTAAAATACCTGACAAAGGATTTTTCAAATCATGTGCAGCAATCGCTAGAAATTCATTTTTATCTTGATTTAATCTAATAAGCTCTTGATTTTGCTGATTAAGTTTATCAAAAGAAGACTTTAATTGTTTTGCCATGATATTTAAAGTTGTAACCAATTGTCCGATTTCATCTTTGGCTTCATAAATAATTTCTTGAGAGAAGTTTCCTTTAGAAATTTCCTCAGCAGCATTTTTTGCCGAAATTAAAGGATTAATTAATAAGCGAACTAAACTCATGCTCATAAAAATTCCAATCAACAAAAACGCCGTTCCAGATAAAACAATTTTTTTAATAATGTTATAGGTTTTTTGTTGTAATTCTTGATAAATTTCTTCGATGCCTAAGTCTTCAACATAAACACCCGTTGCAATAGTCCATCTAAAGGGTTCACGATGCCAAAGATATTCTACAAATCCATTTTTTGATTGCGAATCTCTCGCCATTTTAATCATCTCTCGCGTAAAGAAATGTCCTTCTTTATCTTGCAAATCCCAAACGCTTTTTCCGTTTAATTCTGGAAATCCTCCATTTAGAACTTCCACTGCTTTTTCAGTTAAAATAAAGAAATAGTTATTTTTTGTTTTCCCCATATCATAGAAATATGACGTGATAAGTTTAGCAATTTTCATTTCTAATTCGGGCAAATGATCTTCAACATAAATTCCCGTTCCAATAATCCAGTCAAATGTTTTAAATTTTTTAACATAGGAAACTTTTAATTGAGGATGTTGTTGACCAAGTTTTTCCCAATAGTAATTAGAAAAACCTTCTCCATTTTCACTGTTAGCGATTTCAACAAATTCACGAATTAGATATTTTCCATAAGGGTCTTGTTTATTAATCAAGTTTTTATTTTCAAAGTTTTTATCTGCATGACTAACTACTACACCTTGCATATTATAAGTAAAGAAATAACCTGTTCCATTATCATAACGAATGTTACGCAAATAATCTTTGAGTTGTTCTTGAATTTCTTGCTCTTCGATGCCTTTATTTTTTAATATTTTGTATTGAAATTCCAATGAAGAAATTATTGAATCAACCAGAGCTTTGAGGTTATCACGGTAATGTTTTTCGATAGTGCCAATTTTGGTTTCTTCGTAATGAACTTGTTTGGCGAGTTCATACACCATATTCATTTTTTCAGTGATTTCAGCTTTTTTTGCTTCAATAATGTTATTTTTTTGCGTTAAAAAATCTTCATGAACTTGAAAATAAACAAACAGGCTTTGTGTTACCGCGTAACCTGATAAAACAAAGCCGATGATGATAACTATCTTATTGAAAATACTAAGATTATGAAACTTAAACATTCTAATAATCCATTGTCTTAATGTTATGTTGCAGAGCAACATTATAAATGATTGGTGGGTTTTGTAATGCTAGTTTTTTTTGCTATAGTTTTTAGTGCATACTCATTTTGTCACTAACACGGCATAATAGTCACCTTTAATTGAACAGAAAACAAGGAGACATTATGCGCTTAATTTTGTTGGGAGGTCCCGGCGCGGGCAAAGGCACTCAAGCTAAATATATCACCGAAAAATATAACATTCCGCAAATTTCCACTGGCGATATGCTGCGGGCGGCAGTCAAAGCGGGCACACCTTTGGGGATCGAAGCTAAAAAAATCATGGACGCGGGCGGATTAGTTTCCGACGACATTATCATCGGTTTGGTCAAAGATCGCATCACACAACCTGATTGCGCGAATGGCTTTTTATTTGACGGATTTCCACGCACCATTCCTCAAGCCGATGCAATGAAGGTTGCGGGCGTTAAATTGGATTTTGTGGTAGAAATCGCGGTGGATGATGAGGAAATCATTAAACGGATGAGTGGTCGTCGTGTGCACGTTGCGTCGGGTCGAACCTATCATGTGATGTTCAACCCGCCGAAAGTGGCTGGCAAAGACGATGAAACCGGCGAAGACTTAATTCAACGCGACGATGATAAAGAAGAAACCGTCCGCAAACGTTTAGAAGTCTATCACGATCAAACCGAACCTTTAATCAACTACTATTCAAATTTGGCAAACAACGGCGACGCTGATGCTCCAAAATACGTTAAAGTTGAAGGCATTGGAACAGTCGATCAAATCAGAGACAAAGCCTTCGCCGCTTTAAGCTAATCAATCATTTCAAATAAGGGAGAAACTTTCTCCCTTTTTTATTTCGAGAGTAATTAAAGAACTACAAATCCAAATTCGTGACGTTGTCGATTGCCATTT
>JFJP01030663.1_pt1 | contig 10118 bp, 7 predicted proteins | sample 431651 | NCBI WGS metagenome assembly JFJP01 (sample SAMN02602958, study PRJNA72255) | Microbial mat metagenome, whole genome shotgun sequencing project. | biome: fresh water; feature: sink hole; material: water; isolation source: purple microbial (photo- and chemosynthetic) mats found in... | reverse complement strand
TTTATCGAAAAATCAATGCTGAACCGCCGCCACCCGCCTTTCAACTAGCGATTCATGGTGAAAGTTTTGAATTGGGCGAGGCATTAAGCGCGGCGGCGCAAGTGAATTTGAGCGCAGCGCTGGAGTTTGCCGGTCAGTTATTAACCATGCCGGAAATTCAAACCTGGGACCAACTGGCGCAGAGTTACAGATCTTTATAACTACTACCAGTTCTTGCTGCTCGCCACGGAAAGACACGGAAGCACACGGAAAGAACGGAAGAAAAGATAAAACAGGAAAAACAAGATCTTTTGCTGTTTTCCGTGTTTATTCCGTGTCCATCCGTGGCTGATCAGACCCCTACCTCTATTGCTGTTTTCCGTGTTTATTCCGTGTCCATCCGTGGCTCATCGGACACCCTGCCCCCTTGAACCCGATTTTTCTGAACCCCACCCCTTACGCCACTGCGCCTAACGCCAGTACATAGCCGCCCGCGACCAGTAACTCGCCGGGCTTGGCGGCGACCGCGGTATTGACTCCCGGACTCATGACATCGAGCAAATCCCCCGCCGCCGTTAATCGGTAAACCGGCATATTCTGGCTTTCCAGTTGTACCCACCAGTCGTCGCGGCGCGCCTGCAAGCACAAATGCCGGCGCGACAGGCCCAGATATTCGGCGCTGATGCCCAGCGATTTGGTGCGGTTGCCATCCCAGCGCAGCGAGCGCGGATCGGCCAGCAACCGGGGCGCAAGATCCGCCTCCGAACCGCGCCCGAAACTAACCGCGCGGTCGCAGGGCACCGACAGCGCCAGCGGCGCCGGCAACCGCATCCAGCCCAGATAATGGGTCGCCATCGGCCCCGGCGCCGCATACAGCGCCAAGTCCAGCTCTGCAAAGGGCCGCCAGACGCCCGGCAGGTTCAGCAGCGTTGACAGTCCGGTAATTTCGCCAAACACCCGGTCAGTGCTATCGATCCGCAACCAGGCGGCGACCTCGGGATGACCATCCGGGGTCAATTCGCCAGCCCGGTTGAAACTGAGCCGCCAATCGCTGATGCCAGCGGCGGCATAGGTCGATAGCCGTTGCAAGGCGATCCCCACGACCTGCAACTGCGCCACCCGCCGGCCCGGAATCCAGGTGCCCTGCTCCAGTTCAGCACAGGCCAGGTTCTGCGGATCCGGCGGCACTGGCGCTGGGGGCAAGGTGGACTCAGTCGGTAATGGCGCCGGCGATCCGGCCGGTTCTGGCGATGGGGTCGGCCACGACAGCTCCGGTAACGGTTGCATGGCGTCATCAATGTCCGCATCAGTGGCAATGCCCAACAGCGGCTCGCGCCGACCCCAGGGATCGATCAGCGGACAGGTCTCATCCAGCCCGGTATCGAATCCGGCATCCGGCGCGGCGGCGGCCACAATCAGCGGCGTTACTTCCGGGGTGGGGAGAACCTCCACCGAACGGGCGGCCAAATCAGGCCGAACCAGCGCGGTTTCCCGCCCGCTCAGCGTAGCTACCCGCACCCGGATTCCCCGCCCGCGCCGGTCGCGCAAGGTAAAACCGCCCTCACCGGTCGGGGTCAGGATCAGACTTTCCGCCGGTTCAGCCCCGACCTCGACGGCTGGCGGAATGCCGGGCCGCAGCAGTAACAAGGCTGATTCGCCACTCAGAAACGGCCAACCGATGATGGCGATGCTGCTGGCCCGACGGTCGCCGTTGAGCAGGGTCAGACGCTGGCCGGGACAGATCAGCCCGATCTCGCGCCAGTCGCCCGACCCGTCGGCGGCAATCTGAATCTGGAATAGCGGCGTTTCGCCCTCAGCCGGAAGATGGATCGCCCGGCCAAACAGGAACTGCACTTCACCGGAACGGAGCAGCGGATCGGGTTCGACCCGGTAACGGATCATCGCGTCATCCGCCAGATAGCGGCTCAATTCCTGTTCATGCCGCCGCTGCAGTTCCTCCATCAGCGCCTGTCGGCCAAACCCGTCTTCCAGCCGATCATCCCGGACATAATCGCGTTCAGGAATCCGCAGGATAACGTGACTGTAGCGGGTCTCTTTGCGCTGGCGGGCGCGAACCGCACGGGGATAGCGTTTGAGCGCCTCCAGCAGTGCGATGCCGTCCTGGCCGCTGCGCCCGCGTTCCCAGAGCAGATCAACGTTGAACACATCCGCGACCTTGCGCAGGGTGGCGCACACCACATAATCGGAGGCGATCAGTGCATCAGGGGAAGTCGTCATGCTTTTGTTCCTCGACCGCGATAGCCAGCGCGACCACCGGCAATACCAACAGCGTCAGGTGACTGCCGGCTGCTGACAACAGCGGCATAGGTTGCCCCATCACCGGCAGAAAACCCAGATTAGTCCCCCATGAAACCAGAAAATGCGCACCCAACCAAGCCGCGCCGCCGTAAAGCGCGAGCCCGGCAAACGGATCGGGGCTGGATCGGCGTTCATCGGCAGCCGGGTTATCCCGTTTACGCGGTGCGTTTTCCCCTCCTTGGATAAGGCGGGGTGGCGCGTAGCGCCGGGGTGGTTCGAAGCAGCGCCTGGCCATTCCGAGCAACAGCATCAGCAGGGCCGCCTGTAGCGCCGCCAGAATCAGTCCAGCCCCGCCGCCGTAACGATTCAGGAAAAACGCCAAGGTGAAGTCATTTTGAACGGCGGGGAGCGTCATGAGCCGCCCATTGACCGGGTCGCTCCAGACCGTTCCCCCCCAACCGCCCGCCCGGATCACTTCCAGCGCTCGCCGCAGTTGATAGCCGGCATGAGGATACTGCTCCGGCGCGGCCCAGACCCGAATTCGATCCGCCTGAAAATTCAGTGGAAAAGTCTCCGGATACTGATGCAGCCAAGCCAGTCCTACCACCAGGGTCAGCGTCAGGCCGATGATCGCCTTTTGCCCAAAGCGGCGACGGCGCAGGTGGGGATGTCGGTCCAACCAGGCCAACATCATCGCCAGGCTCCAGAGCAACAGCAGGGCCAGCGGCGAGAAATCGCGCAGGAACCGCAGCGCGAAACTGCTGACCGCCGCCAGCAGCCCCAACGGTCCCAGATACCGTAACCACCGTACCGGCGCACCGGAACCGTTGCCTGCGCCTGATCGCACTGGCAAGCTCAAGGCATAGGCGGCGGCGGTCAGCAGCGCCAGCTTGGTCAATTCAAACGGCTGCAATCCGGCCCAGCCCTGCTCATTGCCGAACCCGATTTGCAGCGCCAGCAAGGTCAGCGCCATGCCGCCTAGCCCGCGCAAGCCCCAATCGACCCAGCGCGGCTCGAACCTCTGCGGGAGGGTTCGCCACCACCGCCCGCCGTTCCAGACTGCCCAGGCCAGCCAGCCGAACGCCCCGGCCAGCGCCGCGTTACCGCCGCCATGGCGCAGCCAGCCGGACTCACCCGCGCCTGCGCCCAATTGCAACAGGGTCATCAATCCACTGCCCAGCAACAGCGCGAGCGTCGCCAGCAAGCCCATGCTCCAGCGCGAGCGGACCGTCAGCAGCCAAACCAGCAGCGCCGACCAGGCCAGCAGATACGGCCATAGCGCTGGCAGCGTTTCGCGGCTGACGTACATGCCCAGACCGACGCCGGCCAGGGCCAATCCGCCCATAATTTTCCAGATCATCCGCCGCTGCGGGCAAAGCCAGCCGAGCGCCAGCGCCGACCATGCCAGGCCGAGCAGCCACGCCCAGTGATCCCCGTCCACCGGCCACCACCAGGCGATCGGTCGCCACTGCGTCGCCACGACCGGGGAGATCGCCGGAGGCTCGGACCCCGCCCGCCAGCGTTGCGCGCGCGCCAATACCGCCAGTTCCAGGGTTGGCGCGGTTTGCATCACCCGGTAGCGGGTGCGACCGACGATCAGCGGGTCGCCCACCGCCAGCGGGACCGCCCGTTGCCACAGTGACTCCGCCTCCGGCGTCCCGGCCGCCACGGTCACCGGTGGCCCATCGGCTCGTCCGGCGTCGCCCGGCCGCAGCGCGAAGCCGGTGCCGGTGCCGGTGGCGATGATCATGGCGGTATCGACCGGCGTATTCGCCAATCCCAGCCGGTCGGCGCAATACACCCCGCCGCCCAGTCGCAAGGGCCGCTTGACCAACTTTCCCAGCCCCAGGATCGCCAGTCCGTCACGCCATGAAGAGCGCCAGCCGGGATAACATTCCGGCAAGGGCTGGCCGTTCCGCTGTAAGCGGAATCCATCGTAGTCCCAGGATTGATCGCCGCTTTGCAGGGTGAACCGCTCCGGATCAGCCATAGCCACGGTCAACGCCTGCATTCCAATTGTAAAAGTCGCATCCGGTGTCAACGGCCATTGCCGGGTGGTCTGATCGCCGGGTTCCGATGCGGGTCGCCAAACCACCGATTTGCCGGGCGCGAGGTTCGCCAGCCACCAGCCGCCGTCCAGATCCCGGCGCACCTGGAGATGGACGCTGTCAGCCTGGGGCGCCCACAGCGCCTCACGACCTAGCGTTACATGTTGACCCGGCGCCAGGGTCACGGTGAGCAGCCGCGGCTCCAGCCAGACGGGGGCATGGCCAACCGTCCAGGCGATACCCAGCGCGGGTAACAACCCGATCAGCAGGCGAAAGGCAAACCTCATTGAGTCGTTCATTAGCAAGAAAATAGATTCGAGCATCCTCATTTTTAGTCCTTTTTTCTGGCAATGACTCCAAACAGACGGCTGCAAACCGTTGGCAATTGTGGAACACTAGCGGCTCTGTTCCAGAGCGAGAGGCGCGAATGTCTTACGACGTGAACCCCATTATTGACCGGCTGTGCGAAACCTTTCCGGTCTGCTTCAACCGGGCCGCGCCCAAACCGCTGCGGATCGGGCTTGGCGAGGAAGTGATGGCGCTGGCCGGGGTGCATCCGGCGCTGACCGAGCTGAGCCGCACCATGATCCGCCGGGCGCTCAAGGTTTATACCGGCTGCTTTGCCTATCGCAAGGCGCTGGCGGCAGGTGGACCGCGTTACGGCCTGGATGGTCAACCGGCGGGGGAGGTGACGCCCGACCAGCAGGCGTTCGCCAAGACGCCCCGGAAAAAACCGGCGGCAACTACGCCGCCCGGTTCCGATGAGTCGGCAGCCCCCCCGGCGCCGAAGCTGAAGCTGTCTCCAGCAGACCGAATGGCCCTCCTCCAAGAGATCATTGCAATGGCGATTCCCGGCAAACTTGATGTGACCCTGAAGATTAACGAACTGCCGGAGGCGAAACCGGCATCGGCGCAAACCATGCTTTTTGCCGTTCAGGCCGACGGACGAACGGTGGTTGTGGAAGTCAAGAACAAGATGTGGAACAACCTGAAGGCGGCGGCTGAAAAATACCCGCAATGGGTCGCGGCCATCACCGGCAAGATGGGCGAGGGGGTCAAAGGCGGCTTTCGGCTGGACGGCCCGGCGGTGCAGATTTTCGAGAAAAAACCCAAGCCGGATGCAGCAGCAGCGACCCCAGCGGAACCGCAAGCACCGGTTCCACCACCCGCGCCGCCAGCCGCGCCAGCGGCAACGCCAGCGCCAACGCCAGCGGCAACGCCAGCGGCTCCACTCATCGACCGCCCGAAATTGAGCCTGAAGGGACGCAGTAACCCGCCAAGCTGATGGCTCAACATCCTCCGGTTGACCCGGCCGGCAGCCCATGAACAGCCGCGAACTTTATTGGCGGCTGCTGCGCTATGTTCAGCCGTATCGCCGTATTTTCGCGCTGTCGTTGCTGGGCACTATGATCGCTGCTGCGACCGAGCCGATGATTCCGGCGCTGATTCAGCCGCTGCTGGATGGCAGCTTTGTCGCCAAGGACCCCGAATCGATTCGGTTGATGCCGGTGTTGCTGGTCATGGTGTTCCTGGTGCGCGGGGTAGCCGGCTTCACGGGTTCGGTGGCGATGGACTGGGTTGCGCACCGGGTGGTCATGGCCCTGCGCGAGGCGCTCTTTGCCCGCCTGCTGACCTTGCCGACCCGCTATTTCGATGATCATTCCGCCGGTAATCTGCTCTCCTGCCTGACCTACAACGTCAGCCAGGTGATGACCGCGACCACTCAGGCGCTGGTGACGCTGGTCAAGGACGGGCTGTGCTGGGCTGGATGGTCTACCTGAACTGGAAGCTGTCGCTGCTGGCCTTTCTGATCGCGCCGGGCATCGCCCTGATCGTGCGGCTGGTCAGTCGGCGGCTGCGGCGGTTAAGCCGGGATCTGCAAGGGCTGATGGGCGATCTGACCCATGTGATCGACGAAATGCTGCAAGCGCATAAGGTCATCAAGATCTTCGGCGGGCAGGATTACGAGCGTCGCCGGTTTAACCGGGTCAACAACCGGGTCCGCCAGTTCAGCATGAAGCTGGCGACCGCCTCCGAAGCCAGCGGCCCGCTGGTGCAGTTGCTGGCAATCATGGCCTTGGGCGCGATGATCTATCTGGCCTCGCTGCAATCGCTCGCCGATCAAATCACCGTGGGCGGGTTTGTCTCGCTGTTCGGGGCTATGGCGATGCTGCTGGCCCCGATCAAGCGGCTGACCAAGGTCAACGAGCAACTCCAGCGCGGACTGGCGGCGGCGGAGACCATTTTTGCGCTGCTCGACGAGCCGCCGGAACCGGATCAGGGAACCCGAACCATGGGCCGCGCTGCGGGCCGGGTCTGTTTCCGGGCCGTGACCCAGCGTTATCGGAGCGAGGGCGCGGCGGTGATCCAGGCCCTGGATTTGGAGGTGCAACCGGGTGAAACCATCGCCCTGGTCGGCCCCTCCGGCAGTGGCAAAACCACTCTGATGGGCTTGCTGCCGCGCTTCTACGAACTGGAGTCCGGCGACATTCTGCTGGATGGCATACCGATCCGGGAACTGCGGCTGGCTGATTTGCGGGCGAATATCGCTTACGTCAGCCAGGACATTGTGCTGTTTAACGATACCGTGGCCGCCAATATCGCTTACGGGGCCGGGTTTCAGGCCAGTGCGGAGCAACTGATTCAGGCTGCAGAAAGCGCACATGCCATGGAGTTTATCCGGGAGTTGCCGCAGGGCATGGAGACCCTGATCGGTGAGAACGGCGCACGATTGTCGGGCGGGCAGCGGCAGCGGATCGCGATTGCCCGCGCCTTGTTGAAAAATGCGCCGATTCTGATTCTGGACGAGGCCACCTCGGCGCTGGATACCCAGTCCGAGCGCAAGGTTCAGCATGCGCTGGATGTCCTGCGCCAGGGCCGCACCGCCTTCATCATTGCCCACCGGCTTTCCACCATCGAGAACGCCGACCGGATTGTGGCGCTGGACCGGGGCCGGATGGTTGAAATGGGCAGCCATGCCGAACTGCTGGCCCGGAATGGGTTGTACGCCAGTCTGTACCGAATGCAGACGCCAACGGTGAACCACTCAGACACCTCGTTGTAGGGTGGGCCATGCTCATCCTGCCCGGCTACCACGCGTGCGGGGTGAAGGCGGGGTCGTTTTGGATCGAGGCTGAATCCCCGGTCGCGCGAATGCTGAACAGCCCGCGCTTGATAACCATCGCTTTGGCGCTGGCGTCGGCGCTCAACCAGGCCATTGCGCCGTAAATCCGGTTCCACGTTTCCTGAAACTTCCGTTCGGTTTCCTTCTGCGCTTCCGCTACTTCCCGAAACAGATTGAGTATGTCTTCATAGGTCGTGGCCATCGTTATCGCCTCCTGATGTTCAATGCGTTCAATATATCGCTGTGGTTCAGACGGAATCTAACTCCCCGCGCTAAGGAGCGAACCACCCCGGCGCTTCGCGCCACCCCTCCTTGTCCAAGGAGGGGAAAATGCGTCATCTGCTCAGGAGTTATTCCCATGCGCTTTCCCTATGGCATTGCTGATTTTCATAAAATCCGCGACGGCGGTTATTTTTATGTGGATCGTACTGACCGGATTCCGCTGATTGAGGACGCGGGTAGTCAATTACTGTTCCTGCGGCCGCGCCGGTTTGGCAAAAGTCTGTGGTTATCCACGCTGGAGAATTACTACGATCTGGCGCGGGCTGATGATTTCGAGCGGCTGTTTGGCGGATTAAAGATCGGCCAGAATCCAACGCCGCTGCATAACCGGTATTTCGTCCTTAAACTCAATTTTTCGGTGGTCGATCCCAGCGGCGACCATGCCGCAATTCGGCGGTCGCTCCATGATCATGTCAATACCCAACTGGAAATTCTGGTGGCGCGTTATACCCCTTGGCTAAAACATCCAGTCCGCATTCAGGCGGACAATGCTACCGCCAGTCTGCAATCGTTCCTGGGGGCAATGTCCCAAACCCCCTATAAACTCTATTTGCTTATTGACGAGTACGACAACTTCGCCAATGAAGTCATGATTAGTCCAATGCGCGGCACCGATCGGTATGCAGAACTGGTCCAAGGCGAGGGCGCTATCAAGACTTTTTTCAAGACAGTGAAAGATGGCGCGGAGCGGGGGCAGATTGACCGAACCTTTCTAACCGGAGTGTCGCCGGTGGTCCTCAGCGATATTACCAGCGGCTATAACATCGCCGAAGATTTGAGCGTTGATCCGGATTATCACGATTTGTGCGGTTTTAATGCGGACGAATTGCGGGCGGTACTGGAAACCGTTGCTGCTGTGCATGGTTTTGATGTGCATCAAATCGAGACCGCTTTAGCATTGATGCGCGATTTTTACAACGGCTATCGCTTTTCGATGCAACGGCAAGATCGGGTCTATAACCCAACCCTGGCGCTGTATTTTCTCCAGCATCTGGCTCGACATGGCGAATATCCGGCCCGGTTGCTGGACGACAACCTGGCAATGGATCGGAACCGGATTCAATATGTGGCCCGCCTGCCGCATGGCGAAGCCTTGGTGAATCGGGCGTTGAATCCCGCCGAACCGCTGGCGATTGCACAACTGGTGAATCGCTTTGGGGTTCAGGATATGTTGACTGCGCCGAAGAACCCGGATTTTCTCGCTACTTTGCTCTATTACTTCGGAGTGCTGACCCTGGCGGGACGGAATGAATGGGGTGAATTGATCCTGATTATTCCCAATCAGGTCATCCGTAAGTTATACGTCGAACGGCTCCAGGAACAACTGCTGCCATATTATGATGATCAGGAGCAGCGGCAGGGGATTTGTCGGCGATTTTATGCGACCGGTCAGATAGGTCCACTGTGTGAATTTCTGGAGCAGACCTGTTTTAAGGTGTTCGACAATCGGGATTTACGCTGGAGCAATGAACTGGTGGTAAAAACCGCCTTTCTGGTAACGCTGTTCAATGATGCGTTCTACATCATGGATTCAGAACCGGCCCTGGAACGACGCTATGGTGATTTGCTGCTGCGAGTACGGCCGGATATGCGGCAATACGCGCTATTGGATCATTTGCTGGAATTCAAGGCGCTGAGTTTGAAAGCAGTGGGATTAAGCAGCGCGGAACTGTTGAAAAAAACCCGGGAAGAATTACGCGAATGGCCGGGGGTCAAGGAGGCGTTGCAGGACGCGGAACAGCAATTAGCCGCCTATCGGGAGATTCTGGAACGGCAAGCGGGCGACCCACGAAAATTGTACACTCATGCGGTGGTGGGTATTGGGCTGGAACGGCTGGTGTGGTGAAATTTGATCGGGAACCGTTGAGTCAGTGGGTCACAATAGAAAACTGCATGGGGAAATGTGATGGGCAAGAGCAAGAGTAACCGGTGGAAAGTTTGGGGAGTGGGCATGGTATTGAGCATGGGATGGCTGGGACTGGCGGCGAATGCCGAGCCGGATCCGGACAAGGTGCGTGAGGGTATCAGGCGCTATGAACAGGCTGAGGAACAGTCGAAGCGGAAGCCGCCTAAACCACGGCCCAAACCGCGGCCTAAACCGCGCCCGGAGCCGGCTGTCGTGACCCCCGCGCCGGTGGAATCCGTCCGGCCAACGATGAGCGGGCCGGAGATGGTGCGAATTCGCGGCGGCTGTTTTGAGATGGGTAGTCCGGAGTCGGAAGATGGTCGTATTGATCACGAAGAACAACATCGGGTCTGTGTTGAAAACTTTGAGATGGGCAGGTACGAAGTGACGCAGCGGCAATGGCAAGCGGTCATGGGCAGTAATCCCTCCTATTTTGAGAGCTGCTCGGATTGTCCGGTGGAGCAGGTGTCGTGGAATGACATTCAGGGCTATCTGCGTAAGCTGAATCAGCAGACGGGAA
>JFJP01027766.1_pt1 | contig 10118 bp, 10 predicted proteins | sample 431651 | NCBI WGS metagenome assembly JFJP01 (sample SAMN02602958, study PRJNA72255) | Microbial mat metagenome, whole genome shotgun sequencing project. | biome: fresh water; feature: sink hole; material: water; isolation source: purple microbial (photo- and chemosynthetic) mats found in... | reverse complement strand
TATTTCCTTTGTAAAAACCTCTTTTTCATCTTAAAAACCTCCTTTTGGAGTCCAGAAACCTGTAATTCATCGTTATTTTCCGTTTTTCTTAGCGATTTTAAAGCGAAAATTTTGCTCGATTTGGAGATATTATTGGATTTTGACGATAAAAATCCTTATTTTCTTCGAAATATTGATGTTTTTATCAGTAAAATCCTTTGGAATATCGCAGTTTTGTTGTTTTTTGACAATGAAGACCTTAAAATCACGATATTCTGGCTTTGTAAGGTTTTTATCAATAAAATGATCCTTTTGTTTTCGCTGATGTTTTTGGAGAAAAATGACTTGAAAATTTCCTTTGAAAAAGTGGTTTTTTCTTTTGAAAACTACGATTTTCGCATTAAGGTGTTGAGTTTCCTTTTGCCGTATTTTCATTTGATTTCGGGGATTTTACTGATCATTTTCGGTTTTGAAAGGGAAATTATCAATGAAAAGCTTGAAAAATATGATAAAAATGGTGAAATTACTGAACAATTAGCCTTTTTTGCCAGTTTTTTTGGAGGTTTATTCAATTTAGATATGGAGTTTTTTCAAAAGAAATCGAGAAAAACCCTTGTTTAAAATTCAGTTTGCCGACTTTTTCAAGTGATTTTCTTGGTTTTTACACGAAATATACCAATAAAAAATGCGGAAATTGTGGCTTTTTCCCAAGAAAAAAGGATTCTGATCTGTATGTATGTTTAATATGCGAGAAAGTCCTTTGTAGTTTTCATTGCGAAAAATCCCAAAAAAACCATGAGAAAATCGGGGGGAATTCCAATGAAAAACCCAATAAAGATGAAAATAGTGATATTATTGATGAAAATAGTGATATTATTGATGAAAATGATAATATTGATGAAAATAGTGATATTATTGATAAAAATCTGATGAAATTGGGGAATTTGACAAGACATGTGATAAGATTTCATGCGAAAAAGGGTGTTTTCGTGAATTTAATGGACACAAAGATCATTTGGATCGACGTTCCTGCTGTTTTTCTCAATGATTTCCTATTTTCTGATGTTTTAGGACAAAATATGACAAGAAGAAGCATTAATTGGGGCGATTTCAAACTAAATAATGCCCAATTTCAAAGGATTAGGGGTTTGTTGGTTAGTAGGGAAATTACACAGGAAATCTATTACCAAATGTTGAGAAATCCAAAGGAAATTGCCTTTACAGAGATGATTTAACGATAAATTAAGGGTTTTTTAAAGAACATTGATGGTTTTTTATCATTAATTTAGTTAGAAAAAACAAGAAAATTCATTGTTTTTAAAGAGAAAAACCCTCAGTAATTCAAAAGAAACTGAATAATTTAATTTAATTTTAAAAAAGCTTGAAATTTCTTTAAAATAATGCAAAAACCCTTTAAAAAACCCGATGATTCTTTAGATTTTTCTCGAAATATAGAAGAAACACCAATAAAAGACTCATTAATCAATATCTACAAGAATTATCATGAGTTTTTTCTATTAAAACATCAATAAAAATACTTTTCTTTGAAAAAGCCCGAATCGGTTGAGAATTCCCTGCGAAAACTTTGAAAAACCAGGTAATTTCCTTTATAATTTATAAAAATACAGAAGAAATGCTTAAAAAAGCAGAAGAAATTCAGAAATCGGTGATTATTATACGAAAAGCCGTTTCTATTGAGAAAAAATTAAGGACAATTCCTGAAACCGAGGAAAATGAAGGTCTTTTTGCAAGGTTTATCAAGCAAAATAGCAGTGAAATTGAATTTAAAGGCTTTTCTAATGATAATTTCTGCTCGAGTTCGGAATTTCTTGATGAAATTAAAGAAAAACTCATTAAAAAAACCCAAGAAAAAATCGAGGAAAATATTGAAAAAACTAAAGAAAAAATCATTGAAAAACCCAAAAAAACGAAAGAAAACAGTCATTTGAATAAAAGATTCGAAACTCTGATTTCTTCATTGAGAAATTCTTCACCCCGAAAGAAAATAGCAGAGATTTCATTGAAAAAGCCCTCTTCTTTGCGAATATCTTATAATCCAAGTAAAAACCCTTAATTATATTAGAATTTCAGGATTTTTCTATCAAAAGAGCTAAATTTAGAGCAAAAAAACAGTAAAAACCCTGAAAAAATCGATGGAATTGCACAGAAGAATTATCTTAAAAGGGGAGGGTTTTTGAATATCGTGAAGAATATATTAGAAAAAAGCGTTTTTCCTTTGCATTTTCCTTTGATTATTAAGAAATAAATAGCCGAAACACCAGGAAAAAGACAATTTCTTTATAATTTCAAGAAAAAATTCTTCTGCTTTGTAAGCTTTTACACAATAATTCTTTTAAAAAATCAGCGATTTTTCTTTATTAAAAAAAAAGAGAAAAATCTGAAGAAAAAACCATGAAATTCGACAAAAGAAACTCTTCAAATGTATTTTATCATTAAAATACATTGAAAAAGCCATTTTTAAGGAAATAAACAAAAGAAAAATTGAGTTTTTCGTGCAAAATCAGTATAAAACCCCAGAAAAAACAATGAAAAAAGCCTCAAATTTGCATAAAACCTTTGAATTTAAGGATAAAACAAGAGAAAAGGCTAAGATTGGGAAGAATTTATCAGCGATTTCTTATGAAAAGCAGTAAAAACTACGAGTTAAATGACTGTTTTTTACTTGTATTTTATCAAGAAATTCGCTAAACGTGAATGAAAAGGAGAAAATTACAAAGAATATCGTGATTCAATTGAAAAATCCAAAGGTTTTTTACTGATTTTACAAAGTAATTATATGATTTATCAAGAAAACTGCCTCATCAGCGATTTTGAGAAAATAAAAGTGGTGATTTATCATATAATTTAAGTAATTTTAATAGTTTTTTATGAAAATTTAAGTTTTTTTTGATTTTTTCATTAAAAAAACAAAACAAAAAAATAATTTTTTTTGCTTTTTTAATCAAAATTATACAAAAATGCCAAGAGAACTGATTACCTTACAGGTAGGTCAATGTGGTAATCAAATCGCCATGTGTTTCTGGGATTTGGCTTTACGAGAACACGCTAAATTCACAAAAGATAACAACTATAGTGATGCTTTATCGAGTTTTTTTCGAAACATTGATACCAAAGGGTAAATAAACATGAAAAAATAAGGGATTTTCATTGAAAATAACCAAAAAAGTGTTGATATTCCAGTAGGTGATGGTCGAAATAAGATAAATTCATTGAAAGCTCGAGTAATTTAATTTTATCATGGTTTATTGATGAAAATTCTATTTGAAAAGTCCGTGATTGTTGATATGGAGGAAGGAGTTATCAATGAAATATTGAAAAGCGGTGAGGAAAAATTGAGTGAATTTGTTGATTTTTTCGGGGTTTTTCTAAAAGATTTGGGGGAGTTATTTGAAGAAAAACAGTTTCTCAAAGATGTTTCGGGGGCGGGAAATAATTGGTAGATTGATATAGAGGGGAATTCATTGAATTTTCATGTTTTCTTATTAAAGGAGTGAGGGATTTTGCTTTTATGGACCGAAATATGAAGAAATTTTATTGGAAAAAGTTGAGTTTTTTAACAATTTTAATTATTTTATAGAAAAAGTTTTAATTTATCATAAATTTCCTTGTAAAGTTGCAAAAAACAGCTGAACAATGCGATTCTTTGCAATGTTTTTTCATGATGCATTCCTTAGGAGGCGGTACAGGCTCTGGAGTGGGAACATATCTTTTACAAAGTACCTTTATTTATCAATAATATTGATCAATAATAATAATAATGATCAATATTTATCAATAAATATAAAGTCCTTGCCGATCATTACCCTGAAGTCTTTCACTTCACAGCGTCGGTTTTCCCTTCAAAAGACGACCATGTTGTGACTTCTCCTTATAATAGCATGTTCGCCTTATATGAGCTGCAAAAAAATGCAGATTGCGTGTTTCCCATTGATAATCAGGCTCTTTTGAATATTTGTAATCAGATCGAAAACCCATATAAAGGAAAAGTCCCGCTGAAAGTTGATTCAAAAGAGGTCGAGGAAAATAAAATTAATATTATAAAAGGGTCCAAAATCACGGAGCCTGGAGCCGAGCAGAAGAAATCCAAGCCTTTTGATAAGATGAACACGATCATCGCACATTTATTGAGCAATTTAACATGGTTTTTTATGGAATTTGTTTTTAAATTTTGCACTTTTTAAAAAATGTTGTGTTTTTTGATAAATTTCATTTCTATATTTTCCAGCTCAATGAGATTCGAAGGCATCCTGAACTTGGATTTGAACGAAATCACCATGAACCTCGTACCTTATCCTGAGCTCCACTTCCTGATGTCAAGCATCGTTCCCTTGTATTCTTTAAGCGACACCAAGCTTCAGCCCCGAAAGTTTATATAGGATAAATAATTTTCCATTTTTTTCAAAAGTCAATTATAATTATATTAATATATATGATTTTCTCATTTTTTCAAAAATTATGTACAAAATAACCCATATTTTCATAGATTAGACCAAATGTTCAAAGATTGTTACTCTCCAGAATATCAATTAATGCTCAGTAACCCTCTAAAGCATAGATACACAGCATTAGGCCTAATCATAAGAGGAGATGTAGCCTTTTCTGATGTAAATCGGAATATCAAGAAAATGAGGGAAGAACTAGATATGGTGTATTGGAATAGAGAAGGCTTTAAATATGGCATTTGTAATGCTCCACCTTTAAACCAGCCTTATTCATTGCTATGTTTGGCAAATAACACTTGTTTTAGCGAGAATTTGGGGGAGATGGTTGAGAGATTCAATAGATTATATAAAAGAAAAGCACATGTACATCATTATAAAGAATTTTTGGATGAGGCACATTTCGGGGAAACATCGGATGCGACTGTTAATTTAATTAGGAGATATGAAGAATTGGAGAAAATGGAAAAACCGGATATGAATTTCAGAATGAAACCTTTTATTTGAAGTTTTTTAGGAATAAAAAAGTTGATGGTTTTTAATTTATTTAAAAGTAGTTTTAAAGAAAAAAATTGATTTTTCTTTTAATTAATGGAATTTCAACAAATTCTAGTAATTTTTAATTTTTCATTAAAAAATTTTTTTTTTTGTAATTTTTTATGAAATGATTTTTTTCTTTCAATTAATGGAATTGTATTAAATTTGACTGAAAACTGGTTTTTTCTTTGGATTTTTCATTTTTTTCAAAAATTCAACAACAAAAAAATAAAAAACGATTGTTGTTTGACAATAAATTATGCAATTGGTTTAAAATCTTCACAAAATCCATTCTTTTATTATTAATATGAAATTTAATAATCGTTATTGAACTAAAGAAATTTAAAACTAATGAATGAAATGTGTCCTCTTCAACACCAAAAAAACAGAGTTTTGAATTAAGAAAAAAAGCATAAGAGTTTTAATCTGAAAAACATAGTCGAAAAACCCCCCTGAAAAAACAAAAGAAAAAAAACTTTAAAAAGCAACTCTTATTTCGTGGCCACCGACCCAATGATGATCAGCAGTTCTTTAAAGATGAAGATGACATCAACATAGATTTCCAGTGCTGCAATGATATAATCATCAATAGAATACGCCTCTTCAAACCTTCCCAATAGTTTCTGTATATCATACATCAAATAAACTGAGAAAATCATCACAATCACAAGACTAACAAACAATTGTGTTATATAAAACGGAAAAGCCGATGCAAAAACAATGATCAAGAGTCCAGCAATCGGTACATAAAGGATCAGGGCGATCTTCGTTGTTAGGTCTTTATTGCTACAAGCACTGAAGATTGCCAGTGACATAACCAAGCTTCCTGTCGAGATTGATGCTATAAGAACAGCCACTTTTGACACTATAACGCACATAAAACATAGGATATAGGACATCGTTGTAGTAAAAAGGAATAGCAGTATATAATTATGTGGTACTTTCTTGCAAAAGGGTCTGAAACATATTAAGGCGATAAAGAAGATTAATTCTAGAAAGCAGGCAATTATTACCAGAAACAAGTGATTCAGGATAAAATCTGTGAACTTTTGCCAAAAAATCGCCAATATTACCATAAGCATTGATAAAAAGAACTGACATGATAAAATAAAAAGAACTTTTCGAATAAACTGTCTTTGGATTAATTTAAGATTGATGCTTGTGTTCAAGGGAGGATTACCGATGAAATCCAGACCTGTATCATCTAATTTATCGCATTTCTTTGAAGGAGACTGTTCAATAATGACCTCTGTGTTCTTATCCCTTTGGATCATATTGTCTTGAATATTGAAAATCTCTATTGAATTGTCAGTTTTTTTAGGCACATTCATAAATTTCATGATAGTGTTTTCTCTTTCAGCTGTCTCTTGGTGAGGCATTCGAGAATGCTTGTTTGATGGAGAATGTTTAACGCTCATATAAATCCAATGAAAAATATTTCAAAAAATATAATATAAATTATAAAGGAATGAATAAATATATCTTTATTGAACTTAAAAAACTCAATTTTTCTTGCAGACGAATGAAAAATTTATTTCATTTCAAAAAAAACAAAATTTTAAAAATAATATTAAATATTTTATTTTAGTTATTTCTCAGGTAAAGTCAGCATATCAATCATTTCATTAGCTAAAAATGACCCATATTTCTCTAAAATCTTCATTTTCTCCAAAATACTCAGCAGTGAAATCCTTAAAGGCACTATATTATTGCAAAATACATTGACACTCATCATTTTATTCAAGGATTCGTTTTCCAAACTACCATTGCTTTTATCTAATTCATCATCTTCAGTATCTCCTCCCATAACTGATATATACTCGACATAATACTTATTATCCAAAGAAGGACTTTGACTGAAATCCAGCACATCTTCTTTGCAATTAGCTGCATTCCTACTGAAGAAAGACTTAAAAGTCTTTATGTTCATTAGTTCAAACGAAAGCATATCACCACATTTTGCGATTAAAAAGATTTCTTTCTTTACATCAAAGAAGATCACATCCTGGAGTATCCAGTCTTCTTTGAAATAAGAAATGGGCTTCCTCTCCATCTCATACTCCTCTACTTCCTTTTCTTTCTTATCTTTATCAGGAATACTGTCATAATCCACAATCCCCACCTCAGGTGTCCCACTTTCTTTCACATTCATCCATATTGCGAATTTTCCAATGCCATAATTAGTGGTTTTGATGATTGTGGCTGATAAATCATTTTTTATCACAATTTTCCTGATGTTTTTCTCATCTAAAAACACATTCCAAATATAAAAAGTGTGGACTTTCTCTGATGTTATTTGATATATAATGATGGTATCTTCTGTGTTCAATGTGGCGATCGTTGAGGAATGACTGTTGTGAATCTTTTGCTTGAAAGGCTCTGGACAATGGGATTCTCGAAAGATACTGATCACCGAGTCAGAAGCATTGGAATTTATCATAGTTTTCTCTAAAGTCACGATTGTTTCACTTGTGGTCAAAGCGCAAAATTTCGTATAATCACGACAAATCTCTTCGATCTTTCTTTCATCATTTCGTTCACTATTACCTATTGTGTTATTTGTGGGAAGCATTGACCAGAAATTCGTATCGATTTTGTTCTCTGCTAAGCGAATTACCTTTAATCGTTGAGCTATATGGTCATAGAAGGCAATTTTATCATAGGAGAGGGCAAAAGAATGATATAATCCAGCGGGAATTTTCAGTGTATTTATCAGTTTTGGAGCTTTGAGCGTGTAATCACATAAATCCCAATACTGGGTAGTGCCGTTGCAAAAATAGATCCAGATGCGATTTTTTGAGAGGGAGATAAGGTTTGAGATGCCGCCTATAGGTTCGGTCTGGGGGAGGGAGATTAATTCGGAACAAATTTTATAATAATCCATAGTTTTCGGGATTTCTTTCTTTTTTAAATAAGATAATATTCAAAAAAATTAGAAAGAAAAAAAAATTTAATTGGAAATCCAAAAATATTTAGTTTTTCGTGGAATTTGAAAAAATAGATATTGTTTTTAAAAAATTTCAGATTTTCTGAATTTTATTTTTAAAATTTTTTAAGTTTTCTATTAAATAATATGATTTTTTAAAAAAAATACCCTTTATACATCATTTACGAATTTATTTATTTTATAAACTAACTTAGATGCACAAATCCAGATAAACCACTAATTTACCTCCTCAACGAAAGTAGAATTAAAGTTAATTCTTTTTATTTCATCACTCTTCGAATCTTCCACCCTAATCTCACAATTTTTTTCTTTGTCTTTTCCATCCAAAAGCAGAAGCACTTCTTTTTCTTCAGTACCACTATTTTTCCTTCTCAAATACCCACAAATCCCCATCAAACCATCTCCAAAGCTTAAATATATAACAAAAACTACAACAACAGCCACTGCAAAAATCGAAGATGCATAGACAAACCCCAGCATAGATGCCATAACTCCTCCCAAAATCGGGCCTAAGACCCCACCAATGGTGACTCCAGCACTAAATAACCCAGAAGCCATGTCTGAGACTGAATTTTTATCATTAGGATAGATTTTTGATCCAAGGATATTGACTTCTGGTATAAAAGGTAAAAAGATAAAACAAAGGGAGGAGCCTAGGAATAACTGTGATAATATAACGATAGAGATATGTTCTGGGAATATATAAGGCTGTGGTCCGACCATGATTTGTGCAATAATATTGATAAAAAGACCAAAGGAAATTAGTATTTTTCTTTCGAAATTTTTGCGAAGAGAGCTCACAAATTTTATTGATAGTATATAGGCCATTGTACCCACAGGGTAGATTAAACCTATATATTTCGTTTCCATGCCATAGAAGATCAAATGATTTGCAAAGGTAGGTCCTAGGTAAGTCAAATTGATATTTCCAATGATTATTGCCAAGAAGATGGAGAAAATTCTTCTTTCGAAGAGGAAATCAGAGATTTTGAGGATATTTTGTCCTTGCGATTTTTCTTTCTCCAAAATCTTCAATTTATTCAGATTTCTTATCGTAATAGGAAACATAATCACAAAAATTGCTGCAAAGCAAAAGAAAGGAGTTGAATACCCTCCTAAACTATAAAGCCCTGATCCTATCGGAGGGCCCAACATCATTCCTAAGCCAGAAACAGACTCTATATATCCAATTTTCTTTTGTATTGAATTTGGATAGATCACAGATATTGAGGAAAAAGTGCCTGTTGAATAGGCACTTCTTCCAAATCCTTGAAATAATCTTGAAGCTAAAGCGATTATGATAAAGGCACACTCATTGTTCACATATTTCAATAAGCCTAAAATAGCAGCTGTAAACATATTGGTCAATACTCCAAATATCAGTGTTTTTTTACGACCAATCTTTGAGATATATTTTGCCAAAAATAAAGAATTTAAGATTCCACCGAAAGGAAGAGCTGCAAAGATTATACCGACCATATATTCAGGAACTCCTTTTGAAAGAGCTTCTTGAGGGAAGAATGGCATTATGTTTGAAAAGCAGGCGTTTAACAAAAAGTTATTGATCATTATTGTGATGAGAAAGATATCAATTTTGAATTCGCGACCAAAAAGATAAAAAATATGATGAATGCTGATGTCAGGCTCCGTTTCTACCAGCTCCGGGGGAGGAAGAGTCCATAGGGGTTCTTGAATATCTAAAATTTTTTTAGTTTGATCCTCCATTCAAAATAAATTATTATTTTTTTTCATTTTCAATTTTTAAAATAATATCGAATAAAATTAAAAAAATAAAATTTTCACTTAAAATTCAAATTTCAAAAGAAGAATAATTGATAAAAAATTTATTTCAAAAAATATAATTTGAAGTGCGAATAAGGATGACATTCACCTTCTGAATTCAAAAAATTATTCATGAAAATCTATTTATTTTTCTTTTAAAATTTTGAAAATTTTAATAAATAATTTTTGAATTCAATAAAATTTTTAACAGAAAAATATTTTCATTAAAAAAGCAAAAAAAACAGGAGGATAACTCAAACTTAAAAAAATAAAAAAAAATAAACGAATTGATTTTTTTTGAAACAAACACAATTTTTTCTTCATAATTAAATTATTTAATACCAACACCTATATGACAATCAGATCGTGAAGAATTCAATCATAAGAAACAGCCAGTTATGAAAAAAACCTTT
>JFJP01042216.1_pt1 | contig 10119 bp, 9 predicted proteins | sample 431651 | NCBI WGS metagenome assembly JFJP01 (sample SAMN02602958, study PRJNA72255) | Microbial mat metagenome, whole genome shotgun sequencing project. | biome: fresh water; feature: sink hole; material: water; isolation source: purple microbial (photo- and chemosynthetic) mats found in... | reverse complement strand
ACGCTGCCGATGCTGTTGCTGTTGCTCCTGCTTTAACGCTCAAGGGCGCAGACATAGCAAATTACACTCTTGCTCAGCCTGCAGGCCTTACCGCCAATATCACTGCCAAAGGGCTAACGGTTACCGGAGCTCTTGCCCAGAACAAAGTTTATGACGGCAGCACCGACGCAGTAGTAAGCGATGCAGTACTTGTTGGAGTTGTTGGCGAGGAAGATGTTACGCTTGATGCTCTGACCGCTGCATTTGCAGATAAGAACGCAGGCGACGCTGTTGCTGTTGTTCCTGCTTTTACGCTCAAAGGGGCTGCAGTTGCAAACTATACCCTTGCTCAGCCTGCAGGTCTTACAGCCAATATCACAGCCAAAGAATTGACTGTTACCGGTGCTGTTGCACAAAACAAAGTTTATGATGGCAACGCCGGTGCTGTAATCGCTGAGGCTCTCCTGGATGGTAAAGTTGGTGATGATGATGTGGCTCTTGATGCTCTTACAGGTACTTTTGCCGATGTCAATGCAGCGGATGCCGTTGCTGTTGCTCCTGCTTTAACACTTAAAGGCGCAGCAAAGGCTAATTACACGCTGGCTCAGCCAACAGGACTTTCCGCAAATATCACAAAAGCAGCACTTACCGTTACCGCTCAGGATGCTACACGCAGAGAAGGCATAGCAAACGAAGCATTTGTTGTTGAATACAGCGGTTTTGTGAATTCACAAGACAAGTCGGTACTCGACACTCAACCTGTTGCTGCATCTGTGGCTGATGCTTCAAGTGCTCCCGGCGATTATGCAATCACAGTTTCAGGAGGAGTTGATAACAACTATAGTTTCACCTATGTTGGTGCTACCTTAACGGTAACTTCCACAGTTGGAATCGCACAGAACAGCATTGTGAAGATTAACGTTTATCCAAATCCATTTGTAAATGAACTGTTCATTGAAGCCGAAAATCTTCCTGCAAATGCAGTAGCCAATCTGTTTGATTTGAACGGTCGCAAACTGATGAACATCAAGCTTGATGGGCAAGCTATCAGCCTTGCGCATCTTACAAGCGGAGTATATTTGCTTCAGGTAGAAGGAAAATCCTTCAGGGTCGTGAAACAATAAACTCAAGCTGCATGCCGCAGGGCATAAGCTAATCAAAAGCCCGGAGAATAGTCGAAAGATAGGTTCTCCGGGCTTTTTTCCATTTTTAAATTATCGCTTTTTCAAATAGTCAAATCGATTCATTTTTTTATTGCTTTCAGCTTTGCAACGCATAAACCTATTCGCTGATAGGGCTGATTATTTTTATGTGGTCATTAAAATTTCGTACTTTCGCTTAAAATAGTACACTAATGAATAGTATAAAATTGTTTGAAAGCAAAAAAGTACGTAGTCATTATGATACCGAAAAAGAAAAATGGTACTTTTCGATTATTGATGTGGTTGAAATTTTAACTGGTAGCTCAGTACCCAAAAGGTATTGGAGTGATTTAAAAAAAAAGTTGTCCAATGAGGGAAGTGAAGTGTACGAAAATATCGTACGCTTGAAAATGCAAGCTGAAGATGGAAAAATGCGTGAAACAGATGTTGCCGATACTCGAACACTACTCCGCATCATACAATCCATTCCATCACCCAATGCAGAACCATTCAAACAATGGTTGGCAAAAGTTGGGTACGAGCGGATGCAAGAAATATCCGACCCTAGTCAAAGCATTGATAGAGCAAGAGAAAATTGGCAAAAGTTAGGACGTAGCGAAAAATGGATTCAGCAGCGAATGACAGGGCAAGAAACGCGCAATAAATTAACTGACTATTGGAAAGAAAGTGGAGTTGAAAAATCAGATGAATTTGCATTGCTCACAAACATCATTCATCAAGAATGGACAGAATTGACCGTTAAAAATCATAAAGTTTTAAAAGGCTTAAAAAGCCAAAACCTTCGTGATCACATGAGCGAAGCAGAGCTGATTTTTACTGCACTTGCCGAACTTTCAACCCGACAAATTGCAGAAGCAGAAGCAGCTAAAGGATTAATAGAAAATGCAAAAGCAAGTAAACAAGGTGGGGCAGTTGCAAAAAATGCTCGTAAAGAACTTGAAGCTAAAACAGGAAAAAAGGTAGTTACAGGTGAAAACTTTCTTCCACCAGCAGAAAATTTAAAAAAATTAAAGTAATCAAAATTCTGTTTAATGCATTCGATTCGAAATGGAAAATCATGATATTAAAAATAATTAGTTCAAAAAAAGAGTATCAGCAGTACCTTAATTGGGTTGATGAGATGTTCGATAAAAAAATAGCACCTGAAACGCCAGAGGGAGAGACGCTTCAGGTAGTGCTCTTACTTATCAGGCAATATGAAGATCAGAACTATCCTGTTCCAAAACCTGATCCCATCGATGCAATTAAAAGTAAAATGATGGATCTAGGTTTAAAGAACAAAGATCTTGTAGGCAAGGTTGGCTCAAAGGGCTATGTCTCGGCAATTTTGAATAAACGCAAACCCCTTACCCTTGAGCTGGCTAAAGTATTTCATCATGAATTTGGCATTCCTGCTGATATCTTATTGTCCTAGAATCCCCGCATACCCAAATTATCCCATTTTCTCATTTTCAAATCCCCCAATTTCCAATTCCCCTAATTTTCAAATTTCCAAATCCCCCCATTTTCAAATCGCAATATATTTTCGGAATTCTTTATTTGTTATAGTCCAAAAAATTGTAAATTGTATTGCTAACAATATTACTATTTTCAAGCGATGGGGATTTACCGGGTACATAAAGTGAAAGCAGGCTTTATGGGTCGAACGTTGATGAACTTTGATCCTTTCTGGACAGGAGCAGAAGTTCTGTCGACCTTTGTTTATCCATGGGACAAGGAACCTCCCCCGACCACCATTTTCAGATCCCTGCACAACAAAAGGTATTTCTATTTTCGCTTTGATGTTATCGACAACGGTATTATTGTGGAGCGGGGTACAGCCGATAAAATGGCTGTTCTGAACTCCGATCGTGTAGAGATCTTCTTCCGAAGCGATGAAAAGATGCAGCCGTATTATGGTCTTGAGATGGATCCTTTGGGCCGGGTGCTCGATTACAAAGCCGATTTTTACCGAAAGTTCGACTACAAATGGAGTTGGAAGGGCATCACGGTTCGTTCGGCATTTACCTTAAATGGTTATCGCGTGTGGGGATGCATCCCTCTGAATTCGCTTCGTTTGTTCAATCTTATTTCGGGCAACAAGCTACAGGGGGGATTATTTCGGGGGAAATGCATGTCGGTTAGCCCTGGAGTAGTTTCCTTTAAATGGATAAGTTGGATGAAGCCACATTCGGAACAGCCTGATTTCCATATACCTTCAGCTTTTGGAGAATTGATGCTGGAGGGTTTATGAAAGATTGTATTTTTCTTTCGATAATTCTGATATTAGCATACTTTTTAAAGTTGATTATTAATTTGGACACATCACTTTCCATCTACCTTCAAATCAGAATCCTTAGCACATGATGCAAAACAAATCCGTTGTCAATTATCACGAACTAAAGGTGGATGTGGAACAGAAGCCGGGCGCCGATCTACTGGCTCATTTGCAGACGAATGTCCTGGGAACTCCTGGCGGGCTAAGGTACAAGCACACCCAAACGGAACAGAAGCTTGAGAATCTGGGTGAGGCCTATTTTCTGCTTTTAAGAAAAAGCGGACGTATGTTGGGCTCTGTAGGTTTATGTTATCGGGAGACTTTTTTTTCAGGGGCGAAATTCACCTCCTGGTATATCCGATACTTTGCAATTAAAGCTCCCCTCAAGTCGGCAAAACCAAAATCGGAAAAGCTAATGGAGCAGTCGGGTCGCGGACTCTCGCTTCTTCGCACAACTGCGGCACCCTATCTTCTCAAGCCGGGAGAATACCTTAAGAATGTGGCAGCAGGGACCGAGAAATCATTGGTTTATGCCTATATAGAAAAGGAAAACTTCCAGTCGGTGCAGTTTGCCAGCCAAAACGATTTCGAGAACGTTCGCAAATTCACAACCTATATCTTCAGTCGTTTTTTTCCCCGGAAAAACAAAAATGTACATAAGCTTCAGCAAACTGAAAAGGCCGAGATACGGAAACTGCTTATTGATTTTTACAAGGATCACACGCTATACATGGAGAGTAATTTGTTTTACATGGACAATTACCTGGTTTACAAGGAGGGTGGTGCAATAGTTGCCGGAATGCAGGCAAATCCCGATGGATGGGAGGTGAAGGATATGGGTGGAAAATTAGGTAAGTTTCTGGTACATGTGCTTCCTCGTATTCCCGTGCTGCGAAGGTTTTTCAATCCCGCGAAACTGGTTTTTGTGGCGGGGGATTATATTTTCTGGAAGCCCGGCTATGAGAGGGTTCTTCAGAGTCTTTTCGAGACCGCTTGCAGCATGAATGGAACAAAACTCATGATGACCTGGTCTGATACCGGGAGCCGACTTATCGTCGAATATGACAAAAATATCGACCAGGGATCTTTTGGAAAAATGATCACCAGGGTAGAGGTGGATGTTAAAGTGAAGTTTAATGGTTATACTCCTCAGGAAAAGGAGGTTTTTTATCAGAACCCTGCTTTCATTTCCGCCTTTGATGCCACATAAGTTGAAAACCATAGGGTCATTATATTAAGCTATTACATATGAAAGCCAGAACCTGTCCGAATTGCGGAAACAAAATCTCCATGAGGGAGTACGGCAAACAATTATTTAGACTTTTAAATTCAAGCTGGAAATGCGAAAAATGCGGCTCCCAATTGACCTATAATATTGGGAGAAGAGTTGTGGTTGCTTTTGTGGCCATGATGCCAATCGGTTTTCGATCGATTATAGCTTCCTTCTTACAGCTAGACTTCGGGATATCAAAAGGTCTGAGTTTAGCAATATTTGTTTTATTGTTTTTTGTTTGGGCGTTTTTTGTTTTTAGTTTTGACAGCTTTGAATTGCAAACCAAAAAACACTAGAATAGAAATGAACGAAGTAAATCAAAATGTATTCCATACATCGATTCCTGATTTTGCTATCCGTCAGGCAAAGAAAGAGGATGCTGCCTTAATTCTTGATTTCATCAAAGCACTTGCCGAATATGAAAACCTATCCGGAATGGTTTCTGCAAGTGTGGAGGACATCGAAAGAAATCTTTTTTCCGATAAGCCTGTGGCAGAGGTTATTCTTGGCGAATACAATGGTAAGGCAGTGGGCTTCGCGTTGTATTTCTATAACTTCTCCACCTTTTTGGGCAAGCCGGGAATATACCTGGAAGACCTTTTTGTGCTGGAGCCTATGCGGGGCAAAGGTTTTGGGAAAGCCCTGCTGAGCTGTCTGGCTAAGCTGGCTGTTGATAAGGGTTGTGGCAGGCTCGAATGGTGTGTTCTGGATTGGAACACTCCCTCGATAGATTTCTACAAATCGCTGGGAGCTGAGATCATGAAGGAATGGCTTCTAAACCGGTTAACGGGTGATGCACTGTACAAGCTTGCCGGCGAAAAACCCAAGTGATGGATTTGAATGTATGTTGTTGGAACTCTTGCCCCCGGGATTTTGGAAGCCGAATCACACAACTTCGGTTGATATTTTTTTTGTTTGTGCAAGCACACGGTATTGAATTGTAAGCTAATAAGTTTAACTTTGGTTAACTTTTAATTCTAATTCTATGAAATGGACAGCCTCTGATATTCCTGATCTAACTGGCAAGATAGCCTTGGTTACCGGTGCTAATTCAGGTTTAGGGTATTATACTTGTCTCGAGTTGGCCCGAAAAGGTGCACACGTTGTTCTTGCTGCCCGCAACAAGGAAAAGGGAAATGCTGCCCTTGAGAGAATACGATCGGAGATACCCGGCGCAGACCTTCAGTTTATGAAGCTGGATCTGGCAAACATCGAAATTGTAAAATATTTTGCCGACGCGTTTATCGAGGAATACGAAAAACTCGATATAATGATTAATAATGCAGGAGTGATGGCTATACCGCTTCGCCGCACGGTGCAAGGATTTGAGATGCAGTTTGGCACAAACCATCTGGGCCATTTTGCACTTACCGCGCTTATGAGCGATTTTATCGAAAAAACCCCTGGCTCCCGGATTGTTAACGTTTCCAGTCTTATGCATAAGTTCGGGAAAATTAATTTTGACGATCTGAACTGGGAGAAGTCATATTCAAAATGGACGGCCTATAGCCAGAGCAAACTGGCTAATCTTTTGTTTACTCTGGAACTTGACCGTCGACTTAAAAAAGCAGGGAAACAAACCAAAACAATGGCATCCCATCCGGGCTACGCTTCAACAAACCTACAGACACGCGGAGGCGAAATGGAGGGCTCAAAAGCTAATGTCGCAGTTAATAACCTGATGAACAAAATTATTGCTCAGCCTGCATGGAAGGGCGCATTGCCTTCCCTTTACGCAGCAACATCACCTAAGGCAGAGTCCGGGAAATTCTATGGGCCATCAGGATTGGGCGCTGTGCGCGGTTATCCGGTTGAGGAAAAGGTAAATCCGAAATTCACTGATCCGGAAACTTCAAAAAAATTATGGGAGGCATCAGAAAAACTAACCGGAATTAAATTTAATTTATAAATTTGCAACAATTATAGGTTTCCCTTCTATGAGAATTGTAATTGCATCCCTAAGCTAAGTACTGCATTTTTGCATACTTTCTGAATTGTACCTGCAGCCACTGCGGTATGTCACTTCATTTGTTTTATCCACAAAGCTTTCGGCTTATTACATCTAATCTCATGTCGCAAAATAAATATAATTTATCAACTTTAGGATTGCTTTTTTCACGACAATCCTTAAAATCAATATGGAACGATTTAAAAGAGGCTATCGGGGGAACCGAAAAGGATTTCACCCGGATAAACCTAGGTAAAGCAATTTTCCTTCTTTCTGTTCCAATGGTATTGGAAATGATCATGGAATCGGTATTTGCCATTGTTGATATACTTTTTGTTGCCCGTCTTGGTGCTGATGCCATCGCAACGGTTGGAATTACAGAATCAATTATGACCCTGGTTTACGCAATCGGGTTTGGGTTGAGCATTGCCACGACTGCCATAGTTTCGAGGAGAATTGGCGAGCACGATCCGGAAAGTGCAGCCAAAAGCGCTTTTCAGGCTATTCTGGCGGGAGTTGTTATTTCAATTGTGATTGCAATTCCGGGGATACTATATTCAAAAGATTTGCTACGACTGATGGGGGCTTCCGAGTCCGTGGTAAATAGTGGATACATGTATCCTGCCCTGATGATTGGCGGAAACAGCGTTATTATGCTGTTGTTCATTATCAATGCGGTGTTCCGTAGTTCGGGCGATGCGGCCATTTCACTCAGGGTAATGGTTCTTGCCAATGTTCTGAACATTGTGCTTGACCCTTGTTTTATATTTGGGTGGGGACCTTTTCCTGAAATGGGTGTTATGGGAGCTGCTGTTGCCACCAATATAGGCAGGGGAGTTGCAGTGATTTACCAGTTTTACCTGCTTTTCAAGGGGAATCATCGTATTAAACTAAGGTTGCGGCACATGAAAGTTTCCTTAGAGATTATCATGAAATTATTGCGACTCTCGATGGGGGGTATTTTCCAAAACCTGATTGCAACCTCCAGCTGGATTTTTATGGTGCGCATCATCAGTGGCTTTGGAACTGAGGCTGTTGCCGGTTATTTCATTGGTATCCGGATACTTATCTTTACGCTTCTTCCATCCTGGGGATTGGCAAACGCTGCCGGCACTCTGGTTGGACAGAACCTTGGCGCAAAAGAGCCCGGAAGAGCTGAGCGTGCGGTTATGGCGGCAGCTTGGTTTAATATGATATTGCTCGGCTTGATATCGATTGTTTTTATTTTCAAGACCGGCTATTTCATCTCCCTCTTTACAAAAGATCCGGCAGTGGTGGAGGCAGGAATTATCTGTCTCAGAACCATCAGTTTCGGATATGTTCTTTATGCCCTGGGAATGGTAATGGTTCAGGCTTTCAACGGGGCAGGCGATACACGCACTCCTACACTAATCAATCTGGTGGCGTTCTGGGCTATTGAGATCCCTTTGGCATATATACTGGCAACAAAAGCAGGCATGCAGGAGCAGGGCGTTTATTACGCAATCATAATTGCCGAATCTGTTCTTTCTATACTGGCTTTTTATTTGTTCAGGAAGGGGCATTGGAAGAAGAGGATTGTGTAGAATTAATAACAACATCATGTACGGAATCCTTGCGGCTTACATGGCCCAGCAGTTCCTCCACATCCTCGAATCGCAGGATATCCCGAACCATAGAATGTGCCTCTGCGACCTTCAGGATAATGCCCCGCTCCCCCAGATTGTGATAGAGTCGTTTTATCAGACGGGCTCCACTGGAATCGACATAGGCCGATGTGCTCAAATCAAAAATCACCACTTTTAGCTCAGGGCCGGAGGAAGTTACTTTGGACCAGACAGTCTGGTACACATTTGCAACGTTGAAATACAAAAGTGGAGATTCGACCCTGAAAAGCAAGACTCCCGGTAACGCTTCGTTTTCCGGATGCCGCTGGATATCGGTGTACCTGTTGGTACCTGGCACGCGTCCCAGAAAAGCTACATGCGGACTTGAGACGATCCGGATAATGAGTATCAGCGATGCCAATGCGGCTATAATAACTCCCTGGAGAATACCGAAGAACAAAACGCTCAGCATAGCCAGGGTGGCAATGATGAAGGACTGCGGATGGCAACCAACACCACCGATGCCAATATTACGGTTGGCAGGTTTTTGAGCAAGCCGGTTAAGAACAGCAGGCAAAGTGCTATAGTGACCGATGCGATCATCAACGACATTGGGGTTTTAGCTCCTGCCTTTTCATTGATCACCGACTGCGAAAGTCCCCCGCTTACCGGATATCCGTTTCCCAAGGCGGTTGCTAAATTGGCAACCCCTAGTGCAAGCAGCTCCTGCCGCACGTCTATTTCGTAACCGTTTTTCTGGGCGAGTGATTTTGCAGCAGAAACACTTTCAATAAAGGCCAGCAGGAAACAGGCAAACGCCATGGGAAAAACACTCCTGATGTCGGCAAAATTTATGGAGGGAAGATGAAGTTCAGGCAGACCTGAGGGAATCACCCCAACCGTTGAAAATCCTAAACTGCCGATATTGGTAACTGTGACCAGGATAATCGAGATGGCCACCACGGTGATCTTCACAGGTTTCCCCGGAAAATATTTCTCCCCCGTTATAATCATGAGAATTGCAAATCCCCCGAAAACGAAAACGGCAAAATTCATTTCTGGTAGTTGTTGAATCAGAATCATAAGTCGCTCGAAAAAATTGCTTCCTCCACCGGGTACCCCCAGTAGTTTGGGCAATTGGGTAAGTCCGATGGCCAGGGCTGCACCAGCCTGGAATCCGAGCAAAACCGTCTCACTGATGAAATTAATAAGACTGCTAAGTCGTAAGAAGTAGGCTAGTATGCTCATCATGGCAAACACAATTGCGGTGAGAGAGGCGATATCCACCCAGCGCTGGGGATCACCTTCGGCCATAGTAGAAAGTGTGGTGCCGATAAGCAGTGAAATAGCCGAGGTTGGGCCAACCGCAAGTTGTTTCCCGGTTCCCAGCAAAGCATAAAAAGCTCCGCCGATAAGATAGCCATAAACACCGTATTGGGGAGGCAAACCGGCAAGGGTAGCATAGGCCAGAGAAACAGGGATGGCATAGGCGGCAAGGGTTATGCCTGCTACGCTGTCTTTAGCAAAGAGTTTTGCAGTGTATCCTGAGATCCATTGCGTTGCCGGGATGGATGCCTTTAAATAAGACAGTTTCATTTTCAGAGTGTAGTGAATTTGCAGATGCAATTTAATGCTTTCTAAAATAAAAGCTACGGAAATTAATTCTGATCGGTTGGCCGATTTATTGCATAGATTATAGGTGATTGCTCTAATTTTCCAATTTATATCTTAAAACGCATATTAGGAGGGCAGATCATTAACTTGAATTTCATCGAATAAACAAATATCTTTGTACGAAAGTAATTGAATATGACAACAAAGGACAAAATAATTAGCAGTATTAAAAACCTACCCGATTCCGTGACAATTGACGAAATTCTTGACCAAATAATGTTGGTCGAAAAGATTGAAAA
>JFJP01041178.1_pt1 | contig 10119 bp, 7 predicted proteins | sample 431651 | NCBI WGS metagenome assembly JFJP01 (sample SAMN02602958, study PRJNA72255) | Microbial mat metagenome, whole genome shotgun sequencing project. | biome: fresh water; feature: sink hole; material: water; isolation source: purple microbial (photo- and chemosynthetic) mats found in... | reverse complement strand
TTCCACTGGCGAGGCAGTTCCGCGCTGCAGGAAGCTGACGACCAGCAGCAGCAGGTTGGGCAGCAGGGCGAAGACGAACAGCCAGGCCACAACGCCGCTGATGGTCAGACGTCTGAACAAGGAATTATTCTTCATGGGGAAGAACGACCTCCCAGCCCTCGAGCCAGCTTATGGTCACCACATCGCCTGCCTTGAAGGTGACAGTCTCGCTGTCTTCGTCGAAAAATTCGGTGACCAGGATCTTCTTGCCGCTGTCGAGGGTGATGTCGAGATCGTAGGTGGCGCCGCAGTAGAAGGTCCGGTCGATGTGGCCGCGCAGGTGGCCGCAGAGATTGCCGTGCGGCGTGGCCGCCGGTCGTTCGGGGACGGTCGTGTCGCCGACAGGGGTCAGCCAGATATCCTCCGGCCGAAGCAGGACGTGCACCAGTTCACTGTCGGCGAAGGTTTTTCCGCTGCGCAGCTGCATCGGTTTTTCCTCAATCATTGCCTGATAGGTGCCGTTCTCCCGGCAGACCACGTGGCCGTTGAGTATATTGATCTCACCAACGAAGCGGGCGATATAGAGGTTGGCCGGATCCTCGTAGACTTCGCGCGGGGAGCCGATCTGCTCGATATGACCATGGTTCATGACCACCACCCGATCCGACATGGTGAAGGCCTCGTCCTGATCGTGGGTGACAAGGATGAAGGTGATTCCGAGCTGCTGCTGCAGTTGCTTGAGTTCCTTCTGCATCTGTTTGCGCAGGCGGTAGTCGAGGGCTGAGAGCGGTTCGTCGAGGAGCAGTACGCGCGGTTTGTTGACAATCGCCCTGGCTATCGCCACCCGCTGCTGCTGGCCGCCAGAGAGCTCGGAAGGGCGGCGGAATTCCATGCCGTCCAGCTGCACCTGGCGAAGGGCGTCGGTGACGGTCCGGCGGATGACATCTTCGGCGGTGCCTGACATGCGCAGCCCGAAAGCGACGTTGTCATAGATATTCATGTGGGGAAACAGCGCGTAGTTCTGAAAAACCGTGTTAACCGTCCGGGCTTCAGGCGGTACGCCGTCGACGCATTTGCCATCGATCAGGACGCTGCCATGATCGCTCGTTTCAAAACCGCCAATGAGGCGCAGGACCGTCGTTTTGCCGCAGCCTGAAGGGCCCAGGAGGGTCAGGAATTCGCCATCGTAGACCGAGAGAGTGAAGTCCCGCAGGGCAACAAGGCCCGAGAAGGATTTTTTGACGTTGGCAAGCTCAACTACTACATTTTTCAATCATACATCCCCCGGTAGGTAGTCCCGCTCGGCTCTGTGGTAGCGGGACAATAGTGAAGCAGGATGCGGCATTCCAGGTTGTGCCGGGTAACATGCTGAGAAGATACGACGAATGGTGACTGGGCCGGATCGTATTCGACTGCTGTGTCGACCATTGCCTCAGCGCTCTTTCAGTTACACTTCGCCCCTCCTGTTGTCAAGTGAATAGAGTACCGGAAAACAGAGAATTAATGAAGCGCTAACTCTTCTTTTCCGTGTCAATATCAGCCTTCCGGGTTAAAAGAAATTGCGTGGGTTCGTCTCTTGTAATGCTCCTCTTCAGGGGAAGAATTACAGGAGTTTTTCTGATTTTTCCTGATGAACACAACTCTTCTCGATCCGACCATGAACAGACGACTGGCACATCTTGACGCCGCAGTGGCGGGACCGCTTTTCATGCTCTCGGCGGCCCTGCTCTTTGCCCTGCTCAATATCTGCATCAAATTGCTGGGTACCGAATTCTCCCCATGGGACATCGCCTTTTACCGGTCATTCGGCGGTATCGTCCTGCTGCAGCTGATTTTCGGCCGTCGCCGTAATATCTTCAAAGGCCACAATATGCCCTTACTCATCATCCGCGGCTGTGTCGGGGCGGTGGCCTTTCTGTCCATGGTGATGGCCATCCGGTTGCTGCCAGTGTCGACTGCCATGGTGATCTTCTTTACCTACCCGGCTTTTGCCGCGGTTTTCTCCTTCATTCTGCTGAAAGAAGGCATCAATCTCTCTGAGACGCTCTGCCTGCTGCTGGTTCTGGTCGGTGCCGGAATCCTCTTTGATTTCAAGCTGGCGGGCAATATCACCGGGCAGGCAATTGCGCTGCTCGGCGGGGTCTTCGCCGGTATGGCCATGACTCTGATCCAGAAACTGCGGCGCGACAACGGTTCGGTGGTTATCTACCTCTATTTCTGCACCATGTGCGCCATCGTCACCGCCCCGAAGTATCTGATGAACCCGACCTTTCCAGACAGGGCAGTCGAGTGGGTGCTGATTTGCGGCATCATTTTGTCGTCGCTCACCGCCCAGCTCCTGATGAATCATGGATTTCTCTACTGCCGGGGCTGGGAGGGCGGCGTCTTCATGTCGAGCGAGGTGGTCTTCACCGCCGTCGTCGGCATCACCTTTCTGGGCGACCCGGCGAGTTGGCGATTCTGGTTGGGCGGCCTGCTGATTCTCGGCAGCGTCACCCTGCTCAACCGCCTGCGAGCCGGAAAGAAGAACGGGGAGAATGACATGCCGGCCGTTCCTGCAGTCCTTGAAGCGGTGGAGGACAGCCCGGGAGAGGGCGCAAAAAAATGACTGCCCTTATCATCTTTACCCTGACCTATCTCGGCATCGCCTTCGGCCGCCTGCCGGGGCTTGCCATCGACCGCACCGGCATCGCTCTGCTTGGTGCCATTGCCATGGTAGTCTCCGGCGTGATGACGACCTCGGAGGCCTTTCATGCCGTTGATGTCTCGACCATCCTGCTGCTCTACGCCTTAATGGTTATTTCAGCCCAGCTTCGTCTTGGTGGATTCTATGCCTGGTCAGCGGGCCGGATCATCCCGTTGCTCGATCGGCCGCGGATCTTTCTGGCGGTGTCGATGCTGCTGAGCGCCGGGCTCTCGGCCCTGCTGGCCAACGATATAGTCTGTCTGGCCTTCACTCCGGTGCTTATCCACGGTCTGGTGGCGGCCCGGCTCAACCCGATACCGTTTCTCCTCGGTCTTGCCATCGCCAGCAATATCGGCTCGGCCGCAACCATAATAGGTAATCCCCAGAACATGCTTATCGGCCAGACTGCCCGACTCGACTTCGACGCCTTTTTCCTCTGGTGTCTGCCGCCCTCTTTTGTTGCCCTGGCTACCAGCTATCTGCTGATCGTCCTTTTTTACCGTGGCCAGTTTACCGCCGGACCCGAGAGCCAGACTGCCAATCTCGATCGCCGGGCGGTCTGGCCAGTTTTCAACCGCCAGCAGACAACCAAGGGCCTGTTGGCTATTACCGTGCTCATCGCTCTGTTCTTCACCCCGGTGCCTCGGGAGGTTTCGGCGATCGGCCTGGCTGGACTGCTGCTGTGTAGCAGGCGCAACGACACCCGCAAGATCCTCGGGTTGGTGGACTGGCATCTGATAACCCTGTTCTGCGCCTTGTTCATCGTGGTTCAGGGCATTTCCCGGGGCGATATGCCGACGAGATTGATGGCTTTTCTGCAGGAGGGTGGCGTCCACCTCGACAACGCATTCATTCTCAGCGGGGTTTCCGCTGTGCTGAGCAATATATTCAGCAATGTTCCAGCGGTCATGCTGCTCATCGAGTTTCTCGATCCCGGCGCAAGTCATCTCTGGTATGCACTGGCGGTTTCAAGCACCTTTGCCGGCAACTTCATCCTCATCGGCTCGATCGCCAACCTGATTGTCGTTGAGCAGGCGGCCGTCGAGGGCGTGACATTGTCATTCAGAGAACACGCCCGCACCGGCGTCCCTGTTACCCTGTGCAGCCTGCTAATCCTGGCAGTCTGGATCATGATCGCCGTTTGATGCGCGATCTTTTACAACAAACATGGTGTTTCTATGAATGAAATTGGTCTTGATTTGCGAAAACATATCCGCACGATCCCTGACTGGCCGAAAAAAGGTGTGATGTTCCGGGATATAAGCTCACTTCTGGAGGACAAGCTGGTCTTTCGTAAGCTGATCGACCTTTTTGTCCATCGTTATTTCACTACCCCAATCGATGCCGTGGTCGGTATCGATGCCCGTGGCTTCATCATCGGTGCCCCTTTGGCCTATGAACTGAACGCCGGTTTTGTGCCGGTGCGCAAGAAGGGCAAACTGCCTGGCGAAACCATCTCCGAGGCCTATGCCCTTGAATATGGCGAGGCGGAGGTGGAAATCCAGACTGACTGGCTGCGTCAGGGGTATCGGGTCATCCTGATTGACGACCTGATTGCCACCGGCGGCACGATGCTGGCTGCGGCCAATCTTTTAAAGCGGCTTGGGGTGCAGGTAGTAGAGGCGGCGGCCATCATCGATCTGCCGGATCTTGGAGGCAGCGGAAAATTGCGGGAATCAGGACTTACGGTGCATGCCTTCTGTCAATTCGAAGGGGAATGAGATGGTGAGAGACGCAGCGGATCAAAGGTTGCAGAGGCAGGGCTGAGAATTAGAGATATTTCCTTTCGATTGATTCTACTCCGACCCGCCGGCCCTTTACGCTTCTCACCACGTATCTGCCCTGATCAAGGAGACGTGGGTTCCAGGCGCATTTGAGCTTGACCTCCTGGTTGAGTGAAACGCCCTTGCTGCCGCTCAAAATATCGAAACCGACCCCGCCGAGCGAAATATCGTAGAGGTCAATGTTTACTTCCCGGCCGTCGTTGAAGACCATCACGGCTTTGCCGGTCTGAGATTCCCGCGGTATCAGGCGCCGATTCAAAAGGCAGTGGGAAAGCTCCCCGCATTTATGGCAGCGGATGCTTTTTCGACGGATCTCCCGCGGCAGTGAAAGCATCTTTCTGGCCTGACAAGCGGGGCATTTGAATTGCAGCCTGTTATTAATTACTCTGTAGGTGATTGTTTTTGCCATGGTCCCTCCCTGTAAATGAGCTGATGTGCTTATGGTCGGGTAAGGTGGTACCAGGACATTGCCCAAGCCTCTCAGAAGAGAGCCCGATCAAATGAAAACTATACCAGTCAGCCCAGCACGTTGCATGTTTTATTTGCTCATAGCCTGATTGAGCGGCACTGTTGCGGAAAGAGCAGGGACAACGGTTGACGCTGGCAGCACAGGCAGGTTCTGCTGCATCGGATTTACCCTTGGTCTGTTATTGTGTATACTCAAGAGTTAGGGAATTGAGTCATTCTCGGACCACATCCCTCCAGCCAGCCTCCATGAAGGAAAGACTATGCGCATCGACACGGCACACAAACTCAAGATTAAAACCCATATCGATTTTCAGGCCATGACCGGAGTCTTCCAGCAGGCCTCACGGGAAGATCGCCAGTTCCTCTTTGAATACGAAGTTTACAACCTGCTGCGCAATCTCGGTTCCGAGACGCCGCCGCGCAGCATCCTGCTGCAGGCCGGAACCCGTCCCTCCGACGAGGAACTCCTGGTCATGCCCGGAGATCAGGTTGTGCTGAAGATCGTTTCACCTTATATCGTCCACAAGAGCGATGTCGGCGGGGTGCGGATCATCGCCAAACAGCCTGATAAAATCCGCTCCACCTGGCGGCGGATGATGTACGAGGTGGCCGAGAGTTATGCCGACAGCATCGAACGCCATCCCCGGCACGCCCCGGCCCGCTATCGTGGTCTCTCCGGTGATGCCCTGATATCCGCGATTTCACTCGATATCAGGGGTGTTCTTGAGATACAGTTCATACCTCCCGATTCCGAGACCTTCGGCAACGAGCTCATCGTTGGCCTGCGCAACAGTCGGGAATTCGGCATGATCCTGACCGCTGGCGTCGGCGGCACCGATACCGAGCTTTTGGCCGACAATTTCAAGAAAAACCGGGGTATTGTCTCCGCCTCAACGGAACTCAACGACGGTGAGGTATTTTTCGAGCTGTTTCGCCGAACCGTCTCCTACAAGATCCTGGCGGGCAAGACCCGGGGCCAGAAACGGGTGGTTTCCGACGAACAGCTGATCGAGTGTTTTGCCGCCTTTATCCAGGTGGCCAACTATTTCTCGCCGACCAATCCGGCCGCTCCTTTTCTTATTGAGGAACTGGAAATCAACCCCTTTGCCTTCCACGATTTCATGATGGTGCCGCTGGACGGCATGTGCCGATTCTCCCTGCCGGGCAAACCGGTCAAGGCTGCCAGACCGGTGGCAAAGATTCATACCCTGCTGCATCCGGAGCGTATCGGCATTATCGGGGTATCGACGACTCGGCACAATTTCGGCAGGGTTATCTTGAAGAATGTGCTTTCCCATGGATTTCCGGCAGAGAAGGTGGTGGTCATCCATCCTACCGCCGAGGAGGTTGACGGGGTTCGCTGCGTCGCCAGTCTTACAGCCCTGCCGGAAAAGCTCGATATGCTGGTAGTAGCTGTAGCGGCGGATGCCGTGCCGCAGCTGGTCGACGAGATCATCGAAGGCAATCTGACCGAGTCCGTCCTGCTTATCCCGGGAGGCCTCGGCGAGACCCGCGAGAGCGAAGCGTTAGCGGAGAAGGTCATGGCCCGCATCAACGAAGGCCATCGGCAAGGCACGGGGCCGGTGTTTCTCGGCGGCAACTCGATGGGTATCATTTCCCATGCCGGCGGCTATGACACCTGGTTTATCCCGGAGGAGAAACTGCCCAAACAGCGCGGCAGCCATCGGCGCAATTCGGCCTTCATCAGCCAGTCTGGGGCATTCATGGCCACCCGCATGAGCCGGGCCCCTGAGATGGACCCGGCCTATCTGATTTCGGTCGGCAATCAGAATGATTTGACGCTGGGCGATCTCATGGCCTATTTTCGGGAGCATCCGGATATTGAGGTGATCGGTATTTACTGTGAGGGTTTCAATGATCTGGACGGAGTGCATTTTACCTGGGCTGTACGTCAGGCCGTGCTGGCGGGTAAAGAAGTGATTTTTTACAAAGCAGGCCGTACCCCCGAAGGTAAGACCGCGACCTCGAGCCATACTGCCTCGCTGGCCGGCGATTACACGGTCTGCGAGTCCTGCCTGACCCAGGCAGGGGCCATGGTGGCCCAGTCGTTCAACCAGTTCACCGAACTCTATATGCTGGCCAAGGGCCTGCATGGCAAGGCGATTACCGGCAACCGGATCGCCGCGGTCTCCACGGCCGGATACGAGGCCGTGGGCATGGCCGACAATATCCACTCCGATGACTTTGATCTGCATATGGCCGTTTTCAGCCGGGAGACCCGGCAGCGGATCCAGCAGGCCCTGGCTGACTGTCGGCTGGAGAAACTGGTGGCGGTGAAAAACCCGCTGGACATGAATCCGGCGGCCACCGACAGCCTGCTTTTTGAGGTGGTGGATGCTCTGGCGGCGGATAGGGGCGTCGATCTGTCCATCATCGGCATCATCCCGCTGGCCCCTTCGATGTCTACCCTGGAGCGCGATGAACAGGGCGGCACCGGTATTGCCGATCTCATCCTGCCCATTGCCCTTTCCTGTCCGCGGCCGATCATTGCGGTAGTTGATGGCGGCAGTATGTACGACCCCTTTGCCAGGGATCTGCAGGAAAGAGGCATGGCCGTTTTCAGGGATGCGGATCGGGCTGTGCGGGCAGTCGGGATTTATGTCCAGTCCCGGCTTGCCGCCGAGAATCTGCGGCGTCGGCAGGGGTAGTTGACTGGCTTTCGATTATCGAGAAAGGGGCTGTAGGCTGGCCTGGGAAGATTGCCATAGCATCCGCCGATTCTTATAGTCTATCGCAGAATGTTTCGAGCCTATTGGAAAAAAAGTCGAGTAAGCTGGCAAATGCTATTAAGGTCGGCGGTAATTGCAAGTCTCAATAATGATAGGAGATGAGAAGAAATGCATGTGATTATGGACCTTTGTGTGGTGCCGATGGGCGTCGGGGTGTCGGTCTCGGAATATGTGGTGGCCTGCCAGGTGATTCTCGCCGAGGCCGGCCTGAAAACCAGCCTGCACGCCTACGGCACCAATATCGAGGGAGAGTGGGATGCGGTGATGGCGGCAGTAAAGCGCTGCCATGAGAAGATTCATGCCATGGGCGCACCGAGGATCACCACGACCATCAAGCTCGGCACCCGCATTGATCGCCAGCAGAGCATGGCTGACAAGGTCGATAGTGTGCTGCGCAGAGTGGAAGGGATCCGAGCAGCAGATGAAGCGTGAAGCTATACGCCGGGCAGGAAAGCAGGGAGAGTATTTGACAGGTCGGCAGTCCTGATTTAGTATGCGCTGTCAAGAGAAAATCTCATGCACGGAAAACTCATTTCCGTAGTGTCCGACGCGAGCGTATCGCCCACCGCGCTTGCCCCTTTTGCTGAGACAATGAGTTGAGCCGTAGTCAGTTAATATCCCTGTTGGATGCCGAATAGTTAATTTTGCCTGTATCTATGGACAGTTCCCCGAAAAAAACGCAGGACGTCCCTGAACATCTCGAACAGAAAAAGCTTATCGAGTTTCTGGAATCCCTGCAACGTATCTGCAAGATAGGCACCTATTATCCGGCCGGACACACTGTCCTCGACCAGGCCGCCGCCCAATTCCAGCGCAATCTCGCAGGCGTCGCCGACACCAATCGCTCGGTGCTCATTGCCTTGCGGGGAGATTCCCTCTACGTTGAGGAGCAGGAGGTTTCGGCGCCGACCAATGCTGTGCGTGATTTTAGAAAACTGCTTCTTGACCTCGGTATCGGCACAGTTGAAATCGACCGAGCCATTCTTCTGCCGGAACTGCTGCAGCTGGTCAAGAGCCTTCTTTTCGGGCGTTCGCAGCTGCAGGGCATCAAGCAGTTCACCGGGGCAGATCTCACTGGTCTGCCGGATTCTGTTCGGATCAGGCAGAAAGAATTTCTGGTTGATGAATGCGCGATACTGCTCGACGGAAACGGCGAAGATGCCGAGCATGGCCTGAATACCGTCTTCCAGGTCCTGGCCGAACAGGGGCTTGAGCGGAATCAGATAGAGCAGTGCAAGAAATTCCTCAATTCCCTTTCCGAACGATTTTCCAGCAAGGCGCTCAATATCAGAGGGCTGCCGTCTGTAACCTGGAACGATGTTCGCGGTCTTCTGGTGAAGGTTGTGAGCAATGCCTACAATCTCTCAGATGGTTCAGGCGGGGTCTTTGCCCAGAATGATCTGAATGCCCTGTCGGCAATATTCAAGGGTCTGGAAAAGGAGGCTGCCCAGGACAAGGAAACCCAGGAGACAATCAACCTTCTGGTCTCTGTCTTCGGAAGTGGTGTTTTCAATAAAAAGCTGCTCGATGGCGGTGCAGACAATCCCAAGGGAATACGCGCTGCCGATACCATTGATGTCTTGTCGGTTGGCCAGTTGCAGTCATTTGTCAATGATAATTTCGTGCACCGCAAGACGCTTGAGAAAATTAACATGGTCGATCGCCGTGAAGAATTGGCGATCCTCCTGCAGTTGCTCCAGTTCCAGCAGGAGCCTGCGGTGGAGAGCCGGATCCGGCAGAATCTGCGCGATGTCCTGACTTCGGCTCTGAGCGCCAGAGAGGTCGAAACCCTGATCAGAGGCCTGATGCACCTGGAGGCCTGCGGCATCGACAGCCGTTTTTATGACGCCATCCATTCTATCAGCCTCCTGCTGCGTTCGACCAAAAACTTTTCGTCGCAGCAGTTCCTGGTGATGATCTGCAACAAAGTGCCGCCGGCAGCGCATGCCCGTATCTGGCCGATACTTGTCAACGAGATTTTGGCTGTCGGGCGTGTCGTTGACCAGAAGCTTTTTGACGACCTCGTGGTCATCGCTTCCAGGCTGCCCGGCAATGAAATGAAGGATCGCTGGCCAGAACTTGAGGCCATGGACTGTTTCCAGGAAAAGAAGATCGCCTCCGATATTTTCGATCCGGAGGTCAAGACGTCCTTCCCGTTGTTCTCCTTCCTGTTGGAAACTTCGATGAAAAAACAGATCGGCGCGAGAGTTCTGAGCAGTCTCATGGCCCAACCGCCGGACTGGCTGATCGAGGCTGTGGCCCCTTTGCTGCAGTTGGCTATCCCCCAGCATCTGAAATTTCTGCAGACGTATCTGCTCTATGCCCAGCAGAAGGATTTTGCCGTTGGCATTCGGGTGGCGGCCGGAACCCTGGTTGTACACCACCTGCCGGAAATCCCTGAGGAGCAGCGAGGCGACTCCTGGGTGGCGAAGACCATTTTGGCAACTTCTGA
>JFJP01033911.1_pt1 | contig 10119 bp, 8 predicted proteins | sample 431651 | NCBI WGS metagenome assembly JFJP01 (sample SAMN02602958, study PRJNA72255) | Microbial mat metagenome, whole genome shotgun sequencing project. | biome: fresh water; feature: sink hole; material: water; isolation source: purple microbial (photo- and chemosynthetic) mats found in... | reverse complement strand
CTCCATAGCCTTCCAGGACTTCAATATATTCAAGGGCTTGGGCGGCAGCCCTTGGGTCGGCTTCAAGCATTTCGAAACGCTCTTGGGTTCGCCCGATTTTTGGAATGTCTTCCGGAATACCTTCCTTATCAACGTGTACCGGATAGCCTTTATTTTCCCCGTACCCATCATCATCGCCCTGCTGTTGAACGAGGTGCGGCATTCCCTGTTCAAGCGGGTCGTCCAGATGGTCGTGTACCTTCCGCACTTCCTATCCTGGGTAGTCATCTCCGCCCTGTTCATCCAGATACTTTCCACCGACGGCGGCTTGGTCAATCAATTCCTCGGTTTGTTCGGAGCCAAGCCCATCGCATTCTTGATGGACAGCCGGTACTTCAGGACGGTCCTGGTCGTTACCGCCGCATGGAAAGACGTGGGTTGGAATTCCATCATCTACTTGGCGGCCATCACGGGCATCGATCCCCATCTCTACGAGGCCGCCGAAGTGGACGGCGCGGGCCGCTTCGCCAAGATGCGCTACGTGACCATGCCCGGCATCGCCTCCACCGTGGTGGTCCTGCTGCTGCTGCGGCTGGGACAAATCCTCAACAGCTTCTTCGACCAGGTCCTGGTGTTCTACAATCCCCTGGTGTACGACGTGGGAGATGTGATCGGTACCTACGTATACCGGATCGGTCTGGGCAAAATGGAGTACAGCTTCGGTACCGCCGTAGGCTTATTCAATTCCTTGATAGGGTTCACGCTCATCATCGGCGCCAATTGGGTGACGAAGAGAATAAGCGATCGGAGCATTTGGTGATGCGCAGAATTCGGTTCGGCCTTTTCGATGCAATAAATTATACCCTTCTTATCTGCATGTGCCTGATAGCCATCGTTCCCTTCCTCAACGTGCTCGCCAAATCCTTGAGTTCGGAGAACGCCATCATGCTGGGAAGGGTGAGCGTCCTTCCGGTAGACCTCAGCTTCGATTCCTACGCCTACGTGCTCAAGTCGAAGGATTTCCTGAACGCCTTCATCATCCAGTTGACCGTGACCGTTTTCGGCACTCTCCTGGCGGTCACCCTGACCTGCCTTATGGCCTATCCCCTGTCCCGCAAGCGCTTGGGCGGGAAAAGCGTCATCCTGATCATGGTGGTGGCCACCATGATTTTCGACGCGGGCCTGATTCCCAACTACATGGTGCTCAGGATGTTCGGCACGGTGAACACGCTCTTCGCGCTGATCATCCCCTTGGCCTTCAACGGCTTCAACATGTTCATCGTCCGCAGCTACATGCAGACCATCCCGGAAAGCGTGGTGGAATCCGCCACTATCGACGGGGCCAGCCATTTCAAGATTTTGATCCATATCATCCTGCCCTTCTCCATTCCCGTGCTCGCCACGATCGGGCTTTTTTTCGCGGTCGGGTATTGGAACGATTACTTCAACGCCATGGTCTATATAACCAAGCACCATCTGAAGCCCCTGCAGCTCTATATGCGGGAAATCATCTACGAAGCGCTGGATCCCGTGGGGAGCGCGGGCTCCACCCGGCAGGATTCGGACAGCTTCATGTTCCTATCGCCCATTTCCGTTCGGGCCGCGACGATCATCGCGTCCACCGTTCCGATCCTGTTCGTGTACCCCCTGCTGCAGAAATACTACATCAAGGGAATCATGATCGGCGCAGTCAAGGAATAGATGCGGCCCGGGACGGACGTGCCGGGACCAACGGGCCTGCGCGAGAATTGTGGAAATCCAAGGCGTTGCCTTGATGCATATACAAGAGAGGAGGATGTTATGAAGGTAAAAGTATCCGCCCTATTGGCGGCGGCGCTTGCGTTGGCCATTCCGTTCACGGCGGCCGCGACCGGCGCGCAGGAAGGGACGGCCGGCGCTGCGGTGCCGAAGACGCTCAAGTATCTCGGCCAAGGAGCCGGCCTGAAGGGCAACCCGAACGAGGGTCCGGTTGTTCTCGCTTTGGAAAAGATAACCGGGTTCAAGCTGATATCCACCAGCCTGCCCCAGGAGAATCCGGGCCAAGCCCTGAACCTGATCATGGCTTCCGGCGAAAAATACGACATGATCAAGAACGTGGACAATTCCCAATTGTTGACGTACATAGAGAACGGCGCGGTCCTGCCCTTGAAGAAATTGATCGATCAGCACGGCCCGAACATCAAGAAGGCGGTTCCCGCGCAGGTCTTCGGAGTGCTCGAAAAACAATCCGGAGATATCTACGGTTTCCCAAGTACGGCGAATCCTACGCTCGGCATGACCCTTGCCTTAAGGACCGACTGGCTCCAGCAGGTCGGATTGCCCGAGCCGAAGACCCTGGACGATGTGGTCAACGTGCTCAAGACCATCAAGCAGAAAGATCCGGGAAAAATCGGGGATAGGTTGATCGGCTACACGGGCATTCCCTGGTGGGCAGGCGGACAGCTCGCTTTCCACGAACCCTTCCTGGGCGCCTTCGGCGTGGTCCACGAGTGGGTGGAGAAGGGCGGCAAGATCGTATCCCGCTACGAAACGGAAGAGTTCAAGCAGTATATCCTGTTCATGAACCGGCTCTACCGGGAAGGCCTTTTGGATCCGGATTTCGCCGTGCTCAAGCGGAACATCGTGGACGAGAAGGTCAGCTCCGGCCGGGTGATCATGGCCCTCTACCATTGGGATTCCATCTACAAGACCTGGAACGCCTGGGAGAAGGAACAGCCGACGTGGAAAATCAACATCATCCATAATCCTACGGGACCCACGGGCTTAAGCGGCGCCCCCGTTTCTGCGGGCGGAATCGGGATCATGAATTTCATCCCCAAGAACGCCGAGAATCCCATCGGCGCGGTGCAGTTCGTGGACGCGTTCATGGAGCCGGGGAACTACCTGAAGTTGATCATCGGCGAAGAGAACGTCCATTGGAAGATGGTCGGCGACAAGAGGACGCCCATTCTTCCCATCTTCGACGATGAACGGGGCAACATGTTCTGGTACGAACCCATGCGTCCGGGCGAGGTGTACTATCCCCTTTGGAAGACCAGGGTGGAAAAGATCCCCGCCATGGGCAGGGCGTATACGGATACCGAACGGGTCCTGCTGCCCATCGTGACGCCCAGTCCCATCGCCATGGCGACCATGCTTAAGACCACCGCCCGCAACGCATCGTCCTTGATGCAGCTGGCGAACGACGAGACCTTGAAGTTCATCCTCGGGGCTACGAACATGTCCGAGTACGACAAGTTCGTGAAGCGCTATATGGACGCAGGCGGAACGGATTCGAAGGCGGAGATAAACGCCTGGTACGCATCCAAGTAGATGCAAGGAAGAAGGTAGGGAGCATGGCGTCGATCAAGGAAAACCTGGATACTCCCGTTGCGGGAGAATACGATGTAATCGTCGTGGGCGGAGGTCCTGCGGGAATCCCCGCTGCCGTGGCCGCCGCGCGCATGGGCGCCCGGACCCTGGTGCTGGAGGTGAACAGCTGCCTGGGCGGCGTGTGGACCGCCGGGATCTTGACCTGGGTATTCGATATGGAAAAGACCGGAATAGGAAAGGAGCTCATCGACAGGCTCAAGGAAAAGAGCGGCTGCGTGGAGGCCAATTCCCGGAACATGGTCAATTTCACCTACGACGTGGAGACCATGAAAGTGCTCCTGGAAGACATGTGCGGCGAGAACAAGATCGATTTCCTATTGCAGACCAGAGTGGTCGCCGCCCGGGTGGATTCCAACGGCCGCGTGGCCGGCGTGGTCACCGAATCCAAATCCGGCCGCCAGGCCTGGCTCGGAAAGGTGTTCATAGACGCCAGCGGCGATGGGGACCTGGGCGCCCAGGCGGGATGCAAGTTCGACTTCGGTTCGGGGGAGACCAAGGAAATCCAACCCCTGACGTACATGGCGACCATCGTGGTTCCCGACCATGCGCCCCTCGAAGAATTCATCTCCTTCTACAATGGCGTTCCCGAACATAGGGAACGGACCCTGGCCTTCAAGAAGTATCTGGCCGATATCGGCGTGGATCCGTCCTACGCCGTGCCGACCCTGTTCCAAGTCAAGGGCAACCTGCTGGCGCTCATGGTGAACCATCAATACAACGTGGTTTCCTTCAACGCCCGGCAGATGACCGACGCCACGGTCGCCGCCCGAAAAGAAGTGAACCTGCTGGTGGACGCCCTGCGCGAAAGCGCAGGACCCTTCCGGGGGACCATCCTTGCATCGACCGCCGAACATATCGGCGTCCGGGAGGGTCGGCGGATCCATGGGCGGTACTCCGTCACGGTGGACGATCTGACCTCCGGAGCCCGCTTCGAAGACGCGGTCTGCCGGGTACGGTTCGGCATCGATATCCACGCCACGAGCAAAAAGAACCGCGAATGGGATAAGCAGAATTATGGACGGGGCCTGAAGTCCATACCCTACGATATCCCCCTGCGGGCTTTGATCGCCAAGGATGTGGACGGCCTATTGATGGCCGGAAGGTGCATCAGCGGAGACTGGTACGCCCACGCAAGCTACCGGGTAACCGGGGAAGCGGTCAGCATGGGAGAAGCCGCCGGCGCCTTGGCCGCGTACAGCGCCAAGACCGGTTCCTTGCCCCACGCGGTTCCCTGGAAGGATATTAAGCCCCATATTCCCGAAGTACGGGATTCCTGGACCTGATCGGTTTCTTTTAATAAACAGTTCGGCTTTCCGGGAGTACGTTCCCGGAAAGCCGTTTGCTGACTGGCTGGCCGACTTGACCGCCTGGGACTAAGGTCAGCGCCAACGATACAATTTTGAATCGATAAGCACTTGTCGGCTGACAATGCCAAAGACCCTAAATTCCTTAGGATCAATCCGCGATGCGCGGTAGAAAGAGAAATTGAAGTCTTTACTTTCTTATGATTATTATACCACTTAACACGGCGCTAAAAACAAAATACACTGGGTATTGTAGCCAATATGAAGGACTGGGGTCAATACCGATGAATGACTACTACCGTCCGCCCTTTACCATCACGCCGGAAATCCTCTCGCTTGCCGCCGCTGTTTGCGAGTCCCTCGGAAAATTATCCGTCCTGCAACAGGGGGCTCGAGCACTCAGGTTGCGCAGGGTGAACCGGATCAGGACCATTCAAGCGTCGCTGGCAATTGAGGGAAACACCCTAAGCGAAGAACAGATTACCGCCATACTTGACGGAAAGCGGGTACTGGCTCCGCAGCGTGCCATACAGGAAGCCAGAGGCGCCCTTGCGGCCTACGAACAGATGGATACCTGGCACCCGGCTTCGCTCGACGATCTCCTTAAGGCCCACCGCGTATTGATGGCTGGATTGCTCGAGAAACCAGGCTCGTTCCGCTCGGGCGGCGCTGGAGTCATGAAGGGTAAAGAAGTGATCCATATCGCCCCGCCCGCCGACCGCGTGCCCTTCCTGATAAAAGACCTCCTATCGTGGCTCAAGAAAACCAAAGACCATCCCTTGATCGCCAGCTCCGTATTCCATTATGAGTTCGAGTTCATTCATCCCTTCACTGATGGAAACGGTCGAATGGGCCGTTTATGGCAAACCCTCATACTCTCCCGATGGAATCCCCTGCTTGCCTATGTGCCGGTTGAAACTATCATCCATGACCATCAGAAGGAATACTACCGGGTAATCAATCAAAGCAGCGCCGAGGCCAATTCAACCGTATTTATCGCCTTTATCCTCCGGATGCTTCTTGAAGCCTTGGAAGAAGCCTTCAAAACGTCGGAGAAAACGTCGGAGAAAACGTCGGAGAAAATCCTCAGGCTCATACAAGGGAACAACGTCGTTACCATCGCCGAATTGGCTCGCCTCGTAGGGGTAAGCGCCCGGTCCATTGAACGCAACCTCCGCGTACTCCAAACAGAAGGCCGCTTAGCCCGCGTTGGAGCCGCCAAGGGCGGACGTTGGGAAATCCTGGAGAATCAAAAATGACATTAAAAAAAACGCATATGCCCGCAGTGGCCATCAACTGACCAAGGCGCTTCTCCTACATATAGGCGCGACTACGGCCGTGCTCCAACTTCGATGAACGGCGCAGCCCATTCCCCCAGGGAGCGCGGGTCCGAGGGAACACCGTTCCCCGGGGGGCCGGGCAAGCCCGGAGCGCTCTGCGCGAGGACTGCCCGGCGGGGGACGCGTCGGATGGACGCCCGGGAAGGGGGTATCCTTTGGCGTCCCCCTTTCCCGGGATTGGATATTACCTCTACGCCTTGATTCCCTTGAACGCCGCGTCCAGGACTTTGGCTTCGCTCTTCTTGGTGAAGAAGGACACCGCTACGGCGACGATTGCGGACAGGGGCAGGGCGACGATGATGGCGTCCAGGTTCTGGATGGTGACGTTGGAGGCGAGGCTATCCACGCCGAAGAGCAGTTTGGAAATACCCAGGGGCTTGGATTCCTTGATGTGGACGAATGCTAGCCAGAAGAGGCTGACGATGGTCCCGGTCAGGAAGCTGGCCTTGGCCGCGGTGCGGGTCATGCCTTTCCAATAGAGGGCTCCCACGTACAGGGGCAGGAAAGCCGCGGCGCAGAGGCCGAAGAAGATGGCCGTTCCCGTGGCGATGATCGCCGAGCCTTCGGCGTAGAATTTGGGCAATAGGTAGGCCACCAGGGTGGATACCAGGATGGCGATTCCCATGGCGACGCGGTTCGCCGCGATGGACGGCTTTTTGACCAAGCCCGTGCCTTTTTCCAGGAAGTCCCGGCCGAAGGCAGTGCCCATGGCGTGGAATTGGGAGCTTAGGGTCGACATGGCAGCCGCTAGGAGCGTGATCAAGAAGAAGGCGGTGAACCAGGTCGGCATGGCCGTGTTGATATACAGGGGTATGATGTTGTCGGTCTTCTTCGCCGCGGCCAGGAAGGATACCGCGCCTTTGGTTTCGAAGAAATAGACATTTGACAGGGCGCCCACGGTGAAGGCGACGCCGGTCATCATCATGATGAATACTCCGCCGATCACCACGGCCCGGTTCAGCTCGCGGCCGCTCTTGACGGTCATGAAGCGCACGGTCAGCTGGGGCTGGGCGAGCACGCCGATGCCCACGCCCATGACGATGGTCGTGACCAGCTGCATCCATAGGGGCGATCCGGTCTTGGGCATGGCGGTCCAGCCCTGGTGTCCTGTAGCCCCGAAGATCTTGACCGCCTCCGGAGCCAGGGCCGTCAACTTTTCGTGGGCGACTTGGACGCCGCCCAGCTTGTTGTAGGTCCAGACCAGGAGGAAGGTCATGCCGATGAACATGATGGTTCCCTGGAAGGCGTCGGTGTACATGACCCCCTTCATGCCGCCCATGACGACGTAGAGGGCTACGATGGCGACGAAGAAGAGCAGGGCTACCTCATAGTTGATGGCGAGGGTCTGGGCGACGAACTGCGCTCCGCCGATGATGACCGATCCCGCGTAGAGCGGCATGGCCAGGAAGATGACTAGTCCGCCTGCGATCTGCAGGAAGGGCGAATCGTAGCGCTTGGCCAGCAGTTCGGGGAAAGTGTGGGCGTCCAGGTTGTGGCCCATCTTCCGGGTGCGCATGCCGAAGACCACGAAGGCGATCAGGATGCCCACAGCTATATTCAGCACGGTCAGCCACAGGATGCCCATGCCGTACACCGCCGCCGCGCCGCCGAAGCCGACGATTGCCGAGGTGGAGATGAAGGTTGCTCCGTAGGACAGGGCCATGACGGCCGGATGGACTCGGCGCCCCGCCAGAAGATAGTCCGTGCTGGTTTTGGTGTTCTTGTATCCTAGGTACGCAAGGATCCCGGTGATGATCAGATAGACGATGACGAATGAAGATAGGAGCAGGTAGTTCATTTGGCCTCTCCTTCGGTGAGTTCCGGATCCCGGGCTTCCCATTCCTTTTCTTCCCGCAGTTCCGCTTCCAGATCTTCCTTGGGCTTATTCCAATTGACGATCCCGTAGATAACGCACGCCGCCGCCGATAGGACCGTCAGCGCATAGGCCGCGGTCACTCCGAAATCCTGCAATCCGAACATCATGCATCCTCCATCGTATAGATACCCTTCCGTAGAATTTGAAGGTGGAAATCCCAATCTTCCAGATAGGCGGTCTTGCTCAGGTTCTTGTTCCGCAGCACCGCGAGGGACCTGAGGAAGCTGTTCCTGGTGCGGACCAGAAGCCATTTGAGCAGACCCAGAACCTTTTCCCTTTCGAAGGCCACGGCGGACCAATCGGAGTCTCCGAACAGCTCGTCGAAGTGGTTTTCGAAGACCTCCTGGACGCGCTGCTTAAGGCGCATATCGTTTATGTCCGAGGTCTTGGTGATGAAGGAAATGATAGGGGGATGCTTGACGTAGAAATCCACAGCGACCCTGGAGACCAAGCCTATCCTGTCGATGATATCCGGGGGCAACCCGGTCCCCGGGGCCAATTGCTCCTTGATATAGGTATACAGGGAATCGTAGGAATATTCGGCTAAAAAGAGGAACAGGCCCTGTTTCGATTCGATATACTCGTACAGTCCGCCCTTGGAAATGCCGGCGCGCAGTACGATCTTATCCAGGGATCCCGCTTCGTACCCATGGCGGCCGAATTCGTGGATGGCCGCATCTATGATGCGTTGTCGTTTTTCCGGCGCTACATTTTGGAACGAAACTTTCATAGTAGTACTCTATTCTTTTCCTGGAAAGATATTAACGTGTATTCACGACCGACTGTACGGTCGTTGACTTTACGGTCACCGACCGTACAGTCGGTGAATCATACGCGCTTATTACAACTTTGTCAAAGGTTTCGTGAAAAAAAATGTGCTCTGCGGCGGAAAGAGCACGCAGGAGGCTGCGCGTCCGTCCGTATTGCTTTTATACGGTTCTATGGTCTAAAGTTGATAGATGAGTATTCCGGGCATGAATCGTGGCCTTGGTCGCCTTCGCCGCCTTGCGGCATGGGGGCTTTTAGTGTTCCCCGGCATCCTTCTTGTTGCCTGCGACAGGCCGCCCGCCATAGTGGGATTCATCGCGCCCATGACCGGTCCGTCGGCCAATATCGGCGTCGAGGGCGTCAAAGGCGCTTCCCTGGCTGTGGCGGAGTTGAACAACCAGGGCGGCTTGTTGGGGCGGAAGGTGGAATTGCGGATAAAGGACGATAAGGGAGACCCCAAGTCTTCCCTAGCGGCCCTGGAGGAGCTCTATGGGGATGGTATCCGTACCATCCTCTACCATTCCACCAGCGGCGCCGCAGAACTGGTTTTTCAAAGAGCCGCAGAATTGCCCATACTCGTCCTAACCCATACGGTGAGCGATCCGCGGTGGATCGGGATAAAGGACTCCATCCTACGCTTCGTCGGAGGCATACAGGATTTCGCCCTATCCTTGGGCGCTTTCGCCCAGTCCAAGGGCGTCCGTACGGTGTATGTCGCTCTGGATTCGCGCAATGCGGCCTATGCGAACCATTTTATCCAAGGTTTCATGGATGCCGCTCCATCCATCGCCGTGGCCGGAAGAAAGGAATTCGCCGATTCCTGGTCGCCCGCCGCGCTGGCCCGGGACCTTGCCGTTTCCGGGGCGGATGCCCTTCTGCTCGTAGCCCCGGGGATCGACGCCGCGAAAACAGCCCAGGAACTCGGTGCGCTCGGATACGGCGGCATCCTATTCCTTTCGCCCTGGTCGCAGGATCAAAGCCTGTTGACCTATTCGGGAACCTTCGGCAGCCGTATTTTTTTTCCCGGTTCCTTCGATCCCGAGCACGCTGCTCCGGCGTACAAGAAATTCCGGGAACAGTATAGGCTCCTTTATGCCGAAACGCCCGTGATGGCCGGAACCTACGGGTACCAAATCGTCCAGTTCCTGCGTACCGCCGTCCGGTCGTCCCGGTCCTTCGATCCGGAGCGCATCCTGGACGCCTTTCTTAAGTTAGGCGAATTCGAAGGCTTGCAGTACCCGGTCGCGCTCGACGAGTACGGGGATGCCCGATCCACCGGTTTGGTCATGACCGTTGACCGGGGACGCTTCGCATCCGTATCATCGCCGCCCGCGCCAAGGGAGCCTTGATGGCCGAACCAAAGCGGAATCTGCCGTCCTTCTCCCAGGCGGTCGTTTTCCTGGCTGTGCTCGTCGGCTTTACAGGGTTCGGCGTGTATGTCGGTTCGGTCGTTCTCGTCTCCCGGTCCACCGAACAGCGG
>JFJP01027699.1_pt1 | contig 10119 bp, 11 predicted proteins | sample 431651 | NCBI WGS metagenome assembly JFJP01 (sample SAMN02602958, study PRJNA72255) | Microbial mat metagenome, whole genome shotgun sequencing project. | biome: fresh water; feature: sink hole; material: water; isolation source: purple microbial (photo- and chemosynthetic) mats found in... | reverse complement strand
ACCATCCTTTTACCATTCCATCCAATAAAAATTCGAAGGAGGAAGAAAAAAAAAAACCTTATCAAACATTTTGAAAACTATTTCTAGTTTTTCTTTTGAGAGAAGCTTTTGCCGATTAATCGATGCAGTTACGAACTCTGAATAATTGATTTCCCCTGAATTATTAGTGTCCACAATTTTCATGATATTGTCAACTTCCTTCATAGCTTCTTCTTTTGGCATCAATTTTGAATAACCTTCCAAAAAAAAAAAAAATAAAATAAAAAAATCGATGTACCTACCAGTAATTCTTCTCTACTTAATTTCCCATTCCCATTCAAATCCAATACTTTGAAAGTTTTCATTAATTCCTGTTTCTCTTCTTTAGTCGCTAACAAGGAAACGGCAAAAACCCAAGTCGCTTGTTGTAATTTTCTATCTGCCTTTTTAAAATATTCAGGAAACTTTTATATTTAGATTTATAACTCTATATGTTTTGAGATTGTTCAATGCTTTTAATGTGAGTCCCATATCAACAGATTGTGTTTTTTTCCTTGCAAAAATCCATGGGTGTTCTAATGCTTGAATAGCACTCATTCTTTTTTCAGGATCTTTTTCTAAAAGACTTTTCACAAAATGCTTTGCCAAATCTGATATTGAATCCCATTCGATTGGATCGAACTCGTATTGAGCTTCTTGAATCCTCTTGATCAATTCTTTCTCATTTTTGCAGTTTATGGGAGGGTAGCCACATAAGAGGATATAACAAATAACACCACATGACCAAATATCACATTTTTCATTATATTTTCCATTGAGGACCTCAGGAGCCATATAAAGAATCTTTATTTATTTGATAGAATCTTGAGGGAAAAAAATGAGAACTGTGCCGAATTTTTGATTCATTTTTATGTTAGGATTAAAGATCCGTGATGTTCCGAAATCGATTACTTTTATATTCGCTTTTTCTTTCTTTGATTCCAAAAGCAAATTTTCCGGCTTAATATCACTAAAAAAACATTTTTAAATTTTTTTTTTAATTATTGTGTGAATGGCTGAATTATTTTTAAAATAAAAAGAGAACCGATGAACGATTTTTTTTGCATGGCAATAAGAAACAGCAGAAAGAAGCTGCATCATGATATCTGAGGCTGTTTGTTCATTGAAAGTTTTCATCTCAACGATTTTATCGAATAATTCTCCTCCACTGCACAGATCATTGACAATGTAAAAGTATTTTTCATCTTGAAAGAACTCGTAAATTTTGATAATATTGGGATGATCCTAAAAATTCCTAAAAACCTTTTTATTAACAAAAAAAAAACCAAAGTCTTCAATATTTTCACTTCATTCAATAACCTTTCTTTTTCTTCTGCTTTAGTTGTACACTTTGAAATCATTTTTATTGCTCTTATAGCACCACTTTTTTTATGTATAGCCTTCCAAACTTGACCATAAGTACCTATTATAATATATTTGAATTTATCGCCAAATTTTATGAATTTGTGGACCTTTTCCTAAAGGAGGAGTTAACATAGTATAGACCTCATTAATATTGCCGCATTTTTCACTGACGAGATCTGTCGTATTCACCATAAATTGATCAATGGAAGTGATGAGTTTGCTGCTTCGATAAGAATTTTTCGCTGTGGAAACCATCGAGATTTTATTGGATGGCAATATTTCATTTTTTTTGCTGTTGGGATTACTGAACAAAGAATTATGATCTAAATTTAATGGGTAATGATTTTTAATTCTTAAAAATAACCTACCTATATTTTTTGAAGGGCACAAACCCATAATTGGCGATCCAAGCTTTATTTTTAGGTTTTACTTGTATTTTTTATAATAAAATTATTGTGATTAAATCCAAATTTTTTAAAACTAATAATTTTTTTAAAGACCCCAAATCAAAAAAATGAACTCTCTTTCCCAATATGAATCCTTCAATAAATATACCCAAAAAGAATACAGTGGTCATAAAAAACGTGTATTTTCTGTTGATTGGAACTCTTCAGGTTCCAAACTCGGATCTGCTTCTTCTGACTCGTCCATTCGTATTTGGAATCTTGAATCCCAAGGTTTAGACAAGAATCTCGAATTAAAGGGTCATACTGATACCGTGGATCAAATTTCCTGGCATCCAGACAATGAATCTATCTTAGGTTCTGCTTCTACAGATAAAACGCTGAGAATTTGGGATATAAGAGTCTCAAAACCGAATATAAAGGTAGAAAAGACCAAAGGTTCGAATTTAAACCTCGCGTGGAGTCCTGATGGGAATTTGATCGGAGTGGGGTCTAAAGACGATGTATTGACTTTTTTTGATTTCAGGAATAACCAGGTGTTAAAATCGATAAAATGTGATGTAGAAGTCAATGAAATAGCATGGGATCCTACTGGTTCTCTATTAATGATTACCACAGGAGTCGAGTAAACTCTATAAATAATATATTTCTATGAATTTTCTTTTATTTTTCTTATTATCTCTTATTTCTTTGATATTCTCTCTTATTTTCTATTAAATTTATAGTTCTAGTTCCAGTGGGCCTATTTATTTATTGGATGGGACATTATTACAATGGCCTCCTTTAGAAGTATTGGAATGCCATCGAGGTAGTTGTTATTGTATTGCCATTGATCCATTGGAGAAGTATTTTGCAACTGGAGCTGCTGATGCAATTGTAGCGATTTGGGACCTACAGGAAATGATTTGTTGTAGGACTTATACAAAATTGGAAGGACAGATAAGACAATTGAGCTTTTCATTTGATGGAAAATATATCGCCACAGCATCAGAAGATGAAATGGTTGATATTTTGGCTGTTGATTCAGGTTTTTTTTTTTTTTTTAGTTTTTGGGTAAAATAGAAAGTTTTTCTTCAGGGGAGCAATTATATAGTATAAGCTGCAAAGCTCCACAAATATCTGTGTCTTGGCACCCAAAGAAATATCTTTTGGTGTTTGCCGGGGAGGATAAAAATAGAAATAATGATGAAGGATTAATACATTTGTTTGGGATGAACGCTTGATTATTTTTGATTATTTGATATTTTTAATAAGGAGTGGGGGCGTAAATTTATTTACAAAAAAACTTGAAATTGCTCTAAGATCTCATCAAAAAAAATAATGTTTTTAATTTTTTCAAATGTTATTATTCAAAATATGACAATTAAAAGTTAAAGAAAGTTTATATTTTTTATAGTGTCCTTAAAATAAATTTAAAATGAATAAGAGAAAAAATTGTTTTTATTTAAAGAAATTTAGTAAATTTCAATAAAAAATGCATTAATAAAACTCATAAAACCTTTTAGATTTCAATAAAAAATCAATAATTCTGGATTGAGATATTCATCACAAAACGAATCGCTTTCCTATTACTTGAAATATGCAAATTTTCTTGTTGAAAATCTATAATAAAACTTAAAATTTAATGGAATTTCTACAAATAAAACTTATTTTCTTTAAAAGTCCGAAGAAAACTTTTAAATTATTATTGGTTATTTCCTTCACTTGGTTCAATTTCATGAAGTCTTTTATCGAGATAAAAGGAAATCTTTTGATTGTTTTTCCAAATTTATTCTCAATCAATTTTTTCCTTATCAATCTCATCGAACTTTTCTCAAAAATTCCCTAAAAAAACCTTTAATTTTTAATTAATTTACTTGTAATTCTGCCTCAAAATCTTCAAAAAAACACTAGGAATCTTCGTTTCAAATGGGTAAACAACAGAAAAAATCTCTTCTAAGAGTGGATTTTTGTCTTTATTTTCTTTATTTTCTTCACATTTAAGAGAAATCACGTCTATTTTCTTTGTGAAAATAGCGATTTGTGAACAATAACCTCTTGAAATATCATTATTCTTCGGTAATCCAACTCCTTCGAATTTCACTTCATAATCTTAAACAGCTTTTTTTTTATTTTGAATTTATTAAAAATACTATAGGATTTTCCAATTTCTGAACCCCATTTCGTGAATTCTTCTCTTGTAAATTCGAATTTATGATCAGAATTTCTAAAACCCGGTGTTTTTCTTCACAAAAACCTTAGTAATTCGATAGAAAAAATATTGAACTTTTCTTCATTTGCGAAAAAATAATTGAAATCATAATTCGGGGTTGTTATAATGACCATTTTAGGCTTTAAAAACCCAAAAACGTTCTTTTCTAAAGCCGGCATTTGATCGAGATCAATATGTTCGATGATCTCCATCAGAGTTATCACATCGAACTCATAGTCTTTCAAATGGCTATATTCAATTAAAATGTCTCCGAGAAACAATTTTATCAATAAAGGCAATTCTCGTCGAAATTTCAAGGAATAATCGTAAATATCAGGCTCTAAATTCTTTTTTTCATTAGAAGAAATTCAATGAATTCTCCTTTAAAATTTTACCATTTGAGCGTCAATTAAAGCTTGTTTTGAAATATCGAGGCCTACTAATAATTCAAGTGTTAATTCACGACTGGCTTTCTTTAGAAAAATCCCTTTATCACAACCAATATCAAGAACCTTATAAATTAAAATTTTAAAAGTAAAAACAAAACAATTGAGAAAATGAATTTTTTTTGCCTTTTTGAAGTCTTTTTTTTTGTTTAAAATACTTAAAACCTTGGAATGACGTTTTTCCCAAACTCTCAACCCGTATTTATCGTAGAATATTTCTGTTTCGTATGGCAAGATTTCCATAGAACAACCCCAAAATTGCTTAATTTAATTGATTTTATAGCAAATTAATTATGCATTGCAATATATAAACATATATCAGTAGTAGCACAAATGAAAAGCAAAATAAATTATTCTTAAAAAATAATGAGAAATTGATTTATTTGAATAATTTAATTTATGAAATAGATTTATCTATAGATTTTTTGTGAATCACTATCAAAAACCTTTCCATTAACTCCAATCGCACTATAATTAACTCTTTCACTTCCCAATCTCGACACCCAAACATGTTGATTTTTCTCAATATTCTCGAAAAACTCCTCATCATTATTCACACCGCATTTTTCATGAACATCACCCCATGCTCCATCTCCTAAATAAACCGTTCCATTCACATTTTCCAAATTTCCTTTTAATTTCTTTGTTCTTTTTAATAAATGGCTATGATTTTCGAAAACTGTCGTCACATTATATTTATCAAATAAATTGCTCCAAAATAACAATGCATGAACATTAGGAGTTTTATCATAAATACTATCAAGATTACAAGCAGGAAATGAAGGATTATGATATTGTACGAATTTTATCAAGTCATTATTCAATGAAAGCGATTTATTGAGCCATCTTGATTGATATCCTTTAAAAGTGTTCATATAGCCACTGTCCAATGTAAAGAAGATCGCACCTGCGAATTTATGATAAAAATACGTCCTTCTTTCATGAATTTCGGGGATTTCTAATAATGCTTTTCCATTGTAGTCTTGTGCGAAATGTTGAGGAAAATATTGAAAAAATAAAGGAGTTGAGCTTGTGGTGAGAGAAATATTAGTGCCAGAAAGACTATTGAGCCCTACATCATGATTCCCGACTGCAAGTATAACTGGAATCAATCTATTCAGGGAGATGCTTATACCGTCGATCATTGATAAAACGCCATCCCAAGAATGATAACAACTTGTTAAACCGTTATCATATGCAATATCTCCACTAAATGAAAAAAGTTCAATAATTTTTTTTTTTCTCTTTTAAATTTTTTTTCCACTAACAAAAAAAAAAATCAAATCAAAAAAAATCAAAAAAATTCTACCCAAAAAAAATGACATTTGGCATTTGCATAATAAGGCTATTGGCAAGAGCCATCACAGTTTCAGAGTTCCCCACATCGCCTCCGTTCGCGAACACCACACTATCATTCCCCTCAATCTGCTCAGGCATCGTATAATAAAACTTGATCTTTTGATAAGTCCCATCATAAAACACTCCAAACGCATAAGAGCTATTTTCATTTAACCCTGTGATCAAAGCACTATACACATACCTACTTCCAACAGGCTCTAACTCTGGATCAAACCTTTTAACGTTTACCTGATATCTTAAAACTTTCTGCACTGAATAATAGGAGAGACTATCATTAAAAACCTGAACGTTTTTATGTTGAGTATTTGTGTGAAAATTCAAAAAAACAGCATTTGTTGAGTTTTCAGGCAAAGTTGCATAAATATGACAAGGTGGGCCTACAGGGCATTTATAATCAGACGAATGTCTCGTGATTTTCGTGCTGAGATCAGCACTGCCTAATTTTATTCCTATTGAAGGGTTATGGAAGGTGATACAAGAGTTTTCGAAGAGAAACGGTAAAAATATTGAGAAGAAAATGATCAAAATATTGGCTCCTATGTAAAAAACCTTATATCTTCTACAAGTGACGATATTTATTCTCGCAAAAAGCTTGATTTTAAACAGGAAATAGTTTTCATTATCACGATTCTTCAATTGCTTCACGCTGTTTGGTCTGAATTCTATCACATCACTGATAAATCTTGCGTAATATATAAGCAATAATATGAAAATAGCTGCAGGAATCGGTAATTTCCCAAAGGCACTCCAGCAAATCGGACAAAAACTCACACAAATTACACAAAAAAGACTCATAATATATTTCAGCCAAAAAAGAGTTTTGACTAATTTAGACCTTTGATAGTTAGAACTTCCGAAAAACTCTTGCTTTTGACCTTCGTTTTGATAAGCTTCTTTATTGGAAATTTCTTTATGTCTGCCAACTAGTTTGAACTTATCGCTTGAGAGCTCTGACTTTGGGAGAATTGGCTGTAAATTATTATTTATCCTTTCGTTTTTATTCAAATTGGAAAGAAGTTTTCTCATAGTTAAGTAATCTTCCAGCTTTTTGAAGATGAAGTAAAGAAGCCCGAATACAAGGAAAAGACCTAAGAAGAAAAGCATGGAAATCAAAGAGAAATATTGATGGTAATTATAGGATTTTCCTGCAAAAATTGGAATATTTTCGAACATTTTTTTCTTTTTGTTTATAATAAAAAGTTTTCTTTTATAGTGTTTTTTCTTTTTATAAATTTTCAGAAAAAGTATAATTTTTATTTTTTATTAATTTTTCTTAAAAAATTAAACACAGATATATTTTCCTTTACCTTCTTGCAATCCATTCACCCAATCGCCTTCATAATAATCTCCATTCGCAAACCAATATTTCCCTTTCCCATGTGGTTTTTTCTCTTTCCATTCTCCCTGATATAAATCACAGTTCGCGAATTTCATCTCGCCGAATCCATTCTGAACCCCATTTATCCAATTTCCTTCATAAATATCGCCATTTTCATAAATAAGCACCCCATTTCCATTTTGTAAATCATTAACCCAATTTCCAATATACTTCCCACCACTCTCACTATAATAATAAGTCCCAACCCCATCTTTTTTCCCATTAAGGAACTCCCCATCATATATATCCTTATTCACATATTGTAAAACCCCTTTGCCATTTTTCTTCCCTTCTTTCCATATCCCATTGTAAATCACACCATTTGCATGTATAAATATACCTTTACCCTCCTGTTTCCCATTTCTCCATTGTCCTGAATATTGTTCCCCATTCTTATACGTATAAACCCCTTCCCCTTCAATGATTTCATTCACGAAATGCCCTGAATAAACATCCCCATTCACATAAACATAAGTCCCAACACCATTTATCTTCCCTTTACTCCAATCCCCATCATATTTTGAACCATCTGAATAATCCATTTCACCTTTACCTTGTTGTAAATTTCCTTTCCAATGTCCTTTATAAACCCCTGTTTTCCCCATAATCAACTCTCCATAACCTTCTCTAAATCCATTCTTATAATCACCAAGATAAACATAACCATTGTCGTATTCTTTCTTAATCTTTTCCTGAAGAATACCTCCTATCCAATACCCTGTCACAACTGCACCAGGAACAAAAAGCTTTCCTCTTCCAGATTTTTCATCTAATAACCAACTACCTTCATATTTCTCGCTTGATTTATAATAATAAGTGCCTTCACCATGTTTCAAGCCATCGAACCATTGTCCTATATATTTCTCGCCATCTTCGTATTCATATCTACCAAAACCATGCTTTTTACCGTTTAGAAACTCACCAGAATAATTACTTTTCGTTTGGGAATAATAATAAAGGCCTTTACCAGAAAACAAACCGAGGGAAAATGTGCCTTCATATTTATCGCCATTGAAATAATTGTAAAGGCCGAGACCATCTGGCTGATCGTTGTGAAATTCACCAGTGTATACGTCACCGGATTTGTAGTAATATTCACCGTATCCTTCTTTGAGGGAAGCCTGAAGAGGACCGATGTATTTGTCACCGTTGGGGTAGAGGTGGGTATCTTCATTTGAACTCATTTATGATTTGGGAGTTAGTTTTAACAAATAAAGTTAGAAAAATGTGAATTTTTTTTTTTTAAATAATTTTTTGAAAAATAAATAAAGTTCTATATTAATTTTGTTTTCTGTTTTATCTTTTGCGATTTAGATGTTTTCGTTAAAAATTTTATTTAATAATCTGATAAATTCAAGATAATTTTTTTGCAAATTAATTTAGTCTTTTTAATTTTTTGGAGAAACTTCAAGCCTAACATTTCCATTAACTCCTTGAGGAACCACCACTTCATAATAGTACTTCTGCTCAATATTCTTCAGATAGCAATTCTGTGTTCCACACCCGGTAAAAGTATACTTGAACCCTTTTGCTTTATAATAGAAATCCTCACTGATATAGATTTCGCTATTTTTTCCATTTTTGCATGGTCTCGGTACAAATTCAATCACATAAACCCCTTTGCTTCTATCAAAATCATTCACAATAGGTTCTCCACATAGTGCATAGACATAAGTAACTGCCAAAGCTTTGACTTTCTCTTCTTGTATGCTTCCATTTTCTAAATAGAAGGTTTCCTCACTTCCGACACTTGTTGTAGTGATATCCTGGAAGTTTTTAAATTGCCAATAAGCCCAAGATTGCATATTATTCTCAGCTTTTCTAGCAACATCACTGATTTCATCTATCTCATAATTCGTATTATAAAGAGCACCGAATTCTGTTAAAAATGATGCAAAACCTAATTCTTTAGCTCTTTTTAATTTCCCATCATATTGAAAGGAATCTATAGCTTGACAGCCATATTTCCAAAAAACATTGGTAGGAGTGAAACCACAATAAACGTGATAACTAAAAACTTGTCGATCATTGTATTCAACACCTCCTGGACCTTCTGTGAACCCCACATTCATTGCCATCACGATGCTCTCGAAGAATATAAGAGTGTCCTTATCAACTTCTCGCACATAATCATGAATTTTTCTATAGAAAGGCTGCAAGAAATGATAATCTCCATAGCCGAAATCGACGATTTCTCTCCAATTGTTATAAAGATCTGCGAAAAAAGGCTCATTTAAGATTTCTAACCCTAAAACATTGCTTTCATCTTTAAATTCTTTTGCAACAAGTCTCCAAAAAGCTCCAAAAGAATCAGCCAAACCTTGAACATTAGTATATAAATCCTCAAAAGCTTTACCAATATCATAGGAAAAGTAATATTTGGCGAAGGTTATCTTCAAACATTCAGAAATTAGAGGATACCCGAACTTATCTCTTTTGATATCATTAGAAAGAGGTTTCGGAAAATTTGTGTTCGAAAGAATGGCCCAATCTGGAAACCCTTCACCACAGAATTTCTTTGATAATAAATCCTGATGGGCATCTAAAAGAATGCTTATATTGTATGTTTTTGCTTTTTGGACCATTTTTTTGATTTCTTGCAACAATGTATAGTTATATTGCCCACGAACTGGCTCAATTCCTTCCCATGGCATGTAAAGACGGATGAAATTCATACCCCATTTCTTTAAATTGATGAAATCTTCATCAGATAGAGAATTTTCTTTGTCAAAGTGAGTGGAAATTGGGATAAATGGGAAGATTTTGTAAACAGCATTCACACCATGATAGAATCGAGTGCGACCATATTCATCATACATAAAACGAGTGGTTGTGTTAACTTTGACTCTTGAGAGGGATGAATGAATGAAAAATACAAGGATAATGAAAAATAGGTAGAGAAATGATCTCATTGAGAGAGAAAAAAAGGTTTTTTTTGAAAAATAAATTTTTGATATG
>JFJP01006365.1_pt1 | contig 10119 bp, 7 predicted proteins | sample 431651 | NCBI WGS metagenome assembly JFJP01 (sample SAMN02602958, study PRJNA72255) | Microbial mat metagenome, whole genome shotgun sequencing project. | biome: fresh water; feature: sink hole; material: water; isolation source: purple microbial (photo- and chemosynthetic) mats found in... | reverse complement strand
AAAAGCGCCGCAGGTTGCACAAGGCGTTTTTGCGCTACCACGATGCCAACAACTGGCCGCTGTTGCGCGAAGCGCTCAAGGCCATGGGCCGCGCCGACCTGATTGGCAACGGCAAACACCACCTGATTCCCACCTGGCAGCCGCTGGCCGATGCGGGTTACCAAAGCGCCCGCAAGAAAAACGCCACCCCGCCCGGCCTGAAAGCTGGCTTGTCTGGCAAGCCGGACAAGCCCACGCCGGTCGTCAAAGGCCGACTGCTGACACAACACACCGGTCTGCCACCGCGTGACAACGGTGGGCCTCGCACGGGTGCTCAGTCGCCTCGCAAACCACGTTGACCCGTGGCGCGTGTTGGTCCCGGCGCGCCTGCTGCGATAATTGCGTCATGAAAAATACATCCCAACTTTCTCTTTTGACCCTGTGGCGGCCGATTCTGGCGATGTTGATCGTCATCGTGGCCTCCAACTATCTGGTGCAGTTTCCCCTCAACGACTGGCTGACTTGGGGAGCCTTTACCTTTCCGGTGGCGTTTTTGGTGACTGATCTGACCAACCGCGCGGTGGGCAATCAGGCGGCTCGGCGCGTGGCCTGGGTTGGTTTTGCGATTGCCGTTGTGGTGTCATTGGCGCTGGCACCCTGGCGCATTGCGCTGGCCTCGGGCGTGGCGTTCATCGTTGGCCAGTTGCTTGACATCGTGGCCTTCAACCGGCTGCGCGCGGGGTCGTGGTGGAAGGCACCGTTGATCGGCTCGGTGGTGGCTTCGGTGGTCGATACCGGCCTGTTTTTCTTTTTGGCCTTTGCCGGCTCCGACATGAACTGGCTGATGCTGGCCGCCGGCGACCTCGGCATCAAATGGCTGCTGGCCGCGCTGCTGCTGGCCCCTTACCGGGTCATGCTGCCGCGCTTGCAGCTGTGGGTGCCAGCGCAACTGGTCGCACGCTGATCACTCAAACGTCTCAAAAAACCTATTCAAGCGGGCCTGTAGCGCCCGCTTTTCTGATGGCTCGACAAAACTGGCTTCAAAGCTGTTGAACGCCAGTTGGTAAGCGTGCTGTGCGGTCAGCCCGAGTGCTGCGAAAGTCTGCACATAGTTCTCATTGATGTAGCCGCCGAAATAGGCCGGGTCGTCGGAGTTGATGGTGGCGACGATTCCAGCATCGAGCATCTGCCCCAAGTTGTGTTCTGACAGGTTTTGAAACACCCGCAGTTTCAGGTTGGACAGCGGGCACACCGTCAGCGGGATGCGATCGTGCACCAGCCGCGCCATTAGCGCCGCGTCTTGGGTGGCTTGTACACCGTGGTCAATACGTTCAACTTTCAGAGCATCCAGCGCGCTCCAGATATAGGCTGGTGGCCCTTCTTCTCCTGCATGGGCGACCAGATGCAGACCCAGCGCACCGGCTTTGGCAAACACCTGCGCAAACTTTTCTGGCGGGTGGCCGACTTCGCTGGAAGCCAGGCCCACGCCCACCAATTTGTCCAGGTGTGGCGTGGCTTGTGCCAGCGCCTCAAACGCCTCGGCTTCACTCAAGTGGCGTAAAAAGCACAGGATCAGGCTGGCGCTCAAGCCCAATTGGGTGCGTGCATCGACACAGGCGCGGTGCAGTCCGTTGATCACCACGTCTGAAGGGATGCCATGCCCAGTGTGGGTTTGCGTGTCAAAAAACAGCTCGGCGTGCAGTACCTGGTCAGCCGCTGCGCGCTGCAGGTAGGCCCAGGTCATGTCGTAAAAATCTTGCTCGGTGCGCAATACCAGCGTGCCAGCGTGGTAGATGTTCAAGAAGTCTTGCAGATTGTCAAACACATAGGCCTGGCGCAGCGTGGCCACATCCGGGTAGGGCAGGGTCAGACCGTTGCGCGTGGCCAGGGCAAACATCAGCTCGGGCTCCAGCGAGCCCTCGATGTGCATGTGCAGCTCAGCTTTGGGCATGCCGCGCAGCAGGTCAGGCAGGCGTTCGGGGGCAATAGGTGGGTGGTTCATGGTGGGGCGGGTGAATTGGTTTGATGAAATGCTACATCAAACCTCTGACCGGCCATTGGGCAAACAAAACGGCCACTTGAGGGGGCGAGGCCGGCCAAGGGCATCAATCGACATAGAAATTGACGCAGTTTTATTCCGTTAAGTTGATTTGGCTCAAGGTCTGGTCGGGTAGGGCGCGGCACAGTGGCAAGCATGTTTTCCATAGACACTTTAAATTCCGTTTCGCCCAAGCAACGCATGTCCAGGGGACAGCTGTTGCTACAGCGCGGTGCAGACACAGTTGTTGTGAATTACATCGAAACCGGTCGGGTTGCCCTGGGCGTGCTGGAAGATGGCATTCTGGAGCATCAGATTGGCATGCTTGAGGGGCCTTGCTGGCTGGATGCCAGCTCGGTGGTGCTGAGGTTGCCGCACTTGGTAGATGCGGTAGCTGACACCCCTGTGACACTGCGCAGTGTCACGCTGGCTGATTTTCACCAGGCCATTGGCGATATGCCCGAGTCGGCCCAGGCCGTGCTCAACGATGTGGCCATGGCGCACCGCCATCAAACTGAATTTGCCATGAGCCGTCTGGCCAAAGATGCTGAAGCACGCTGTGCTGAATGGCTGCTCAGCCACGCGCAGCAGTGCAGCAGCGGCGTGATGGTGGAGTTGCAACAACGCAAACGCAGCATTGCCGCACAGCTTGGCATTGCGCCCGAAACATTTTCGCGCGTGTTGCGGCACTTGCGCGAACAAAGCCTGATCAGTGGTTCTGGCCGCGTGCTCAATCTGCTGAACCTCAGCGGTTTGCGTTCGCTGGCTGGGGTTTGACCTGGTCAGCGCGGCCTTGCGCGCCTGTTGGATAAGCTTGTTCGTATGGCAATTTCGTCATTCCCGTGCAGCCGGGAATCCAGAATTCACTAGATTCCAGTTGACGACAAGGCCTGCAAAATCTCCTCAGGGGTGGCGGGTGCGTTGAGTTGCACGGGCTTGCCGTCGTGCCGAGCGTGTGCAATTGCATCACGCAAAGCCTCAAACACGCTGATGGCCAGCATGAATGGCGGCTCGCCTACTGCCTTGGAGCCAAACACGTTGTCTTGCGGGTTGGGGGCATCCCATAAATCCACCTTGAAATGGCGTGGTACATCGCCTGCTGTGGGTATTTTGTAGGTGCTGGGGGCATGGGTGGTTAGCTGGCCGACAGCGTTCCACACCAGTTGTTCGGTGGTCAGCCAGCCCATGCCCTGTACAAAGGCACCCTCGATCTGACCGATGTCCAGGCCTGGGTTGATGGAGCGGCCCACGTCGTGCAAGATGTCAACGCGCAGCACTTTGCTTTCTCCGGTGAGGGTGTCTATGGCCACCTCGGTGCACGCAGCGCCATAAGCAAAGTAATAGAACGGTCGCCCGCTCAGTGTGGTTTTGTCGTAGTGGATTTTGGGTGTACGGTAAAAACCATCGCTCCACAACTGGATGCGGTTGGCGTAGGCCTGTTGCACCACCTCATCAAAACTGCGGGTGGATTTGGGTGTGATGACCCAGCCGCCCTTGAACCTAACGGCCCCGGCACCCAGGCCGTCGAGCCCGCCGACGAACGCTGCCAGGTTGTTGCGCACATGGGCAGCAGCATATTGTGCCGCCCGGCCATTGAGGTCAGTGCCAGACGAGGCCGCTGTGGCCGACGCATTGGGGACTTTGCTGGTGTCACTGGCAGTGCACAGCACCCGGTGCAATGGCACGCCCAGCTCGTCGGCGACGATTTGTGCTACTTTGGTGTTCAGGCCCTGGCCCATTTCAATGCCACCGTGGTTGACCTGCACGCTGCCATCCAGATACACATGCACCAGCGCACCGGCTTGGTTGAACAGTGTGGCGGTAAAGCTGATGCCAAATTTGACTGGCGTGATGGCCATGCCGCGCTGAATCGTGCTGTGGCTTGAATTCCATAAAGAAATGGCCTCTAGCCTTTGTTGGTATTGCGCTGACAGCTCTAATTGTGAGAGTAAAGGCTGGAGGATATTGCCCTCGACCTGCATGCCGTAGTGGGTTGTGTCGCGGCGTGTCAGGGGTCGCGTTGGCGCACCGGCTGCTTGTGGGGCAGATGGCAGCGCACCCGGCTCTGGGATGTCGGTTTCACAAATTTCGTCGCTGTACAGGTTGCGCCGACGTACCGCCAACGGGTCCAGCCGCAGCTGGCGAGCGATGTCACCCAGGATGGCTTCGGTGACGATCATGCCTTGCGGCCCGCCAAAGCCGCGAAAAGCGGTGTGGCTTTGCGTGTTGAGCTTGCAACGGTACGAGGTGATTTCGACATCCTGCAGGTAGTAGGCGTTGTCGGCATGGAAGATGGCGCGGTCGGCCACCGGGCCGGACAGGTCGGCGCTGAAGCCGCAGTGCGCCGCCATCATCAGCTGCAGGCCGCACAGCCGGCCGCTGTCGTCAAAGCCGGCGGTGTAGTCGTAGCTGAACGGGTGGCGCTTGCCGGTGATGATGAAGTCGTCGTCACGGTCGAGTCGCAGTTTGACCGGGCGTTTCAGCTTGGCTGCCGCCACCGCAGCCCACACCGCCAGATGGCCGGCCTGCGTTTCCTTGCCGCCAAAGCCGCCGCCGAGGCGCCGGCATGCCACCCGTACCGCGTGGTTGTTCAGCCCCAGCGCGTGGGCCACCCAGTGTTGCACCTCGCCCGGGTGCTGCGTGCTGCTGTGAACCAGCCACTGGTTTTGCTCTTGTGGCAGCACATAGGCCACCTGGCCTTCCAGGTAAAAGTGTTCCTGGCCACCGACTTCTAGCGTGCCGGTCAGGCGGTGTGGTGCGCGCGCCAATGCCGCTGCCGCATCACCTCGGCGCACGGTAACGGGCGGCAACACATAGCTTTGTGCTGCCATGGCCACGCGCACGTTCAGCACGGCAGCCAGTGGCGCTATGTTTGCCTTCACCAGCCGGGCGGCACGCCGCGCCAGCATCACGTCATCAGCCACCACCAGGCCCAGTACCTGGCCGATGTGCTGCACACTGTCGATGGCAAATACCGGCTCGTCACCGGCAAACGCCGCCAGCATCGGGTTGCCCGGCACATCAGCGGCCAGAATGACACCACGCACGCCGGGCAGCGCCAGGGCGGCAGCGCTGTCGATGCCCAGCAGTTTGCCGTGTGCCACTGTGGACAAAATGGGTGCTGCATGCAGCGTGCCACGCACTTCGGGCAGGTCGTCAATGTAGGGTGCCGCACCAGCAATTTGCGCGTGCGCACTTTCGTGGTGCGCACTGGTGCCGCAGGCCGTCTCAGAGGGGGTTTCAGTGTGTTTCATGCGCACGGATTTCTTTCATACGGTGATGGTCAAGGCTCTGGCGTGAATCGCGGCGGCGGGTCAGCACGGCTGCCCGATGTCGTCCAGATGCACAGCCGACTGGCCTTGCGTTTCCAGCCAGAAGCGTTGCAGCAGATTGCCCAGCACTTGGGTGCGGTAGCCGCTGCTGGCGCGCATGTCGGAGATCGGTTGAAACTCCTGGCGCAGGGTAGTTATGGCGAGCTTGATGCGTGCCTGCGTCCACTCCTGGCCGGTCAGCGCGGCTTGCGTTTGTTTGGCTCGCATTGGTGTTGCAGCAACGCCACCCACCCCAATCGAGATGCTGTCCACCGCGCCGTCATGCAGTTGCAGGTGCACCGCCAGGCACACCGCCGAAATATCATCTTCTTGCCGTTTGGTGACTTTATAGACGCGCAAAAACTCATCGACGGTAGGGCGTGGCACCTTGATTTGCGTCAGTACCTCGTCGGCTGCCATCACATTCTGGCGGTAGCCGGTGTACAGCGCGTCCAGCGGCAACTCGCGCACACCGCGCACGCTGGCCAGCACCACGCGGGCGTGCAGCGCGATCAATAGCGGCATCGAGTCGCCAATCGGTGAGCCATTGGCAACATTGCCGCCCAGCGTGCCCGAGTTGCGCACCGGCAACCCGGCAAAGCGGTGCACAAAACTGTGCAACTGCGAGCGCTCTGCCAGCAGTGCGTCAAAGGCATCGGTCAGCGTCACCGCCGCACCGATGTAAAGGGTGTTGGCATCGCGGCTGATCTGGCGCAGCTCAGCGACCTGGGTCAGGTCGAGCACGCTGGCAAAGTCGCGCTGCGCCTTGTTGATCCACAGCCCCACATCGGTGCATCCGGCGACCAGCTGCGCGCTGGGGTGGGCGCTGCGCAAGGTCAGCAGTTCGGCCAGCGTTTTTGGACATTTATATGAAAAATCAGCCTCTAGCCCTTGTTCAGTGTGCGCGAGCAGCTCTAGTTTTGAGAGTATGGCGGCTTCATCTTGCAATACTTGGGGCAGCTTTCCCATGTGCTGCGCAGCATCCAGAATGGGCCGGTAGCCGGTGCAGCGGCACAGGTTGCCCGACAGCGCCTGTTGCGCCTGGTTGCGGCTGACGGGCTCGCCCTGGCAAACCTGGTTTTGGTACAGGCCAAACAAGCTCATGGCGAAACCTGGCGTGCAAAAGCCGCATTGGCTGGCGTTGTTTGTCAGCAACGCTTTTTGCACCGGGTGCAGTGTGCCGTCAGCGCCGACAAGGTCTTGCGCCGTCCACAAGGCCATGCCGTGAATGGAATGTGCCAGCCGGATGCAACTGTTGACGGCGCTGTACTTGATCTGGTCGCCCTGCTTTTCGCCCAGCACCACGGTGCAGGCACCGCAGTCGCCTTCGTTGCAACCTTCTTTGGTGGCGGTCAAACCGAGGTCTTCGCGCAGCACTTGCAGCAGGGTACGGGTGGGTGGCACATGGGGCAGCGAAACAAGCTCGCCAGCATGGACAAATTCGAGCACGGGATGATGCATGGCAAATTTTCTGCAAAGGATGAATAGTAAACAAAGTTGCGTGTTGCAAGATGCTTGCCATGGTGGCATTTTCCTTGCTTAATGATGAGCCGACGGGCATTATTGACTGCCAGTGCTATTTTTTTCTTTTTTTCCCTTGTTTGATTGCTCGCCATGCGGTGCTTTCGCTGAAAATTGTGCCACTATTTATTGGACTTATTCGTCATGCCCCATCAACCTCGGCCACTTGCTAACCCATGACGACACCGCGACTGCAACTCACAGGCATCACCAAGCGCTACCCCAGCGTGGTTGCCAACAGCAATGTCGGCCTGACGGTGTTGCCCGGCGAAACCCATGCCGTGCTGGGCGAGAACGGTGCGGGCAAATCGACGCTGATGAAGATCATCTACGGCTCGGTCAAGCCCGATGCGGGCACGGTGCTGTTCAACGGCCAGCCGGTGTACATCAAAAACCCGCAAGAGGCGAGGGCACTGGGCATCAGCATGGTGTTTCAGCATTTCAGCCTGTTTGACACGATTACCGTGGCTGAAAACGTCTGGCTGGGCCTGAGCAAGACGCTGTCGCTGGCGCAAGTGACCCGCAGCATCGAGACCAAGGCAGCTGAATATGGGTTGGACATTGACCCGCAGCGCCCGGTGCATACCTTGAGCGTGGGCGAGATGCAGCGGGTCGAAATCATCCGTGCGCTGTTGACCAACCCGCAGTTGCTGATTCTGGACGAGCCCACCTCGGTGTTGACCCCGCAAGCCGTTGAAAAGCTGTTTGTGGTGCTGAAAAAACTCGCCAGTGAGGGCTGTAGCATTTTGTACATCAGTCACAAACTGCACGAAATTCGCGAACTGTGCACTGCTTGCACGGTGTTGCGTGGTGGCAAGGTCACCGGGGTGTGCAATCCGGCGCAAGAAAGCAACGCCTCGCTGTCGCGCCTGATGATTGGTGCCGAGCCACCGCAGCTCGTGCGTCGCGCGCAGGAGCCTGGCACCTCCGTTCTCAGGGTCAGTCAGCTGGTGTTACCACGCCAGCATCCGTTTGGGGTTGATCTGGAAGGCATTTCGTTTGAAGTGCGCGCCAGCGAGGTGGTGGGTATTGCGGGCGTCTCGGGCAATGGTCAGAAAGAGTTGCTGTGCGCTTTGTCGGGTGAAGATACCCGCGCTACGCCGGGCACTGTGCGCATTGGGCGTTTCGACGTGGCGGCCATGCATTCGGGCTTGCGGCGCAAGCTGGGTTTGCACTTTGTGCCAGAAGAGCGTTTAGGCCGTGGTGCCGTGCCCACGTTGTCGCTGGCGCACAACCTGCTGTTGACCCGGCTTGAGTCGATTGCCTACCCGCGTTTTTTGGGAGGCTGGGTGCGCGTCAGGCAGCTTGAAGCGCAAGCAGCCAACATCATTGAACGCTTCAAGGTCAAGTCTGGTGGGCCGCGTTCGCTGGCACGCTCTCTGTCTGGGGGCAATTTGCAAAAGTTCATCGTTGGCCGCGAAATTGATGCCCAACCCAGTCTGTTTATCGTCTCGCAACCCACCTGGGGTGTGGATGTGGGGGCTTCGGCACAGATTCGTGGTGAAATTTTGGCGCTGCGCGATGCCGGCTGTGCTGTGCTGGTGATCAGCGAGGAATTGGACGAGTTGTTTGAGATCTGCGATCGTATGCATGTGATTGCGCGTGGGCGCTTGTCGCCATCGCTGCCGGTGGCACAGGCCACGGTCGAAAAAATTGGCGAATGGATGAGCGGCCTGTGGGACCAGGATGTTCAGTCGCATCGGGGCGCACTGGCGGGTGTTGCCGCAGAGGCTTGTTTGGCGACCACCGCGCAGGAGACCGACCATGCTCAAGCTTGAAGCGCGTGCCGAGCCGTCTGGCCTGTGGACCTATGCCTCGCCGGTATTGGCCTTGCTGGTCACCGTGCTGGTGGGCGCGCTGATGTTCACTGCACTGGGCATGTTCTTCTGGCTGCCCATCAACAGTGGTTACGCCTGGGGTGAGCTGCTGGTCAAAGCCACGCCGCTGCTGATCATCGCGCTGGGGCTGGCGGTGTGTTTCAGGTCCAACGTGTGGAACATCGGTGCCGAAGGGCAATACATCCTGGGGGCCATTTTTGCCGGGGGCATGGCACTGCTGGCCAATGCCGACAGTAGCCGCTGGATTGTGGTGCCGATCATTCTGGCGGGTATGGTGGGTGGCATGCTGTGGGCCAGTGTCACCGCGCTGCTGCGCGACCGCTTTAATGCCAACGAGATTTTGGTCAGCCTGATGCTGGTGTATGTGGCGGTGCAGTTACTGAGTTATCTGGTGGGCGGGCCGTGGAAAGACCCGGGCGGCTTTAATTTTCCGCAAACCAAGACGTTTGAAGCGGTAACCCGCATTCCGAGGATGTTTGATGGCTCGCGCGTCAGCATTGGTGTGTTGATAGCGGCTGTCAGTGTTGTCGGGCTGTTGATTTTCCTGTTTCGCACTCGCGCCGGGTTTGCCTTGCAAGTGGGAGGGCTGGCACCGGCGGCAGCGCGTTACGCCGGGTTTTCATCGCGCCGCGCCTTGTGGTCCACGTTGTTGATCTCGGGCGCGGCGGCGGGCTTGGCCGGCGCGCTAGAAGTTGCCGGGCCAATTGGCCAGCTCACCATTTATGTGCCCGCCGGTTATGGCTTTGCCGCCATCATCGTGGCCTATGTCGGGCGGCTGCATCCGCTGGGCATGGTGTTGTCGGCGATTTTGATGAGCATGTTTTACATTGGCGGCGAAATGGCGCAGTCACGACTTGGGTTGACCAAGTCGCTCACCGGGGTGTTTCAGGGGCTGTTGCTGTTTTGCCTGTTGGCTAGCGACACGCTGGTCAATTACCGTTTGAAGTGGGGTAAGTGATGGAGTCTTATGCACTCTTGCTGGCGGCCACGCTGAATGCGGGCACGGTGCTGGCGATCGCCTCGCTGGGGCTGCTGATCAACGAAAAGGTCGGCATCGTCAATCTGGGTGCCGAGGGCATGATGCTGTGCGCAGCAATTGCCGGTTTTGCCACGGTTGTCACGACGGGCTCAGATACTCTAGGATTTATAGCTGGTATGGCAATAGGGGCGGGGCTTGCAGCTATTTTTGGCATATTAGTAATCTGGCTCAACACCAACCAATACGCCACCGGGCTGGCGCTCACCCTATTTGGTACCGGGTTTAGCGCGTTTGTCGGCACCAGTTTTGTGCAGGCCAGAATCTCAGAGCGCGCCAGCTTTGCCGTGCCTGGCCTGAGTGACCTGCCGTGGGTTGGGCCGGCGCTGTTTCGGCATCACCCGCTGGTCTATCTGACCGTGCTGTTTGCGCTGGGTTTGATCTGGTTCATGTACC
>JFJP01002461.1_pt1 | contig 10119 bp, 9 predicted proteins | sample 431651 | NCBI WGS metagenome assembly JFJP01 (sample SAMN02602958, study PRJNA72255) | Microbial mat metagenome, whole genome shotgun sequencing project. | biome: fresh water; feature: sink hole; material: water; isolation source: purple microbial (photo- and chemosynthetic) mats found in... | reverse complement strand
GTTGGGCGCGGGACTGGCCCGGCTTACTGGAGAAACTGCCATGAGAGTGATTTCCCTTGTTGTCGCGTTCCTCGCATCTTTGGTGGGAGCGACGGCAAACGCGCAGATGCGCATGCCGATGTTGCCCGGCAGCATGCCCGGCATGGCGCAGATGCGCGCCATCAACATGCAGCGCCACCAGGCGCGCACCCTGCTCTATCGCGAGGCACTGGAAGAATTGCGGCGCAATCCGGCGGCGGCCGACGTGGCCGCATGCACGAACACCACCGCAATAGCCGGTAACTGCCTGCGCAATCCGGCACAACCGGCGGAACAGGGTGTTCCTGCCGCCGCCGCGCCCGAACGCCGCCGCGTCGCCCTGCTGGTTGGCAACAATGCCTACACGCAGCCCATACCGCGACTCGAAACACCGGGCGCCGACGTCAAGAAGATTGGCGGCATCCTGCGCGAACGCTTCGGCTATGAGCCGCGCATCCTTAACAACGCCGGCAAGGCGCAAATCATTGAGGCCTTCAACCGCATCGCCGCCGAGACCCGGCCTGGCGACAGCGTCATCCTGTTCTACGCCGGCCACGGCTATCTGATGGACGATACCGGCATGGGCTTCTGGATTCCGGTCGATGCCTCGGTCAAGACAGCGGCCAACTGGATTTCCAACAGCGACATCGGCAAGCTGCTGCATGCCATCCCCGCGCGGCAGCTGATCCTGGTGTCGGATAGTTGCTTCTCCGGCACGCTGACGAAAGAACAAAAAGTCGGCGCCAGCGGCACGATGGCATCGGACGAAGTGCTGCGGCGGCGCTCCGTGCTGGTGCTGAGTTCAGGCGACGACGAACCCGTGTCCGACGAAGGCAAGGAGGGCCATTCCGTGTTCGCCTGGAATCTGGCGCGCGTGCTCGACGCAGTCGACGGTACCGCGCCCGGTTACGAAGTCTGGCGCAAGGTGCATGGCGGCGTGACGCAGGAGGCTGCGCAAGCGCCACAATACGGCGCCGTCGTCTCGGCGGGTCATACCGAAGGCGGCGAGTATCTGTTCAGTACCCGCTGAAGCGTCGCTGCATGCGGTTGCGAAGATGGCTGCGGCAGGTTCAATCAGCGTGAGTGTTGCAATTTGAGCAGCGGGAGCGTAATTTAAGAAATTCGTAAATTACAGGAGAGCTGTGATGCTCGATACGGTCAAGATGGGCCGCAATGGCACCTTGGTAATTCCGGCGGCCATACGCCGCCGGCTGGGACTCAATGAAGGTGAACTGGTGCTGATCGAGGACGTGGAGGATGGCCTGACCATTCGTCCCGCAGTTGCCGTGGCAGTGGAAATCTATTCGGCACGGCGGCAGGCGGCCTTTCTGCTTGAAAATTCCATTGATGCCAGCGACTATGCCGCTGCGCGCACTGCGGTGCAGGCGCTAGGGATCGACCCCGATAGTATCGAGCATCAACATCCAGACGCATGAGGCGCGCTTTTCTCGACGCCAACGTACTGTTTTCAGCCGCCTGGCACACCAATGCCGGCTTGTTGAAACTGTGGGCGTTGCCAGACTGCGAACTGCTGAGTTCGCGCTACGCCGGCGAGGAAGCCCGCCGCAACTTGCCATTGGCCGAGCAGCGGCAACGCCTCGAACAGTTGATCTTGCAGGTACGCTTTGTCCCGGACATTACCCACGGCGATTTGCCGGATGGCGTTGTTTTGCCGGAAAAAGATCGGCCCATCCTGCTTGCCGCCATCGCGGCCAAGGCCACCCATCTGCTCACCGGTGACCGGCAGTACTTCGGGCCGATTTACGGACAGAGTATCGCCGGCGTTAGCGTAATGCGCCCGGCTGACTTTCTCGCCCTGCGATAACGCCGTGTCGACCTTCGACTTCGATCGCCTCATCGACCGCCGCCATGGCGATTCGCTGAAGTGGAACAAATACGCTGGCCGCGACGTCATTCCGCTGTGGGTGGCCGACATGGACTTTGCTGCGCCGCCGGCCGTGCTGGACGCCCTGCATGCCCGCGTCGACCATGGCGTCTTCGGTTATGGCCAGCCGTGGCCATCGCTGGTGGACGCAGTGCAACAGCACTGTCGACACGAATACGGCTGGGCCATCGAAGCGGACTGGCTCGTCTGGCTGCCGGGGTTGGTGACGGGCTTGCATGTAGCCTGTCGCGCCGTGGGCAACGAAGGCGACGCCGTGTTCACCGCCACGCCGGTCTATCCGCCGTTTCTGGATGCCCCCCACTGGTCGCGCCGCCGTCTCGCTAGCGCCGACTTTTTGCTGACGGCGGGCCGCTGGGCTTGGGATTTCGACGCCGTGGCCGCCGTGCTCCACCGCGAACAACCGAAGCTGTGGCTGCTCTGCCATCCCCATAATCCGCTGGGCCGCGCCTGGAACGAAGACGAACTCGCCCGCATTCTTGCCCTTGCTGAAAAGCACGACCTCGTCGTCTGTTCCGACGAAATTCATTGCGACCTGCTGCTCGAACCGGGTCGCCGCCATGTGCCTTTCGCCAGCCTCTCGCCCGCCGCCGCGAGCCGCAGCATCACGCTGATGGCGCCTTCGAAGACCTTCAACATTCCCGGTCTCGGCTGCGCTTTCGCCATCATTCCGGATGCGCGGCTGCGGCGCGATTTCCGCTCGGCCATGCACGGCATCGTGCCGCATGTGAATACGCTGGGACTGGTCGCCTGCGAGGCGGCCTATCGCGCAGGCGGGCCGTGGCGTACCGCCAGCGCCGACTTTTTGCGCGGCAACGCCCGCCGTGTCGAAGCGGCCGTGGCGGCAATGCCGGGGCTGGCGATGACGCCGGTCGAAGCCACTTATCTGGCCTGGATCGACGCCCGCGAACTGTGCCAGCAATGGGGTACCGACAAGCCGCAGCGCTTCTTCGAGGCGGCCGGCGTGGGCCTGTCGGATGGCGCCGACTTCGGCGTGGCCGGCGAAGCCGACGGCTTTGTGCGCCTCAACTTCGCCTGTCCGCGCGCCACGCTCGATGCCGCGCTGGCGCGGATGCACACCGCCATATTAACGGGCGACACCGCGCGTCAGACGGGTAGCCGCTTGTCCTCGCGCACCATCGCCTCGAATTTTTCGGGTGGCACCGGCGGCGAAAAGTAGTAGCCCTGAATCTCGTCGCAGCCGTGGGCGCCGAGAAATTCGAGTTGCTCGATGGTTTCGACGCCCTCGGCGATCACGCGGTGTTTCAGTCGCTTGGACATGCTGACGATGGCGCTGGCGATGGCGCCGGCGCTTTCGTCATGCGGAATGTCGATGACGAAAGAGCGGTCGATCTTCAGCGTGTCGATGGGAAAGCGCCGCAGGTAGGACAGGCTTGAATAGCCGGTGCCAAAGTCGTCGAGCGAAAGCGTCAGGCCCATGGCGGAAAGTTCCGCCATCATCGCGATCACTTCCTCGCTACTGTTCATCAGCATGCCCTCGGTGATTTCGAGGTCGAGCGCGGTGGGCGGAATGCCATGCCGCGCCAGGGCCGCACCGATACGGGCCGGCAGCTTGGGATTGAATTCACGGGCCGACAGGTTGATGGAGATACACAACGGCGCCAGGCCGCCGTCGCGCCAGCGCCGACTTTGCGCGCAGGCCTCGTTCAGCACCCAGTCGCTGATTTGCAGGATCAGGCCGGTTTCCTCGGCCACGGGGATGAATTCGCCCGGCGACACCATGCCGCGCTCGGGGTGGCGCCAGCGCACCAGTGCCTCGGCGCCGACGATGCGCCCATCGACTATGGCGACTTTCGGCTGGTAAAACAGCAGCAGTTCGTCGCGTTCCAGCGCGTGACGCAAGCCGGCCTCGATCTTCAGCCGCTCGGCGGCCCGCTGGTTCATGTCCTCGGCGTAATAGACGTAGCCTTCGTTTTCTTCCACACCCGGGGTAATGTTTTTGGCGCGGTACATGGCGATGTCGGCTGCAGCCAGCAGGGTTTCGGTCTTGTTGCCGTCGCGGGGAAAAAGGCTGATGCCAATGGCGGCGCCGACCCGCAGTTCGTGGCCGGCGATCTGGAAGGGGGTTTCGAGCGCGGCGAGGATCTTCTGTGCGACCAGACCGGCATGCTCGCTGCGGGCGATGTCGAACAGGCAGATGACGAATTCGTCGCCGCCGATGCGCGCCACCACGTCTTCGCTGCGCAGGGTCACGCTCAACAGCCGGCCGAATTCGACCAGCAACTGGTCGCCGATGGTGTGGCCGAGGGTGTCGTTGATCGGCTTGAAACGGTTGAGGTCGATGAACAGCAGCGCGCCACTCATGTCGTTGCGCCGGCCTACCGCCAGGCCCTGGTCGACCAGTTTGAACAGCAGCGCGCGATTGGCCAGGCCGGTCAGCGGGTCGTGATAGGCGAGGGCATGGATGCGTTCCTCGGTTTGCTTGCGTTCGGTGATGTCGTTGAAGTAGCCAATGATGCCCGCGAGTTCGCCGTCTTCGTCGTGGGTGACCGACAGCAGCAGGCTGGCCCAGAACACCTCACCAGATTTCTTGCGGCGGCGCACTTCCAGCTCGCGGCCGCCGTGTTCGAGAAAGGCGTCGGCGATCTCGCTGAAGTCACGTTCATCCTCGTCGTAGAGAAACAGGATGTTGCGGCCGATGGCTTCCTCAGCGCTGTAGCCGAACAGTTGCTCGGCGCCCCGGTTCCAGCCAGTGATGAAGCCGGCGGTATCCATGGTGATCACCGATTCGCGGATGCGGTCGAGAATCAGCGATTGCCGGCGCAGGTTGCGGTGGGCATCGTGGCAATATTTGGCCAGCACGCGCACAGCGGCGGCATCCAGCACGGCGGGATTGTTCAGCGCGGCATGGCAGAACGCTTCCGCCTCGGTCTTGGCGTGGTTGCCCGGTTCATCATGGCCGCCATGATTTTCGCGGTTATCCCGGCCAACATTATCCACGCGATGCTCTGCCCCGTGCATTGTCCGTGTCACCGCTCAGGCCGCCTGGTGGCTGACCTGTATGGCCCAGTGGCTGGCGCTTGTTAGCGCCTTGGCCCAGGCCACGGGCTCGATGCCGGCGGCGGCGAGCGCCGCGCTCAGTTCCGCCGGCGAGCGCTCGGCGGCCGTGACCACGTCGAGCAGCACGCCGAGGCGTCCTTCACGCCGCAGCAACGCGGCGGTAACGTCTCCGGCAAGATTGAGCGGCGCCACGACATCGGCCAGCGGGCGCGCCAGCATGATGTCGAGCAGCGAAAACATGCCCGTCATGAACGCGGCATCGAGCGCGTCGCCGTGGTTATTCTGGCCGCCGTCCTGAAGCAGCAGGGCTTCCAGCAGCGCGGCGCGCAATGCGGCGCGGGGCAACAGCGGGCTGGCGTCGCCGCCCGCCGGGCCGGCGTAAAGCAGCAACTGCAACCAGCGCTGCAACTGCCGGCGGCCAAGCAGTTGCAGCGCCTGACCAAAACTGTTGATTTTCTGGGTCAGCGCAAAAGCCACCGAATTGACCAGTTTGAGCAACTGGTAGGCGATGTTGGGGTCCTGTTTCAGCGCGGATTCGATGTCGCGACCGGGAGCGTCAAGCGACACCAGCGCCAGCAACCGGATGAGCACGCTGCTGGCCGGCGAGCTGGCTGCCGTGGCGGTGGTGGTGGCGGGGACGGCTTGTAGCGCGTAATTGCCGGAGAACCACTCGAAGCCGGCTTCGTGGCTGCGGACCAGGGCATCGCGCGTATCGACGCCGGTCGCCAGCCGCGGCCCGCCGGACGATGGCCGCTGTGATTGCCATGGTGATCTTGGCTGGCACGACACGGCGGTGCAATCCAGCGCGAAGCCGGATATTTCGGCAGGCAGTTGGGCGCCGTCCGCGGGCAGGCCATCAGCAATCAGGCGGAAGCCATCGGCCTTGAGGCGGGCCAAGGCCGCACTGCCGCTAACACAACTGGCTACGGGCAGTCGCAGGATCGTATCCTGCGCCGGGATGAAGTCGCTCAGATCGGCCGGTGGCATACCGCCGGTGCTGACGACGCAGGGCATGCCGTCAAGGGCATCGTAAAGCCCGAATTCGCAGAAGATGCGGCCCAGCGCTTCGGCATCAGCCACCGGCTCGGTCTGGAGGGAGAGGGCAACCCAGACGTGGCGGGTATTGACCACGGGTTGCAGCGAAATGAGGGGAAAGGATGGGTTCACGGTAGGGTCCCGGCCAGCGAAATGCCATGATCACGCCAATTGCCACGGAATGCAACACCGGCTTCGGTGACGATGATGTCGAGCGGAATGTCGAAAGGGCCGGGCAGGGTGTCGGCCACCCGTGCCAGTTCGAAGCCGATGCCGATGGCCAGGGGCGGGCCGGCGGGCTTGGAGCGGGCGGGCTTGGTGCCGACGGCCAGGGCGGCCAGGGTGCGGTCGAAGAAGCCGCCACCGTAGCCGATGCGGTAGTTGGCGGCATCAAAGACCACCAGCGGGATCAACAGCACGTCGGGGCTTACCTCGGACTGCAACTCGGGGCCGACGATGGGAGTCGGAATACCGTAGCGGTCGGGCGCGAGCGGCGTTGCCGGCGTCCAGGCGCGGAACGCCAGCGGCGCGGTGGGCGCGATCACTACCGGCAGGCAGGCGTTCCAGCCGGCCGCGAGCAAGCGGGTCGCCAGCGGCCGGGCATCGAATTCGCCCTGGTGTGGCCAATAAAACGAAAAAGTCGATGGCGTGACCGCAGGGAATCCCTGTGGGACTAGCGGTACGGCAGTCATGGCGCTGTTTCCCCTGCCGTCGAGCAGCAGGCTTGCCAGCGCGGTCTCGATGGCCGCCGAATGCGCTGCCCGCAGTCCGGCGGGCAAGGCGGCGCGAGCGGCGATCATTCGCCGCCGCAGACCGGCGCGAACAGCAACTCTTTGCGGGATGTGTTCCGGCGAAGGCATTGTGGGTTTGATGTGCTAGATTTAGAGGATGAAACGTAGCGATAAAACAGTCAGTGCCAACGCCACTATAGCCGCTCGGCCGGCGCGTTGCCGTCCGGGTTTTTCACGGTGGGCGCCGTGGTTGTCATGGTCACGCGTGCCGCTGGCGGGGCTGGTCCTCATTGCTTCCGCGGCGTTCGCAACGCCAGCCGAGGAGCATTTCCTGAGCGCCCGCGACGCCTACAAGGCCGGTGAGCGGGTGCGATTGGCGCGGCAGGCCGAGGCGGTGGGCGACCACGAACTGCGCCCCTGGGTGGATTATTGGGTGCTGCGCCTCAAGCTCGACGACGGCGACACAGCGGGCGTACCCGGCTTTCTCGACCGCGAGCGGGGCAGTTACCTGGCCGAAAAGCTGCGCGCCGACTGGCTGCGTTACCTTGGCCGGCGCGGTGAATGGGAACTCGTGCGCAAGGAACTGCCCGCGCTTGCCGCGCCGGAGCAGGACGTGGCCTGTTATGGCCTGCAAGCCCGGCTAGCCAGCGAACGCGATGCCGCGTTGCGGGAGGCACGGCCAATGTGGTTTCTCTCCGTCGACATGCCGGAAGCCTGCGTGCCCCTGATGGACGCGCTGGTGATCGACAAGCGGATCGATGCCGACGACGTCTGGGAGCGCGTCCGCCGCCTGCTGGAAATGAAAAAGCCGCGCGAAGCCCGTGCGGCCGCCCGCTACCTGCCGGATGCGCAGATACCCGATGCCCGCACGCTCGATGCCATCCTCGACAAGCCGGCCGCCTATCTGGCCAAACTGCACGGGGTGGCAAGCGCTACGGTCAAGCCGGCCAAGTCTGCCAAGTCCGCCAAGCCCGCCAAAACGGCCAAGGGCAAGAAGTCTTCACCCGCACCCGCAGGGGGCAGCGAAGGCAGCGAGCACGCGAACGCAAGTTTCGCCACGACGCGCCTGGGGCGCGAGATGGCGCTGTTTGCCGTGCAGCGGCTGGCGCGCAACGATCCGGCGGCGGCAGCGGCGCAGTGGCGCGATATCGAGAAGCACTTCAACGAAGCCGATCGTGGCTATGCCTGGGGCCAGCTGGCGCACCAGGCGGCGACGCGCCATCTGCCCGAGGCGCGCGCTTGGTTCGACCTGGCCGGCACGACGCCTTTGGCCGAAGAACAGTTGGCGTGGAAGGTGCGTGCCGCGCTACGCGCCCAGGATTGGCCACGCGTGCGGCAGGCGGTCGAGCAAATGCCGCCGATCCTGGCCGCCGACCCCAGCTGGGTTTACTGGCGGGCCCGGGCATTGGCGTCGCGCGGACAGGGCGAGGACGCGAAAGCGCTGTTCCAGAAAATCGCGGGCCAGCCTAATTTCTACAGCAATCTGGCGGACGAGGAACTGGGCCGCAGCCTCAACGTGCCGCCGCGCGCGACAGCCACCAGCAGCGACGAGCTGGCGCAGGCGGCAGCTCGGCCGGGGCTGAAGCGCAGCCTGGCGCTGATCCGCCTCGACATGCGACTGGAAGGCGTGCGCGAATGGATCTGGGCCATCCGCGGCATGGATGACCGCCAGTTGCTCGCCGCCGCCGAAGTCGCCCGCCGCAACGATATTCACGACCGCGCCATCAACACGGCCGATCGCACCGTCGCCCAGCACGATTATTCGCTGCGATACCTGGCGCCCTTCCGCGAGCGGGTCGAACCGAAAGCGAAGGAACTGGCGCTCGACGCCGGCTGGGTCTATGGCCTGATGCGGCAGGAAAGCCGCTTCATCATGAACGCGAAATCGACCGTCGGCGCCAAGGGTCTGATGCAGTTGATGCCGGCCACGGCCAAGTGGGTGGCCAAGAAGATCGGCCTCGGCGATTTCCAGCAATCCAGGGTGGCCGAGATGGACACCAACGTCACCCTCGGCACCAACTATCTCAAGATGGTGCTGGTCAGCCTCGACAACCATCCCGTGCTTGCTTCGGCCGCCTACAACGCCGGGCCGGGCCGGGCCAAACGCTGGCGCGCCGAGCAGGCGATCGAGGGTGCCATCTACGCCGAGACCATTCCGTTTACCGAAACGCGCGATTACGTCAAAAAAGTCATGAGCAACGCGGTTTATTACGCGGCGCTGTTCGAAGACAAGCCACAATCACTCAAGCGCCGCCTCGGCGTGATCCAGCCGGCGCGCGCTGGCGAGGTGGGCGGTGAAGCGTTGCCATAAGCACACACTTACCCGCTCGCCCACTTTTTCCAACGAACCCATTCGACACCCTATGAGCATCGACAACATTCTTGTCATCGGCGGCGGCGGTTACGTCGGCAGTCACCTGATCAGCGCCCTCGCACACACTGGCGCTCGCGTTACCGTGCCGACCCGCCGGCGCGAGCGGGCCAAGCACTTGCTGCCCATCCCGACCATCGACGTGATCGAGGCTGATGTGCATGACGACACCACGCTGGCGCGGCTGATGGTCGGCCAGGATGCGGTCATTAACCTGGTTGGTGTCCTCAAGGGCGGCAGCGGCACGACCGACGGCAAGCCGTGGGGCAAGGGGTTTGATCGCGCCCATGTGAGCCTGGCCGGGCGCGTGGCCCGGGCGGCCAGCGCCGCCGGTGTGCAGCGGTTGCTACACATGTCGGCGCTCAAGGCTGGCAGCGACGCTCCCTCGGCCTATCTGCGCTCCAAGGCGGCCGGCGAAGCCGCCGTGCGCGCCGCCTTTCCCGGCGCGACTATTTTCCGGCCGTCGGTGATCTTCGGTCACGGCGATAGTTTCCTTGCCCTGTTCGCCGGTCTCCTTGCCGTCGCGCCCGTGCTGCCCCTGGCCTGTCCCACCGCGCTGTTCCAGCCGGTCTGGGTCGGTGATGTCGTGGCTACCATGGTCACCAGCCTCGCCCACCAGGAAAGCATCGGCCAGAATTACGAATTGTGCGGCCCCAAGGTCTATAAGCTGATCGATCTCGTCGACTACGCCGGCAGGGCCGCCGGCAAACCCGGCAACATCATGCCGCTGGGCAACATGCTCTCCTACCTCATGGCCTGGACGATGGAATGGGTCGGCGGCCCGATGACGCGCGACAACTACCAGTCGATGCAAATCCCCAGCACCTGCGAGCAAGGGGGCGAGCAAGGCGGAAACCGCCTCCTCCCCTTTGGCCGCCGCGCCGCCGCGCTCGAAATCATCGCCCCCACCTACCTGGCCGACGGCCGCTACCGCGCCGGCTTCGACGGCTTCCGCCAAGGGGCGAAACGGTAGCGTGTGTTTCGGCCTGTGGCGTCCGCAGGGGGGTGTCTCGCCTTTGACCCGGTGGGACTGGGCCGTT
>JFJP01042956.1_pt1 | contig 10120 bp, 9 predicted proteins | sample 431651 | NCBI WGS metagenome assembly JFJP01 (sample SAMN02602958, study PRJNA72255) | Microbial mat metagenome, whole genome shotgun sequencing project. | biome: fresh water; feature: sink hole; material: water; isolation source: purple microbial (photo- and chemosynthetic) mats found in... | reverse complement strand
GCTCGCATTTGTTCTGTTGAATGTTGGTAAAAAGAAGAATTTCGGTTGTTTACATTAATTTTCCCTAAATGTTGAAACGTAATTGGATTTACAATTTGAATGGATTTTGAATACAAATCGCTAATGTAAGCTTTATTTTTAGAATGTAGATATAAATAACGTGGCGAAGTTAGTCCAATAATTTTACCAATATATTTAAAGGTGTTGCTATTCAAAACATAAACTTTTCCTGAATTGTTCAAAACAACATAAGCCGTAGAATCGGTTAAGTACATCGATTGCGCCACATCGCCCAAAGGCAGTCCGTTTGTGGTATAGAAAATATTATTAATCACTTCTTTTTCATGTGGTTTGTAGTACGAAAGTGAAGCATTGCTCGAAGAAAGATTGCCTTCATTGAGAATAAAAACGCCCAGAGTAGTTTCATTGGCTTTCATGCGTTCAAAATCACGAATCAAATCGTCGTCCATGCACGCCGAAAAGATTAATAATAAGCTAATTGCAAGTTTTATTTTGTTCATAAATGCAAAGTAAGTGGCTAAAAACTAATTCCTTTTTTGTAGGTTTCGATAGCTCGTTGTCGGGCAAAAGTATGCTCAACTATGGGCTTTGGATAAGCAAAAGTGGCAAATTCGGGAATCCATTTTTTGATGTAATTTCCTTTGGCATCAAACTTTTTTTGCTGTTCTGTGGGGTTGAAAACTCTAAAGTAAGGCGCAGCATCACAGCCTGTTCCGGCAGCCCATTGCCAATTTCCATTGTTAGCCGAAAGGTCAAAATCGAGCAACTTTTTTGCAAAATAGGCTTCGCCCCAACGCCAATCGATGAGCAAATGTTTGCACAAAAAGCTAGCTGTAACCATTCGCACGCGGTTGTGCATGTAGCCTGTTTGGTTTAGCTCACGCATTCCGGCATCTACCATTGGGTAACCTGTTGTGCCATTGCACCATGCTTCAAAATCTTCTGGTCTGTTGAGCCAAGCGATAGAATCGTATTTGGCTTTAAAACTGGCACTTACTACTTTTGGAAAGTGAAATAAAATTTGCATAAAAAATTCGCGCCAAATTAATTCATTCATAAACACACTATCGCTAGCTTGCAACTGCCGCATTATTTGTCTAACACTCACTGTACCAAAGCGTAAATGTACGCTCAAATACGAACCTGCATCAAGTTCGGGCAAATTGCGTGTTTGTTCGTATTGCTGTAAATTGCTTAGTGTGAATGGTTTTACTATTATTTGCGAAGTTTCAAATCCTATTTCGGCTAAACTCGGAAAATGATGGTTTGCTTTATAGAAATTAGGATTTTCAGAAAAACTATAATCTTTGAGCAAATCTACTGAAAATGCACTACGCCATTTATTTTTGTAAGGAGTAAAAATAGTGTACGGAGTTTGGTCAGCTTTTAAAATATCATTTTCTTCAAAAATAACTTGGTCTTTGTATTGTAAAAATTGCACCTTGTTTTTTGTTAAAAGCTGTTGTACTTTTTTATCTCTATCTATTGCGTAAGGTTCGTAATCTTTGTTTGTAAAAACCTGTTTTATTTCAAAATCCTGAATTAATTTTGACCAAACAGAAAGCACATCGCCCTGCAAACAAAGCAGTGAGCTTCCCGATTCATTGAGTTGTGCATTTAATTGTTGGAGTGTTTTGTGAATGAACGTAACACGCGCATCATTTTTTTGCAGTTCGTTCAAAATTTGAGAATCGAAAATAAAAATCGGCAAAACCGGCGTGTTGCTAGTGTTTTTGAGTGCATGAAAAAGTGCAACATTGTCTGAAAGACGTAAATCGCGGCGAAACCAAAAAACGGAAAGAGTCATTTTAATTAGGAATTAGAAATTAAGAATTAGGAGTCGATTTCGCAAAGTTAAGGGTATTCGCGAAATAGCCCTTCAAGGGTTCAAAACCCTTGAAGGGCTTAACTTTGGCGACATTGAATTGGAAATGAAAATAGCTATAAATTATTTTTTGCTACTATTCAAGTTCCTACTTATTTAAGCTTCGCCTAAAAGGGTTGCCGAACTGCATTTTATTATTTTTACTTGTACCAAGTCGCCAATGTTGTGGTCTTTTCTGTCAAAAACGACTACTTTATTTTGCGAATTTCGACCAAAAAGCCTGTCGTTCGATTTTTTTGAAACTCCTTCTACAAGTACTTCAAACGTTTTTCCAACGTCTTTTAAGTTGCTTTGAAGCGAAAGTTTGTTCTGTAAATCAATTATTTCCTGCAAACGGCGCGTTTTGTCTTCTTCCGAAATGTCGTCGGGGAAAGTGCGTGCAGCAAAAGTGTTTGGGCGTTCGGAATATTTGAACATATAAGCAAAATCGTAGCCAACCCATTCCATAAGCGAAAGCGTGTCTTGATGTTCTTCCTGGGTTTCGGAGCAAAAGCCAGCGATAATGTCGGTCGAAATGCCGCATTCAGGCACTATTTCTCTTATGGCTTTGATTCTGTCCATGTACCACTCGCGCGTGTAGCCGCGTTTCATTTTGTCCAAAATGCGAGTATTTCCTGACTGTACAGGCAAATGTATGTATTTGCAAATGTTGCTGTATTTTGCCATTACGTACAGCACTTCGTTGTTCATATCTTGCGGATAGGAAGTCGAAAATCGGATACGCAGTTGAGGAGCGTTTTGTGCTACCATTTCGAGTAGTTGTGCAAAATTTGTTTCGCCTTCGTTCCAATTGTATTTGTCCACATTTTGCCCAAGAAGCGTAACTTCTTTAAAACCAGCATCAACTAATTCTTGCACTTCGCGCAAAATAGATTTGGGTTCGCGGCTACGCTCGCGTCCGCGTGTGAAGGGCACTACGCAATACGAACACATATTGTCGCAACCGCGCATGATGGAAACAAATGCCGAAATGCCATTTCCGGCGTAGCGCACAGGGCTCAAATCGGCGTAAGTCTCTTCGCGTGAGAGCAATACGTTGATGGCTTTTTGCCCGCTTTCGGCTTCGGCTACAAGTTTTGGCAAATCGCGATACGCATCGGGTCCCACCACTAAATCGACCATTTTGTCGTCTTCGAGCAATTTCTTTTTTAAGCGTTCAGCCATGCAACCGATAACTCCAATGAGCAAATTGCGTTTTTTCTTTTTGATACTCTTGAAAAGTTCAAGCCTTCCAAAAACGCGCGTTTCGGCGTTTTCGCGAATGGAGCAAGTATTTACCAAAATAACATCAGCTTGATGTATGTCGTCGGTAACTGAAAAATCGTGCTTTTGCAATACAGATACAACTAGTTCGCTATCAGCTACATTCATTTGGCAGCCATACGTTTCGATGTATAGTTTTTTTGAGCCTTCCGTTGTCTGCTGCACATTTTGTTGCTCAGCAGTTTTATATTTTTGTATATCAATCATTCCTAAAAATTTGTTTTCTATTTTTTTTGCAAAAATAAATTTTTTTCTATAAATAAAAGACTGTTTTGTCTTTATTTTAGGAAATATTTATCTCGCAGTATCCTTTTTTACTGCTCAAACCTTTGTTTTATTTGAGTTATTTTTTTTTAATAAATTTTAAAGCGTAGAAATAAATTTTGCAATGGCTTTTGTTTTATCTATTTTTGTAAGATACCTTTTACTTTCAAATTGATTTTCAAAACATAAATTTAGTTGCTTAATCATGCAGTAAAAGCGAAACCTTAATGTGATAATTATTCCTTTTTTAGTTCTCATAAATCGTAATTTAAAAATTCTAAAACCGATGAAAATTATAAGTGCAAGAACAGAAAAAATAGTCGATACTCCTCATAAGTTGGAAGTTCGCAAGCTTTATGACCAAGATAGTGCTCAAGTAATGCACATTACTTTGCAAGTAGGTGAAGCCTTAAAACCTCACATAACTCCTGTCGATGTGTTTTTTTATATTCTCGAAGGAGTTGTAGATGTGCTTGTTGGCAACGAAACCGTTAGCGTAGCGCAAGACCATTTAGTGGAAAGCCCCAAAGATATTATTCATTGCTTGTCGAACAATTCCAATTCGGTAGCTCGTATTTTGGTGGTAAAAGCTCCAAAACCTGCAACTTTGGCAAAATTTGTTCACTAAAAGCTGGTTTTTTTACACAAATTAATCTGTTTGCCAGCGAAATGTTGTAATTTCTAAGTTCGCCAAATCTAAGATTCTATCCACAACTGTTTCTGCTAATTGATTAATTGTTTGTGGTTTACTATAAAACGAAGGCACAGCGGGGCAGATAATTCCTCCTGCTTCGGTAAGTGTTTTCATGTTGTTGATGTGTATTATGTTCAAGGGGGTTTCGCGTGTAACGAGTATCAGTTTTCGGCGTTCTTTTAAAATTACATCGGCAGCGCGAGTAATTAAGTCGTTTGAAATTCCTGAGGCTATGCGTGCAAGCGTGCCCATGGAGCAGGGGCACACTATCATGGTGTCGTATTGTGCTGAACCTGACGCAAAGGGAGCGTTAAAATCTGTTGATTTGTAAATCGTTATGTTGCCTGATGTTGGGATTTGTTCGTTTAGTTCGTAAATCCAAACCTCTTTAGCGTTGGTTGAAAAAACAAGAGCAAGCGATTGAATTTCGTGCTGATTATTTTTTAGTTTTTCGATAAGTAGTTTGGCATAAATGGCACCACTTGCTCCTGTAATAGCCACTATTATTTTTCGCTTTTTCATGAAAGAGGTTCAAAATTGTAATTCAATATTCTTTTTACCGGAAAAATAGAAGCCAAAAAACCAATTAGTAGTACGATTACAAACACAAAAATGAAATCCCAAAATTGCATTTCTACCGGATAAGCTGTTACCATTAAGCTATTTATAGGAAAAGTAACTAGGCTAAATTGAATTTGAGCCAACAACAAAGCTACTCCTAAAAAAAAGCCTATAAAAGCTCCACTTCCCGAAATTAACCAGCCCGAATACATGAAAATTTTGCTTACAAATTGTTTGCTAGCTCCCATACTTTTGAGAGTTTCAATGTCTTCGCGCTTTTCTATAATCAGCATAGTGATTGAGCCAATGATGTTGAAAGAAGCGATGATAAGAATAAAACTGAGAATCAAGAAAATAGCAATTTTTTCGGAATTCATAATTTGATTCAGAAACTGTTGCTGTTCGTAGCGATTTTTCACTTCAAAATCTGACCCTAACATTTGTTTTATCTGAAGCTTAATTTTGTCTTTTTCGCTTTCCGAAAGCTTTTCATTTAATTTTATTTCTACAAAACTTATTTTGTTTCCATAATCGAGCAGTTCGCGTGCAAATTGAATGGGTGTAATAACATATTTCACATCAAACTCTTGATTTATAGAAAAAACACCCGAAGGCATGATTTTCTTTCGCACAAAATCTTTGTCGGGGTTCATCGATACTTTTGCTCCTATTTTGGGTGCCCAAATAGTCAAAGGCTCTTCATTGATAAGGCTCAACGATAAATAATAAGCTACACCATAGCCAATTACCGCATAACTTAGCTCGTCCTTGTGCAATGCAAATTCTCCTTCGGTCAAAGCGGTATCTAACCCCGAAATGTATTTGTAGTTTTCTTCTACTCCTTTGATTTTTCCAATATGTTGTTTATCACCATATTGAAGCAATACGTTTTCTTCAATTACTTCCGAATAATAACTAACTTGGCTTAAATTTTTAATTTTCACAAAACGAGCATCGGCTTCAAAACTTTTGCCTTTTGCCGGCATAATTTTGATGTCGGGAGCAAAGTAGTTAAACATCGACTTTACCATACCGTCGAAACCATTGAATACTGAGAGTATTACAATTAAAGCCATAGTTACAGTTGCCACGCCTATTACCGAAATAATAGAAATGATATTGATTACATTCCGCTTCTTTTTTGAGAGTAAATATCGTTTGGCTATGAAAAGTTCAACGTTCATTTTGTGTTTTTAAATAATTTCAACTTTTAAGCACCAGTGCTTTTTTATTTTGCGCAAAATTAATCATATTTGGTAGAATTATCAATGTTTTTAAAAATTTAAACACACAAAGCCTACTTACACAAACACCAAAGCAAGCATTTTTCACTTACTAGCCACATTTTCAAAAGTATTACTACTCTTTGATAGCACGCTACTTGGTGCGAGAGGTAACTATTTATTTTACCTAATTGCTACATTATCAATATTTCCAACAGGCAACCAATCGTCCATATTTCCATATTTCGATTTGTCAATTTTAAAATTCTCTATTTCGCAAAAATCTTTTATTGAAATAAGAACTAAATATCTTTTTCCGCCAAATCTTTTCATTAATCCATTATCCAATAATAATTTAGGTTGATTACTTTCAATCAATTTCAATGAATCCTCTTTTGTTAATTGCTCTGAATTAAAAACCTCAGAAACAGTTGCTTTTGCTTTCACTAAACCATCGCCTTTGTTTTCAATAAAAAAGAGAATATCGCCTTCATTTACTTTCCCATAAGGAAGTTTTCGCCCCATTGCACCGCGAATAATCATTGTTTTTTTACCACTTTTCAGATTATCCAGCTCTTTGGCTTTATAGTCAAGATATACAACATTATCCATAATTCTATAATCTTTTTACTTTTTTTATATTGTAGCTAACATACCAACGCAATTTCGTCTTTGCTTAGTTTGTATAAATTATAAACTAAATTATCTATTTCGTTATCTGTTTTAAAAATAATTTGTTGGTATTTCTTTGCAACATCACGTTGTTCTTTAAAAAATTTCAAAAGACTTACTTCTTCTTTTGTTTCAAGTTTTATTTTGTTCCTTTTTAATTCATCTAAAAATATTTTTTCGTCAAGTAAATGCCATGATTTTAAATTTGCTGTAATTTTTTGCAATTTATGTTTGGCAATTAAATAGTTCGAAAATTCATTTACAGTTTCATTTAAAAGTTTATAATTTTCTATTAATAAATTTGCTCTGTCAATAAAATCTGCCTGTTGCTCAATTGAAATGTCGGGAATTGGCATTTGCTTTACATCGTTTGGGTAAAAATTCAAACTATCGCTTAAAAAATTAACAAAATACCAATTCATTAATTTTGAATTTAAAATTGCCAATAAAAATTTATAATCAAAATGTTCAGCAAATTCATGCGAATTATATCGAAATTCGTTTTTTACTGAAACATGATTAATTGATATTAATTTATCGTATCTGACACAATTAATTACAGTATGACTATTATAAAAATTAGAATTATCGTACGCAAAACGAATTCTATCTTTAATAATTCTTATCAATACAATTTTCTCATTTTCAAAAAGTTCCGGAAACATTGAATTATAGTGTTCTTTTGGCTTATAATTTAACCAACCGAATTGCGAATAATAATAACGTTCTATGTTTTTACCTTCAAGAAATGGTTTATATCCTTCTTGATAATCTTGATGTATGTACTTATCTTTACCGTTTGTTGTTTTTTTCTCATTCAATCTTGCACCATAAGCAACAAAACAAATTTTTGATAAACAGACTGATTTATCATCAATTTTTTTCTTTAAATCATCTAAAATGTAAATATTACGAGTTTCAAATCTACATGATTTCAAATTTAAAAAATCTTCTTGCAATACCTTAAATGTTTTTGGTGAGACAATTTCAGAAGGTTCATTTACTTTTCTTATTTCCGTGAACTTGTTTTTATTATTTCTCTGTACGGTTAAAATAATGCTTTTAACCTTAGCGTCTTCAAAAACATTGTAATTGCTAAAATCGGTTATCGAAATAATTGACAAACATTCTGCAAGAAATTTTCTTGACCTTTCTCCATAATTTTGGTTGGTATAAGCAAAAGGTATAATAAATGAAAATAATCCATCATTTTTTAGCAGAACTACTGCCTTTTCAATAAATGCAATATAAATATCGGTGCGTCCAAAACATGTAAGAGTGTCTTCCAATAAATATTTCCGGACTAATTCGCTTAATAATTCAATATTTACATAAGGTGGATTTCCAATAACAACATCAAAACCACCATTTTGCATAATTTCCGGAAATTCAATTGACCAATCAAATGCCTTTTCGCCAGCTATTTCTTTAGCGTGAATTATCTTTTCGGGCAGTACGCAACCACAACGAAAGTTTTGCAATTTCAACACTTTCTTCGTTTATGTCCACACCAAAAATATTATTTTCCAAAATACTTTTGTCGGTGTCGAAAATGCGCATTTTATCACCTGTCAAATCCGAAATTTGGTCATCAATTCCCTTATGCTCGTTAATAAGATAATCTAATGCAGCGTTTAAAAACGCACCGCTTCCGCAAGCTGGGTCAAGAATTTTCAATCCCAACAACCATTTTTTGTATTCTTGTAGTTTTTGAAAAAGTTCTTTTCCTTGTTTTGTGAGTTTTCCTTTTTTATCTTTTAAACCTTCAATATTTTCAAGACCCGACAGGTTTAATTCCTCTTTTTTTTGTAAACAAAGTTTACCTATTGTACTTTCAACTATGTAGTTAGTAATGTATTTTGGCGTATAAAATACCCCGTCTTTTTTGCGTTTTGTTTTCGATTTATCAATGGTTTCGCCAAGCAATTCAGCCGATATTTCTTCAATTTCATTGAGCGAATGTTCGAATATATGTCCTAAAATATTGACATCTAATTCGGTACTGAAATCGTAAGCCGAAATTTTCAAACAATCTTCCAACAAAACATCATCGTCAATTTTCAGGTTCGGATTGTCGATAATATCGTCAGGGTGAAACAAGCCACCATTAAAAGCCGGATAAAGCGTATTTTGAAAAGTGTAGCCAGTATCAAGATAACGAAATGTTTTTTGAAACCTGCTGTAAAGACTAAAATACTCGTCGTTATCCAAAAGATTTTTCCATTTTTGAATAACACCTGCAATTAAGTTTGGCGAAACCAAACCGCAATCTTCGGCAAACCAAATAAAAATAAATCGGTCTAAAAGTTTTTGGGTTTTCTTGAATAAGGTTAATTTATCGTACTGTGGATTATTTTTGATTAAATTGTTAAAAATCTTATCCCTGAACTGTTTGTAATCTTTGTAGAATTTTTCGCTAATATTTTCTTCATGAAATTTAGTTTCTTCCTTCATTTTCAACGGAATATCCTTGGAAATACTTTCCCATGAAAGAAGAAGATACAAAGCACGAAAATCGTGTATTGTTAATTCAAATAAATTAAATTCCTCAAATTCAGTTGCATTATCAATGTAAAAACGCAAATGACGAAAATTTGAAGTAATTACATATCGGCAGTCGGGTTGATTGTTTTTGTAATTAAACGCTTGATTTCTAATAGAATCGAGATTGAATGTTTTTGCTGATTTTAATTCAATCACACCAATTGCCGAATTATCGCGAATAATCGCTCCGTCAGCTTTTTTGCTGTCGGTTTGGTTTTTATATTCAGTTGTTAAATTATAGTCCAAATCTGGTCGGATAGTATAACCCAAAGATTGAACAAAAATTTCGCGTAAAAATCCTTCTTGGTAATTTTCTTCTTTCAAGTGCAAAATTTCATACAAACGAAGTTTGTTGCCATAGAAAGACTTAAAACTCTCATAAGCTTTACTAATCTTGTCATTATCAAGATTTTTTAAGTATTTGTTCAGTATGGATTTTTGAAATATTGACATGTATCAAATCTTTAAGTTTTAGGGCTCAAATGTAATCATTTTTTGTTTATCTTGTATCGGTCGTGAATTTCCATTCTACACCCTCAAACAACCGCACCCAGCCAACCTTTCATTTTCCAGCAAAGTTATACATTTTTTGAAGACAAATCAATACTTTTTTAAATTTTAAAACACACAAAACTTATTTATACAAACACCAAACGTAAGCCAAAAGCATTTCGCCTCCCGACCAACAAACAGCTATCTATACAAATAAGTTCCAGAGTAATTAAAAATATTCCCTCACAAAGCTAAACAAACAAAACCAAAAACAATTCGTGCATTCGTGGCAAAAAAAACATTAACCATTAAAAAAACCTTAGTAACCAAGCCAATCCCCACCATATCAAAACCTTATTACCTTATCAAAAAACGCTGAGGAAAAAAAATAGTAACAGTTAAACATTAAGCATTAAAAAAAACACTTTTTTACGCTTCTTTTTTATTTCCATCGTTTTTCTATTTGATTATTTTTTTTATTTCAATGTCAAAATCCGAAAT
>JFJP01042380.1_pt1 | contig 10120 bp, 6 predicted proteins | sample 431651 | NCBI WGS metagenome assembly JFJP01 (sample SAMN02602958, study PRJNA72255) | Microbial mat metagenome, whole genome shotgun sequencing project. | biome: fresh water; feature: sink hole; material: water; isolation source: purple microbial (photo- and chemosynthetic) mats found in... | reverse complement strand
GCAAAAACTGGAACTTACGATGCAATTATCCAGATGCATGACATTGAATTTTAATGCGGTCATCTTGCAGGTACGGCCGGTTGCTGATGCTTTTTATCCGTCGTCGCTTGAGCCTTGGTCTGTATATTTAACCGGTGTACAAGGGCAGGATCCGGGATATGATCCGATGAAATATGCCATTGATGAGGCTCACCGCATGGGAATGGAATTTCATGCATGGTTGAATCCGTATCGGATTGGAAATGTTTCTGCTGTTTTAGCTTCCAGTCATGTAGCTGTGAAAAATCCATCATGGGTAGTTGTTTATAACGGAGTAAGGTATTTTAATCCGGGTTTGCCCGAAGTGAGGTCCCATCTTGTTGCAGTGGTAAAGGATATTATCACACGCTATGATGTGGATGCCATTCATTTCGATGATTATTTTTATCCTTCCGGAGCCAAATCAACCTTAAATCCATTCGGGTTTGATGATAAGGCGGCTTTTGAAAAATATGGCGCGGGGAAGGATGTACATACCTGGCGGGCAGACAATGTTAATCGTATGGTTGCCGAAGTAAGTCAGGTAATTAAAGCCAATAAACCTGGCGTTCTTTTTGGTATTTCACCTTCGGGCCGGCGCGAAAACAGTATTGATTTATATGCCGATCCGTTTGTATGGCTCGACAATAAGTGGGTTGATTATCTTGCTCCTCAAATTTACTGGGAGTTTGGTCATGCCGTGGCCGATTTTGGAAAATTGACTGCTTTTTGGAACGATAATGCACGTGGAGTTCCAATAGTTATTGGTATTGCAGCATATAAATTTAAAGATTCAGCTTATCCGGCTTATGGTTCAATATCTGAAATAGAAAGGCAGATGGATGATATTCATAGTAAGCCAAACCTTTATGGTTGTTTTTTCTTTAGGATGAAACATCTGGAAAATCTGGAAATCCAAAATCTGTTGAAATCCAAATACAGGTATAAATCGGTTCTTCCGCCGATGGGAAAAACCATAGTGCCTGAACCTTTGGCCCCGGTTCTTTCAGTTTCAGGAACACAATTAAACTGGATGGTTGTTTCGGGTGCGGCAAAATATGTCGTTTACGAACTCGAAAAAGATAATAAATCTGAAAATACGTTTCTTGCCCACGTTGTTGAATTAAATTATGATCGTAAATTTACAGGATTTACAGGAAAATCGTATTTTGTCACCGCATTGAGCAGCGAAAATGCTGAATCAGAAAAATCGGCCATTGTTACAATTAAATAAAATGCTTAAAAATATCAATATGAATGCAGATTTAGGTTGTCAAATTTTTAATCGGATGTTGAAGACTATTGCCAAAACTGCAATAATTTTCTTTTTGGTTTTTACTTCAGGAATGGATTTAATTGCTCAGCTTCCAGACTATCGGGTTCTTTCTTCAGAAATGCAGGCACTTCAAAAACAAATTGTACCTGATAAGCGTGTAGCGATACTAAATGTTTGGTTCCCTGACACTTTAAATTATCCTTTAGTTGTGAAGGGAGAAACTAATCTTCCGGAGGGTAAAAAGCAGATTTTGCAACTTCTGGATAATAAAGGTATTTACTTTTTAGATTCTATCCGGGTTTTTCCTGACTCAGCATTAGTTGAAAAAACCTGGGGATTGGTTACACTTTCTACAGCAAATATGCGATCACAGCCCGATCATGCCTCAGAAATGGTTTCTCAGGCAATTATGGGCACTCCAATGAAAGTTTTGGAATACAAAGACGGTTGGTATCGGGTGCAAAGTCCGGATTTCTACATTGGATGGATGGAAGGAAACGGTTTGAACCACTGTACTCAGTTAGAAATGGATCGCTGGAAAAAGTCGAACAGGTATGTTTATAATCGAATAACTGGTAATGCTTTCGATTCGCCCAATAACACAAGTGGAATGATGTCTGATTTGGTATTGGGAAATTTGTTTGAGGTGGAGGCAGTAGTGAAAGATTTTTTGAAAATCAGGTTACCCGACGGACGTACCGGCTTTGTACGTGAAAAGGAATGTTTGTCATGGAATGAATGGACCAGCAGAAAACCTGAGGTACAATCTGCTATTTCAGTAGCTAAACAAATGATGGGTGTTCCATATTTATGGGGTGGTACTTCGTGCAAAGCCGTTGATTGTTCGGGCTTTACAAAAACATGCTATTTTTCGCAGGGCGTAATTCTGGCGCGCGATGCTTCACAACAAGCACGTTATGGCGAACATCCTGATTCAGAAAATAAGACACCTCTTCAACCGGGCGATTTACTGTTTTTTGGACGAAGTGCTCAGCGCATCACGCATGTTGGAATATACCTTGGCGCTGGAAAGTACATTCATTCTTCTGGTTTTGTCCGTATCAACAGTATCGATCCTCAATCTTCGGATTATAATTTAACTGAACGGAAAGAACTGGTTGCAGCCAGCCGTATCCTTACTTTCCTGAATACTGAAGGAATTACACTAGTGAAAGATCATCCGTGGTATTCGATCGTTAATAAATAATTATCAATCAGCAATATGAACACTCGTCGCCATTTTATTCGCACTGCCGGATTAACAGCTTTGGTTGGAGTAGCCGGAATTGAAACTCTATTTGCAGCCATGAAAAAGAAAACAGGCAAAACATCTGGCAAGGGATTGGTATTGCGATTTGTACCTTACGATCTGCAATTGAGGCATACTTTTACGATTGCAAACAGTTCTCGAAAAACTACGCCAGATGTACTTACCAGTCTGGAATTTGAGGGAATAACCGGCTACGGCGAAGCTTCCATGCCGCCATATTTGGGCGAAAGCATTGAATCGGCTTCCAAATTCCTGTCATTGCTAAATTTAAGTCAGTTTAAAGATCCGTTTCAGATGGAAGATATTCTGACCTATGTTGATTCGGTGATGCCCGGAAATTGTGCCGCAAAAGCAGCAGTTGACATTGCTTTGCACGATCTGGTCGGCAAAATAATGGGGCAGCCCTGGTATAAAATATGGGGATTCGATCCGGCTGATACACCCAACACTTCGTTTACGATCGGAATCGATACTCCGGAAGTGGTCAGGCAAAAAACAATTGAGGCTAAACCTTATAAAATACTAAAGGTAAAACTTGGACAAAAGACCGATCGCGAAATGATTGAAACTATTCGATCGGTGACTGATGCGCCGCTTTGTGTGGATGTGAATCAGGGTTGGACCGATAAGCAAATGGCTTTGGATATGATCTATTGGCTAAAAGAAAAAGGAGTGGTTTTCGTGGAGCAACCTATGCCTAAAACTGCTATTGACGATATGGCCTGGCTGACTGCAAATAGTCCGCTGCCAACCATTGGAGATGAGTCTGTACAGCGCCTTCCTGATGTGATGAAAGCCAAAGGAGTTTATCATGGCATCAACATTAAACTAATGAAATGCACTGGAATGCGCGAAGCTCATCAAATGCTGACATTGGCAGAATCGCTTAATATGAAAGTGATGATTGGTTGCATGACCGAAACTTCTTGCGCGATTTCAGCTGCTGCGCAACTATCGCCTAAATGTGAATGGGCCGATTTGGATGGTAATCTACTGATCTCGAACGACCCGTATGAAGGTGTTAAAGTAGTTGATGGAAAAATTTCGATGATTGATCAACCTGGAATAGGGCTTTCGGCTTTGGATTCCAAATGGAATATTTAGTTTCAAGTCTTGATTTAATGCGGTGAAAAGCCAGGTAATCGATTGCCTGGCTTTTTTCATTTAAGCAATAATCTCAGATTCTATTCTGTAAGTGTTCGTAAATTTCACTATATTCGTAAGTATTCCAACTAACTCATCACTAACCTTTAAAACTACTTTTATGGCACTCTTAGGAATTATTGGTCCGCAAGAATTAATACTTGTTCTAATTGTAGGTTTATTCCTTTTTCTTCTTCCCATAATTGCTATTGTAGATATTGTCCGCAGTAAATACGAAGGAAACATGCAACTTATTTGGGTGATAATTGTAGTTTTTTTCAATATTATAGGAGCCATCCTGTATTTCATCATCGGACGTAATCAAAAGACACTTCAGTAGAATTTTCGTTTTAATTCAATCATGTTTTATGTCTATCATTAAAATAACTCCGGAAAATATTGACAACGAGCATATTTGTTGTGCCATAGGGAACGATAAACCAAATCAGGAGCGAGCTAATACCAAAAAGAATTGGATGAAAGCCCGGTTTCAGGAAGGTTTGGTTTTTAAACGATTAGATGCACGTGGAAAAATATTTATTGAATACATGCCAATTGAAACAGTTTGGAAGCCCATTTCGGGTAAAAATTTCATGGTTATTAATTGCCTTTGGGTTTCGGGCCAGTTTAAGGGTAAAGGCTTGTCGAAACAATTGCTGGATGAGTGTATTGCCGATACCCAGGCACTGGGAATGGATGGAATTGCTGTGATTACCAGTACCAAAGTCAGACCATTTTTGACCGATAAGAAGTTTTACCTTAAACAGGAGTTTCAAGTGGCAGATACCGCCAATCCTTATTTTGAATTGTTGGTTCTAAAATGGAACAAAACTGTTGAAAACCCCAAATTTACCAATTTGGCAAAATCAGGAACCTGCTCCAATACAGAAGGATTTACGTTTATTTATTCTAATCAGTGCCCATTTATGGAAGAATATGTTGGCATTTTGTCTGGTGTACTCATCCGAAAATCAATCACCTATCGAATCGTGAAACTTAACAGTTACAGTGAGGCTCAGCAATTGAGTAGTCCGTTTGGAACATTGGGCATTTATTACAATGGCAAGTTTGTTACTCATGAACTTATGACTGATAAGAAATTTGAAAGTTTTCTGGAAGAACTTATTTCATGACCAACGACCCTACCATAAAATGGCTTTTGGAAGGTGATGTTTCCATTCAGTATCAGGTTTTTCGTGATCTGTTGAATACAGAACAACCTGATCTCCGACAACAGATTGCCACCGAGGGCTGGGGTCAGCTGTTGCTTTCAAAACGGCTTCCGAATGGTCATTGGGGCCATAGTTTTTATCAACCTAAATGGACATCTTCACACTATACCTTGCTCGAATTAAAAAATCTGGCTATCGACCCTTTCGTTCCTGAAATAAGGCAAACTGTTGATTTAATTATAAGAAATGAAAAGTGTACAGATGGAGGAATTAATCCAATTGGCGGAACCAAAGTCAGCGATGTTTGTATCAATGGGATGTTTCTTAATTACGCTTCCTATTTTGGCGTTCCGGAAGCTCAATTAAAATCGGTGGTCGATTTTCTGATTGCACAGCAAATGCCCGATGGTGGCTTTAATTGCCATTCGAACCGGAAAGGTGCGGTTCATAGTTCGCTGCATACTACGTTGTCGGTACTGGAGGGGATACTCGAATATTCGCGCAACGGATTTTCTTACCAGATGGAAAAAATGAATCAAATGGCAAAGGAATCAACCGAATTTATTCTTCAGCACCATTTGTATAAATCGGATAAAACTGCTCGGGTTATTGATGAAAAGATGACACGTTTTTCGTATCCTTGTCGCTGGCGATATGATGTATTGCGGGCACTCGACTATTTTCAGGATGCCCGGCTAAGTTATGACTGCCGTATGGATGATGCAGTGGAATTGCTTTTGCGAAAACGAACGGGTGAGCGCAAATGGTTGCTTCAGGCAAAACATTCGGGGCAAGCGCATGTTGATATGGAAATTGTGGGAAAACCAAGCCGCTGGAATACTTTAAGGGCTATGCGGGTTTTAAAGCATTTCGGATTTGATAAATAAAAAGGAAAAAATAAGAATATAATGTTATGACTATGAGAAAACTAATTTTAAGTATGGCAGCATTAATTGTTGGTCAGGTGTTTGTTGAAGCACAGGAAAACCTGAATTACCAGAAACCTTCGGGCGAAATTCTGGAACTTGTAGATTATGAAAGAGCTCCGGGAGTGATGATGGATGAAAAGAAAGAGATGATGATTTTCACTTATCAGAATACCTACAAAACTCTGGACGATCTAAATCAGCAAGAATTGCAATTGGGCGGTTTACGTATTAATCCGGTTACAAATATTGCCAGTGCAATTACCTATTTCAATAACCTGAAAGTTCGAAAAACTTCCGATCAAAATCTGGTTCAGGTTCAGGGGCTGCCAACTAATCCGCGTATCACAAATTTGAGTTGGTCTCCCGATGATAAAAAACTGGCTTTTACCCATACAACCGACAATGCGGTTGAATTGTGGGTGTTAGATGTGGCCACTGCAACCGCATCGAAATTGTCGGTAAAACCGCTCAATGCTAATCTGGGCAGGCCATTTAGCTGGTATTCTGATAGCCAGAACTTGTTGGTTCGTATTATTCCGGAGAACACAAGTCCTTTAATTGATTCTAAAAAAGGGCTGCCGGCAGGGCCGATTATTTCGAATAGCGATGGATCGAAAGCACAAAATAGGACTTATCAGGATTTGCTAAAAAATAAAACCGACGAGGCTAACTTCGAAATGTTGGTCACCTCCGAATTGTATAAAATCAATTTGAACGGACAGGCTGAGCTTTTCAAAGGTAAGGCCATGTATTCTAACGAAAGCTTTTCTCCCGATGGAAGTTATTTAATAGTAACTACTATTCAGAAACCTTTTTCATATATCGTTCCACTTAACCGGTTTCCTTCAAATAGCGTGGTTTACGATTTATCCGGAAAAGAAATCAAACAGGTAAACGAGGTAGGCTTAAGCGAAGTTTTACCAAAGGGATTTATGGCTGTTCGTAAAGGCAAGCGTAGTATGAACTGGCGCAGCGACAAACCTGCAAGTTTGTACTTTGTGGAAGCCCTCGATGGAGGAGATCCGGCAACTAAAGTTGAATTTCGTGATGTTATTTACCAGTGGGATGCACCATTTACTGCCGAACCTAAACTTTTAGCTAAGATAACTGATCGTTATGCCGGAATAATCTGGGGAAACGAAACTACAGCCATAATATACGACAACTGGTACGATACACGCAACACCCGCACCTATTTATTTAATCCGGCAGATCCAGCTCAGTTGCCAAAAGTTATTTCAAACCGTAATTCGCAGGATATTTACTCAGATCCGGGAAATTTTGAAACTCGCAAAAATAGCTTCGGGCGCGAAATTTTGATGCTCGAAAAAGACAATGCCTACCTCGTTGGTGCTGGTTATACCAAGGAAGGGCAGTTTCCATTTATTGATGAGTTTAGTGTAAAAACGCTGAAGACCAATCGAATCTATCAGTCGGCCTACACCGATAAAATGGAGCGGATCGTATCTGTTCTTGATATTATAAAGGGGGAGGTATTGGTTCAACTTCAATCTAAATCGGATTATCCAAATTATTATTTACGTAATTTGAAAAAGAGAATAGCTCTTATTCCACTCACCCAGTTCCCGAATCCATTCGAGAGTATTAAAAATGTTGAGAAATCGGTGATCAAATATAAACGTAAAGATGGAGTTGAGCTTTCTGGAACGCTTTATTTACCCGTAGGGTACGATAAATCAAAAAAGGAAAAACTTCCGCTTTTGATTTGGGCTTATCCAACCGAATACAAGGATAAAAACAGTGCAGGACAAACATCTTCTAACCCCAACGAATTTACATTTCCGTATTACGGATCGTTTGTTTATTGGGTAACCAAAGGTTATGTGGTTTTAGATGATGCTGCTTTCCCGATTGTTGGAGAAGGAAAAACTGAGCCAAATGATTCATTTATTAGTCAATTGGTTGCCAATGCCGAAGCTGCTATTGATGCGGTAGATGCACTCGGATACATCGATCGCAAAAAAGTAGCTGTTGGAGGGCATTCGTATGGTGCTTTTATGACCGCCAATTTGCTGACGCACAGTAATCTGTTTGCCTGTGGAATTGCTCGCAGCGGAGCTTACAACCGCACTTTAACTCCATTTGGGTTCCAAAGTGAGCAACGCAATTTTTGGGAAGCGACTGATGTTTACAATTCGATGTCGCCATTTATGAATGCAGAAAAAGTAAAAACTCCGATGCTGTTGGTTCATGGCGAAGCCGATAATAATCCAGGCACATTTACACTGCAAACTGAGCGCTATTTTCAGGCTTTAAAAGGCTTGGGAGCTCCCGCGCGCATGGTTTTGCTCCCCAAAGAAGCGCATAGTTATGTGGCTAAGGAAAATATCCTCCATTTGCTTTGGGAGCAAGATCAATTTTTCGAAAAGTATCTGAAGAACAAGAAATAGTTAATTGGAGACGTGGTTTAATAGTATCTTTTTTGCTTTACCAATGTGATACGTGGCTTTAGATGTACTTATTATCTAGAAAGGCCGTTTCAAAATTAATATTGAAACGGCCTTTCTGCTTACTTTAAAATAAAATTTCTGGCTATTCTTTATTGTCCTCGGCATCTGCAATTTCGCCCATTTTTTTCTCCGAAAACCAGGCAGCAATTATAAGTGCAATGATCAGGATTATGGCAAAATATAGGGCATTTGGAATTGGAGGTGGATCACCCTGAGCATAGGAATGCATGCCTGATAAATAATAATTTACACCAAAATCCGGGTATTTTGCGTAAGTGAAGTATAATTGAATAAATGAGTACAGTTACCAAAGCCCATGTTTCTTTCGGATCCCAACCCCAGTATCGTCCCCACGATTCGTTCGCCCAAACTCCTCCAATAAACGAACCAATTGTAAGCATTAATAGTCCGATCATCAAAGCCATTTCAATAATGTACGAAACTTCTAAAATGGTGAAACTGATATTTTTTTCATTCTTCGGATTTCTCAGAATTATCAATACTAAATTGAGCATTCCGAGTAAAGCACCCATAGCAAGAAATCCATAACTGGCAGTAATAATAGCCACATGAACAATCAGCCAGTACGACTTCAGCACCGGAACCAAATTGGTGATTTCAGGGTTCATCCAGCTCATCCCGGCTACCATAAGAATAATGGATGTCAAAACAGTTGTAACAGCCAAACTAATGGGCGACCGTTGCGCAAAAATGAATCCTGAAAGTAAAGTTGCCCAACCAATGTAAATCATCGTTTCGTAACCATTGCTCCAGGGAGCATGGCCCGAAATATACCATCGAATAATTAGGCCAACGGTATAAAGCAAAAATGCAGCGAAAACCAGTCCCTTACCGGCAAGAATATATTTAGAAAGATTTGCTGTGGGTTTAAAAATATGGATAAAATGAAATATGAGTAAAATAAATCCGAATACTCCAAGTATTTTCGAAAGTTTTCCAAAGATATTGAACTCATTGTAAAAGATTTCAAGACTAATTTTTGAAGATGAGGGAATGATGTCGGCGGCATAGGTTTTCTGGTATTTCTTTATGTATCCGAGATATTCGTCAGCTTTTGACCAGTTTCCGGAGTTGGCAGAATTTAAAACCTCACCGTAATAAAGTTGCAGAATACCTGTGGCAAAATCCGCTTCTTCCTTTTTCATGGTTTCTGGTATGGTCGATTGAGTTACCCAAGTTTTCCTATCATCATTCGGCACTGGAAAAATCCTGAGAAAATCACCTTTTAAAATCTGGTAACAGATATTTACCCGTTCATCTACATTTATAATTTCTTTGTCGAGTTTGTTACGCAGTGTTTGTTTTTTGTTGTAAGATTGCTGGACCAGATCATTTAACCGATAGTTACCTGCCTGATCAAACATCTGATTGAATGATATAAATCCATCAGAAACGCCAAGAATACGTTTTAATTCAGGATTGGCAACTTTAACAATTGGAATGCTTTTCCATTTATCAGGATTGGCGCTCATATCAAGAAAAAACTCTACAGCAGACAAGCCTTCCCAATTATCTTTTTTCGAAATTTTGCGCAATAAATCAGAAGCCAGGGTATTCACTGGTTCAATTCGCCCCTGATGATCCTGAACCAATAATTCGCCGAATGAGTCGATATGTTTATCTTTCGTTTTCGAATTTTCTGCCCCAAAAACTGAATTGGCAGAACCTGTCATTCCTGAGAGAATTAATGCAATACCAATAATTTTGGTCGTTTGCCTCATTGACTGAAGTTTTGAACTTAAACGAATAATGGTTTGGAAGCGGCTATTTTTGCTGAAAACAGTAAAGACCATTCCCAAAGTCATTAAAAAATATCCCAG
>JFJP01051569.1_pt1 | contig 10122 bp, 7 predicted proteins | sample 431651 | NCBI WGS metagenome assembly JFJP01 (sample SAMN02602958, study PRJNA72255) | Microbial mat metagenome, whole genome shotgun sequencing project. | biome: fresh water; feature: sink hole; material: water; isolation source: purple microbial (photo- and chemosynthetic) mats found in... | reverse complement strand
TAAACACCATATGCATAATACAACTAACCCATCCATCATCTAGACACACCCAGATAACTTCCTTTTCAATAATGCAATAGCTACATATAGTCGAAGTAAGTTATCACTGCGTTAAAAAACATTTGACAATAATACTCACAGTTTGTTTCTCATTGTTTCTCTTTTGGCAACCAAAAGACACTAAGACAATGATGGTTGCTACAATATACAATGAACCAGCCAACCAAACAACAAAGAGAAACAAATCAAACAGACAGAAAGGACAAATGATCACTAACGAGAAAAAAACCAACAGCATGAAGGCATAAAGAGACCATCTAATGATGATATGCTTACACTGTGATGATATGATATGCCAATATGGATAATGTAATGATAACGAGGGTTACAACTTTGTACTGCGACAATGGTGAAGACAATGATAAATGTCATACACTATGACAAACAATGATAAGTGTGATACATTCAAACGTATGAGCAATAATGTAAAAAACCTCACACTGTGTTTCTATTATGTCATATTCACAAGGAATGAAGGAAGGATGTGAACAAGAATGATGATGCTATGAATGATTCAATAACTGCTGCAACAACAACTACAATAAAACAACCATAATGATGATGATCCTGGAACATATAATGAGGATCTTTCAAAACCATGGTATGAGCAACAAACCAAACATAAAGTCATATAACACAATAATTATAGACCAGCAATACTTTACTCTTATTGCATTATGACAGTCCATTTGTATAGAATAGTCCATCGTATCCAATACAATAGTCGATCCATATCAGATAGTTGATCTGTATAGAATAGTCAATCAGTATAGAATAGTCGATCTGTATAGAATAGTCAAAGCAAACTATCTCATACAGAACCATATTAACATAATCCCAAACAGATTACAGGACTCTGCAACCGTATTAAAATAATCTGCAACTGTATTACAATAATACACCTCAAGTTTAAAATAGTCAAACAAGATTTATTATTTTAATCTGGAACCCCCTTACATTAATACGGTACCAGTATTAAAATAAGCCAATTGTCTGCTAGGACCTAGAGCCTGGGTTCTACCAGTTACCAGGTGGCCTTTGTATGTACCAGGTCCTAGCATTCATGATGACTGACTAACAGACTTCACTGAACTCATGGTACTATGATGGCTGGTTTTCATAAAGCAATAGGACCTAGGACCTACTAGCTATTTGCTTACCTTTACTTGATCATTTTTTGCCAAAGTATGATGTTTGGATGGTTGCCCAATGAGCAAATTGTTGGTGATTACCAAGCAATCCATGCCTGGTTTGTTGCATCAACAGAAGCAAGGAGTATCATTGTGATGGTCAGACCATGCTGATGATTACTTTTCTTCTTGTTCTGCACTACTCCTCCAGCAGCCATACTTGTTGATGCATCATGAGTTTGATGAGGAGGTCTCAATGCATGGACACCAATTCTATGTAATGTACATAATATAAATTTCAGGATTAAAGAGAATTCAGCTCATCTTTTTCATCAATAAAAGAAAGCTTTATACAAGAAGAAGGGCAACTCCTAGTAGCTAGCTATACACCACATCATAAGAGGCTTCAAGAGAAAAGATAGTGCAACTTACTTGGTTGGGGCTCTGAGAGATCATATCATTCCATCCCCATGTACAGTCATTCTTGTACATGATGAGTTGACTCCTCCTCTGCCATCCTTGGCTGGCATACCAAGACATCATTAATTTTCAACACCATTTTGCAGTTTGCTGGTATTTCCATGTACTCTATGTCAGATCACATGCTGAATGTTTTTTTGCTTCATTAAATTTGTCACATGAACCACAAGATTGGATAGATTTAGATGCATGCAAAGCATTCTCAACTATTACTTCTTTGTTTAGCTTTCCTCATTGTGCTTCTCTGTAGAATGCATGCATGAATAATGATGCCAAGGAACATCTGTATTCCAAGAAGTTGGTAGCTAGTACCAAATGAGGAATGATAGTTGTTGCAAGAAAGGAAGCATCTCTATCATTGACATAAAAATTGGATACTCTTGGCCCCTCATAATTACATAGCTAGTAGCACAATAATTTACCAGCTGCTGCCAGAGATTCAGACCAATATTCATAAAATATTTTAATCAAATAGAGTTGTCTAGTATAGCTACTTCCTTGTTCTTCTCAAAATACTCCAAAGTAAGAGTACCCAGACTATAACACCTCTTCATACAATCTTTTGGAACACCAACAACTCTGGTGGAGTTGGAAATATTAGAAACATTGTGAAACATTCAATCATACCATGTAAGCACACATTCTTGTATCTCTACTTTTTGACATGATCCTTTGCATTCTTACTGTGATGTGGTCCACAAGTTATTAAACCATCATTCTGGGCTGGCAACTTTTTTCTCTCTAACATCATCACATCATTTCAGAAATGCATTGGACAATAAGCAACAGGACTTCAGGAATATGTTACTAAGTCTACACTTGCATGCTAAATAGCAAGTATTGATATAAAACATCATACCAGTTCTTGCTTCTGTTTTCCCTGATGATGGATAAATGATGAAGCCTCCTACTAAAAGAATAAGTTGCCCACCTGCAATTCTTGCTAAATTTGTTATTTGTATCATTTGTGGACTGAAGCTGGTTCAGCCATTTGCTTGTGGCTGGCTCCTGTCATTCCATATAAAATCACTATGGTTTGATTTGCCTCATGCATTGGCTATTGGTTTGCCCTTTGTCTGTACCAACCCAAAAGAGAGGGTGTAATATTTCCCTCCTGAATATGAGTTGGCAAGAAAGATACTGATACCTGAAAATGACACAATGATTTGATATAGTGGCCAATGTGGGCAAGTGAATGCTACAACATAAACTCTTACTGTCAATCAAGTTACTGATGCTTTTGGCAAATCTTTCTGATTGAATTTGAATAAAGTAGTAGTATGTTCTGCAATGCAACTTGTCGAGTAGCATATGTTTTTGTGCTACAATGTTCTGTATAGCATATAAACTAAGCTCATATAGCATTGGATTCTTCAATACACTGACTGGCATGTTGGCTCTCTCTGCTTCAGTGTCCTATAAGTAATCGCTTCTTTATGCTACTTCTTCTGTTTATGAGAGCCTAGCAGTAATCAGCTTTGGTTAGTTGAGCTTGATGACATTCTTCAACAAAGGCATAGGTGTGTGAAAGTGAAGCAAGAACACCTGGTTTTGTTGAAGTGTGATTTTGCATTTAAAGATTGCAGTGCTAGCTTGTCTCTTTCTGTTGGCATGAGCAATATGAGACAATAATTAAAGTGAGATGTTTCATTGCCTTAGCACAAATTGCATATGACATAAACTTGGCAATCTGAATCACTCACTTTATTCTTTGTCATTAACTTCTTCATTGAGACCATTTGTTCCTTGACAGAAATAATATTCAACTTTCTGTTTTGTTTTATGACAGTCAACAATGGATGCAAGGTAAATGTCCACACAGGAAAAAATGGCTTGGTGTTGACAACAAGATTGCTTGTGACCACCAGCCAAAGTGTTTTTTCACTCAATCTTGTTCTTGAAATCCAGCCACTGCAATGAATGATGTTAGTAGTATCATTGAAAGTCTGTTGTAACTGCTACTGTGTCATTTTTCATGGTGTTGATGGATGGGATTTTGTATAACATTGATTGTCTGTCATTTCCTACAATGCTCAGCAGGTAATTGCCTATTTCCTGCTATTACCTGCAAGAGATGATGGTACAGTGCAGAAAGTTTTGGTTTCAACACAAATGACAAGAATTGACAACAACCTCTTGATGACCTTATGTTTTGAAATAATTGCTCAAATCCAGCCACCTGCTCTTAATGAAACCATCTGTGATGTCTGAAATGGAATTTTGGAAATTCCAATGCCTGCAACTTGGCCAATGTTGTACCATAGATTGCAGATATTTGTACCCATCAAAGGTACATTGAAAAAGGTGGCAGGGGGATGGTACCTACATCCACAACTTCTTGATCTTTTCACCAGATCCCAAGCTTTTTTGATTGAGAATTAGGACATGAAAAGGCATTGAATATCAAGCTAATTCTATTTGTGATGGGGGAATTATTAAGCTAACATGGCCATCACAAGTTTGACAATGCAGCTACAGACCTTGTGTTCTTCACAACATGATCTGCAGCTGCCTTCATTGATGCTGACAATATTGCCATCATAGTAAGAGCCTTTGGCATGTTATAAACCATCCTGATCAGCATACATGGTGTCAAGGATGACAATTGGCATAACACTGATGGGTGATGGGGTGATAGGTGAGTGGGTTTTTTCTATGTCTTGTCAACTGGCAGTAGCATAGAAATATGCAATGGCATACAAATGACATTCATGAAATGCCTGTGCCAATTTCATTTTTTGCTGCAGAAGGGCATTGTATCCTGATGTTGTTCTCCCTTAACCACACCTTTGCCACAGGCATTGAAGTTGCAAGAAGGGGATAACTCACTGTAGGGAGATAGCACTGCTTATATATAACTGTGATGTCACTATAGGGAAAAGGGCACTGACAAAGAAGGCTGATAACATGTGCATTGCATTGCTGAAACATTTGGAGTTTGGTGCAATTGTCACCATTAGTCGTAATATCCACCCCAAGATAGCAGTGCACTTCCAAGGGAGCTAGACATTTTGAAGGGGTTGTATCTGGAGGGGTAGTTAAATGGATCATGCCATGCAAATTGGATTGCCAAAAGAAATGAAACCATACACACTTGGATGGGTTAAGTTCACCACCACTGGCCTGCAATAAGGCATTCCTCAAATTCACATTTTCTTGTGCAGTGTAAATAGGAACAAGGGCAGACTGCTTGGGCACTGCCACAGAAAGCAGATTGGTGTTGTCCACAAACATATCAAATCCCTGCTGTACATAAGTGGTAGCATCAGGAGAGGTGAGGTGCCACATCTGGGCCTTGGTGAGATAGGCAAGGGTAAGGCTGTTAACCTGCACAATCCACCAAGGACATGCATCCCCAGCACCTTGACCTACTGTACCAAGGGTCAACTGGTGAATGCTGATTGTAGCCAGAAGATACATCAAGTGCATGTTTAATGTGGTAGCAGAATTGTTGTTGGGTGGCCTCATGTAGTTGAAGATATTTCCAGTCAGCCAGTGTCATGTTATCAACATGACAAATTTTTGCAAGCTTTGACCATGTTATCAAAACACTTAGCCACACATCAATGCTGACATTGACTGCATCAGTATGGGTGATATGAAGGTAATCAAAGGTAATGACTTTTCTTACAGGCAAGGTCAATGGCACTACAACCCACACAGCCTCTGCCTTGGCTGTCATGTAGTCTGTGAGCTTGCTCTGACTGCAGCATATAACCAAGCAAGGAGTGTCATTTGAGTAACAGGTTATAATCTGCTTCAAACAGATGTAGTGTCCTGAGGTAGTCCTAATGAGGATAACTGGGTTTCTTTTCTAAATACATATTCCAGACAGTCTTCCATCATTCATAGACATGCACATGCCATAATGCCAATTGTAGAAAGATAAATATGCACTGCATAACTTTAATACCATAGGTTCTGAGGGAGGTCACCTTCCTCCCTTTCCTGTCAACGGTTAGGGGTTCCACCATCAATTCTCTGCATCATCTTCTCCAGTATTCAACTCATGAAATTCTTTATACAAAATGCTTATGGTGACTCTGATTGCTTCTATGGTAGCTCCACCAGTGAATTACCATTCCAAGGAGTCTGCCAAGGCAATGGCACAGGTCCTGCACTTTGGCTGGCAGTAAGCATCACCTTGGTCAACATGCTATGCACACATGGCTAGCAGGCTACATTTACCACACCAATGTCTGGTCAGTCAATCAGTATTACCGCCCTTCTATATGTTGATAACTGTGATCTAATGGCTTATTCCCTCCCTCACTCAACTGGTCTGGCATCAACCATTTCTAAACTCCAACAAAATGTCAATCTTTGGTAAGGTGGCCTCTAAGTGACTGGTGGGAACCTATCATTTAAAAAATGCTCATAGTCAATACTTGCAATGCACAAGCAAGGCAACCTATGGCATCCCAACACTATCCAGTCTCTACCCAGCCAGCTCTCCATTCAGAATTTCCCAACCTTTCACACCACTGTCCAACGTATCAAATTGCCACAAGGATTAGAAGTGCTCAGTGTGGTTCAAACTCTCTCCAGTCCCTCCAACCTGCAGCAAAGGCACTCAAAGAAAAGTCCCAACAGTGGATACTGGAAATGCAATTGGGATTCCTTCCCAGGCATATGATGTGGACCACATTAAAGTGTGTTACATGACCCTCCCTTCAGTACCCTCTTAGTGTCACCATGCTCATGGGAGGCCAACTTCACCAAGCAATTGCTTGACTTTTCCAGTCAATCATTCCCAAATTGGGAACCAACCATAATTACCCTATGGCACCCTGGTTCTCCTTACCCCTCCACCAGGGTTTAGGCCTTCCCAACCCAGAGTGGGAACAAGGAATCATGGCAATTAAACTCTTTATCAAACATGCCAATGCCTTGCATGTGGAGAATACATTAATTACAGCTTCATTAGAATACACACAATTACAAATAGGGTCCAGCCTACCAGTATTCAACACCAAATTCTCCAAGTGGGGTTTTCTTGCTGAATCTACCTGGCTTACTTTGATCTGGGAATTTGTTTCTACCCACTGGATTCAACTCCATCCCTCATCTAACTATGTGCCAGAACCACCACCACACAATGACCATTTCCTCATGGATATTGCCATGGAGTCTGGGCTCTCCCCAACAGAGCTGGGGGCCATCAATCATTGCCACCTTGCACACCAAGCCCTCTTCCTTTCCAATCTTACAACAGGTTGGGGAGATTGGATATGCCCAAACCTACTTGTTTCACCAAAAGAGCCCATCCAAAGCTGTTGGCAATGGCCACTAGAGCAGCCAGAAAAGGCCTATTGGTCAATTTGGGTGAAGTTCTTACAACACTCAGTTGCAATGACTGACATTCACCTGATCCACTGCCTAGGTCCTTGGCTTGATATGCCCCATTGCTGCACAGCAGTCCTTTGGGGACACAGTAACTACTGGACTACCTATTGTGGCATTGCCCAACCTTCTCAGGGTACCCACACCCTTCAGAGATGTGGAACCGCCACCATTCTTCCTGAAGGCTTGGCTTATGCATGCATTTTATCTCTCAGACATGGCATTATGATCCTTCACAGTTTTGCCCCCATTGCCCCAAGGCATGTACCTCTAGCTGAATACATTGAATTTGATTTTCATGGTTGGGTCAAGTATTGGGATCCACATGCAAGACAATCTGGTGAACAACTTGGAAAATGGTTAGACATGGCAAAGAATCAAGGTCCTGCAATGGTTTATTGGATCCTGAAAGATAATGGTTATGTTATATCAAGATCAACAGTGAGACCTTTAAACAATGAAGAATGGTTAGATGAGAATGAAAAGAAAGCAAGGGAAGAATTTGATCAAGCAGAGTATGAAAGTCTTGGCAAGTTTGATGAATCTCTTGAAGCACCCAATGATGAACTAGAGGAACCAATTTGTGGAGAAATGATGATGATGAAGATACAGGAGTAGTTGAACAAGATAACCAAGATGATCATGTTTATGGACCTGATGAATGGCATGGAGCACAACTTTATTTACCCCATGATGACAGAACAGAGATAGCCAAAGTCATTGGCAGGAAAAGGAATTTGGATGGCAATTTCATTGGAAGAAAAAATTCCAACCCAATTTTAGATTAAAGAATGAACAGAAAGTTTATTTTATGTGCTATATTCTAGTACCATGATGCATTATCAAAGCCACTTAGACCCACACAGTAGCTCAATTCCTCCAGCTTGCAATTGCTCTGCATAAACTGTCATTTGTTGCCACTCCATCATCTAGTTGATTGCATGTAATAGAGTGGTACTGTCCTCTAGCATGAACTTGTGCATGGTGATGTCACATCTGGGTTACCTGCTGATGTCACCATGACAATGGTGACCTTAGCAGTGGGACACAGACAGATGTCTCGGGGTTACTAGGTGATGTCATGAAACAAGACATCACATCCGGGTTGCAACTGACATCACCATGAGAACGGTGACCTTGGCAGTGCAGCACAAATGCTTAGCACAGATTCCATATCCTCACCTTGTAGGCTGGACCCTGCAATGATCACCCTTGAGGAGTTGAACCTCAGTACCTCTCCAAATGGTACTACATCCAACCAGCTGAACTAACCCACCGGTTAGATTCAAGAATATATGTGGTTGAATTCCCAGATGGAGAACAGCATGATATCAATTTTAACACTCTGGCAGAACATCTTTATGCACAAGTTGATGAAAAAGGCAATTTAACTCAATTATTTGAAGGCATTGTGGGACATCACAAGAATTCCAGAGCAATTGAGAAAGCTGATCAATGTTACATGGTGAATGGTAGAAAGGTGAAGAAAAAGACTACAAGTGGTTGGGACATTGAGATAGAATGGATGGATAATACAACTTCATGGCTACCTTTAAAAGAAGTTGAGGCAACTAATTCAGTGGAACTGGCTGAATATGCTATCAAGAATCAAATTGATACAGAACCTCCTTTTGATTGGTGGGTCAAGGAGACTTTAAAAAGAAGGAAAAGATTGACCAAATTATCTCAGAGAAGACATGTCAAGAGCAGTTACAAATTTGCCATCAAGATCCCAGAACAATAGAGGAGGCATTGGAATTAGACAAGATTAATGGAAATGACTTATGGCTAAAAGCAGTCATGAAAGAAATGACAAAACCCCACCTGGTTATCAGTTTGTAAAGTTGCATATAATTTTTGATGTGAAGATAGATTTTACAAGGAGGCACCAAGTACAATTACGTATTCATCTATAGTATTAAGAGATAGTGTGAGAATCATGGATATTTGGATGTCAGATATTGGAAATGCTTATCTCAATGCAGCACCAAGGGACAAGATCTACACAATAGCTGGACCAGAATTTGGGCAAGAGGATGAAAGCAAGACAGTGATTATTGTTTGAGCATTATATGGTTTGAAGTTTTCAGGAGCAGCTTGGAGAGCACATTTTGCAAAGTCATTAGAAGACCTAGGATTCAAACAATGTTATTCTGATCAAGATGTTTGGAGAAGAGCAGCAATCAAGAAGGATGGAACTGAGTACTTTGAATACATACTTGTATATGTGGATGACCAGCTAACTATTAGTGAGAACCCCAAGGTTATTTGGACACACTACAAGCACCTTCTTTCAGTTATGAGTTAAAAGACATTGGACCACCCAAGCATTATCTTGGAGTAACCATTGGTGATTATGATTTAGATGGATATTTGACTAAGTTCATTTCTGCAGAGGGTTATTTGGCAAAAGCATTACCTATCATCAAGGAAAGATTTGGCAAACTGGAGCAACTATTTCCAAAATCAAGACTAGGTTCACCTGCTTCAACTGACTAACACCCCCCAGAGATTGATACTTCTGATTTCTTGGATGAAGATTCTACCTCCTTGTACCAGAGTTATGTTGGAATCCTGAGATGGGCTGTTGAGATTTCAAGGATTGATCTGGCACATGCAGCAGCTACCATGGCAAGATTTATGGCATCCCCAAGAGAAGGACATTTGATGGGGTTATTAACAATCTTTGCATATCTCAAGTTACACATGAATTCCAAGATTGTAATTGATCCATTTGAAAGATGTTGGGATGATTTGGATTGGAACAAGGCAGATTGGAATGATTTATATCCAGATGCAAAAGAGGCAATTCCAAGTGATATGCCAGAACCTAGAGGTAAACCAGTGCAAATCAATGTGTTTGTTGATTCAGCTCATGTGACTTGTCTTGAATCAAGGAGATCCACTACAGGTATTGTTGTTTTCCTCAATGGGACCCCAGTTAAGTCATATAGTAAGAGACAGAATACAATTGAATCATCTACTTTTGGATCACAGTTTATGGCAGCAAAGATTGCAGTGGAGATGAATGAGGCACTTTGATACAAGCTCAGGATGTTTGGTATTCCAATTGAAGGACCAAGTAATGGATTCTGTGATAATGAGAGTG
>JFJP01049979.1_pt1 | contig 10122 bp, 7 predicted proteins | sample 431651 | NCBI WGS metagenome assembly JFJP01 (sample SAMN02602958, study PRJNA72255) | Microbial mat metagenome, whole genome shotgun sequencing project. | biome: fresh water; feature: sink hole; material: water; isolation source: purple microbial (photo- and chemosynthetic) mats found in... | reverse complement strand
CCCATGCTTTTTTTTCGCCCGGAACTGGTTTCCAGAAGTTTTTAGGATCGCCATCAAACAAATTTGCAACCGAGCAGGTTGAATCAATTGATGAAGCAATACCGGTTTTACCAGCACTCGGCAATGGAAATACTTCCGCTGAACCCTCAAACTCAATCACTACGATTGATAAAATTTTATCCGGTGCTTCTGCTGGAACAGTAATTTCGACACATTCACTGTTCTGATTCAATGTGAGATCAGTCGTCTGATTAGCCAGAAGGTACGCTCTTGTCACCTTATTTTTTATAGGAACTTTAAGATCCTGACTTTCTGGCCAGTTTATTACGTGAAGATATAGTTTCTGTCCTTTAAGAGTTGCTTTTCCCCATGGTAGATATGGAAATGGGCTTGCTTTTGTATCATATATAGCCTCGCTGTTAGTTTTCATCCATTCACCAACCTCTTTCAACCGGTCAATACTCGGACCAGGTATCAAACCTTCAGATGTGGGTCCGACATTCAGTAAAAAATTACCTCCCTTTGAAACAATGTCAGAAAGTTGCAGTATAAGTTCTTTTGTTGATTTCCAGTTGTTGTCATCAGTTTTATAACCCCATGTATCATTCATAGTCATGCAGACTTCCCAGTTTCTCCCCGGAAATCCGGTTGCAGGTATAAATTGCTCCGGAGTTTCTGAATCACCATCGATCCCGCCTCCAAGCCGGTTATTAGTGATCATGTTAGGATATTTTCCAATTATTGGAAGGAATTTTTCTGCCCGTTCCCTGGTCATATCGACCGGAGTATCCCACCACAAAATTGCAATATCACCATAATTTGAAAGAATCTCATTTACCTGAGGCACAGCAATCTTATCAATATATTCATCCATACTTCCACTCTGCGCTTCATCCCAATGTCCTCCTGCAGCTGCACCCCCCGGATGATTCCAATCCTGAGCCTGAGAGTAATAAAAACCAAGTTTCATCCCCTCTCTCCTGCAGGCAGCAGCAAGTGGTTTTAAAAGATCTTTTCCATATGGTGTTGCATCAACAACATCCCAGTCAGTTACTTTTGAATCGAATAATGCAAATCCGTCGTGATGTTTGGAAGTAATAACTATATATTTCATTCCTGCATCTTTTGCCATTTTAACCCAGGCTTCAGGGTCATATTTAACCGGATTGAACTCAGATGCAAACTTTTTATATTCTGCAACTGGAATTTTCCCTTTATTCATAATCCATTCACCAATATTGGGAACCGGTTTTCCCTGGTAATAACCTGCAGGAACAGAGTATACACCCCAGTGTATGAACATACCAAATTTTGCATCTGTCCACCAATCCATACGATCAGCAGATACTTCCACTTTCTTTTCCGGTGTATTGCAGAAATTAAAGAGAAGCAGACAAGCTATTCCAAAAAAATAAATCTTGATTTTCATTGAGTAATAGTTTTGTTTCATATTAATTATAAGACAAATTAGCTGAAAAACACACTGTTCATGTCAGATGGATATATGCTAATTAATCAGAAATTTACAGTTCATAATATCGTAAAATATTGTGTCTGACAGAATATTGATTAATTCCAATTATTCCCTTCATATTAAGGATAATAATCTGTTGAAAATATATTTATCCTTAAGAAACCCAAAAGATGAAATAATAAGAAGGTATGTCAGGACTACTTCAAAATTTATTTCACAATAGGAGTCAGAACAATATTTCTGTAAAATACCTTACCATGATCGCCCTGAAGATAGATTGGACCTGCACTAAACACGTCAGACTTCATAGCACCACCGGTTGGTCCGTATATTGGCTGATTATCAATTATTTTAACACCATTCAGGATAATAGTTGCATGTCTGTCACACAGAGTCATTTCCATTGTCTGCCATGTACCGGCTGGTTTTTCTGCTGCAACAGTTGGTGTAATACGGCTGTAAACTCCTCCCATGTTATGAGGATTCAACTCTTTTTTATATGAATCAACAACCTGAATCTCATACATTCCACGCAGATAGACACCGCTGTTACTGCCTTCCGGAATATTTACCTCAAGCTTAAGATTGAAATCTTCAAATTCCTGTTCAGTTCTGATATTACCGTAACTGATATGAGGAGCACCTTCAGTCTGAACCGGATCATTTACCAAAACTCCGTCTACAACCGACCAGCCATTTTTCTGCTTTTCATTAATTAGCTTCCATCCTGCGAGATCTTTACCATTAAAAAGATTTTGAGGCGTTCCGAATTTCACTTTTGTCAGATCTGGTGCCGGAGGAGGAGGAGGAAGTTTTATTCCTGTCAAAGTTGAAGTATCAACACTCAAACCGTTTCTACGGGGAGACAACAGAATTCCGTCAATTTTATCACCGTTTTTTACAATCTCAAGCCAGCTTGTTACTACATGCTTTTTAAGTGGACTATTATTCTCATCCCGTGTACGGACAACATCATTTGCACGCTGAACTACGAGTATGTGGTCTTTTTCAAGGAACACTGCCGAAACAGGGACAACACTTCCACCACCCCATAGGATGTCTCCGTCAAGATATTTGTCTTCCTGTCTGACTTCCAGCCAGCCAACAGATCCACCTTCTATATCTATCGTCCACTGTCCGATAAATTCAGAAATATCGGTTTTTGGTAAAGGTTCTTGTTTGGTTTCTGGCTTGCATGATGTAACTAAAAATAAAGCCAATGCCACTGCGAAAAAGGTAAGTTTAGTTTTCATTAGGTTGATTATTAAGTATTAAAAATATATGATACCAATTGAAAAATGCATAATACAGTTAGTAATATATAAAGTAAGCATAAAAAATAACTGGCAGCTATACTTTTTGCTTAATTTTTTTGTGAACATAAATTCAGTTATGCTGAAAAAACAATTTTCAGGTTTCATTCAACAGAAAACAGAGGATGTAGTAAATTTTAATAAGCCATATGTTATCGCCTTTTATTCTTCCTGCATTTTTAAAACATCATTCTTATACCGCCTGTTTTCAAGTATACGTACATACTTTTTTCCTAACTTATCATTATAATCTTCGTACGATTTCTGAGCCCACTGCAAGGCACTATCCAGGTCACCATTGATTTCATTTATAATACCCATATTATAACATGCTCTGCCTGCTATCTTCATTTTTGAATTTCCTGTTTCCTTTTCCCAAAGTAATCCTGCTTCATCCCATTTTCCCATTTGTGCCTTACGCCTGGCAATCTTAAAATTATCTGTTCCTTTGACATAATAATCACGCATAACCCGTAACCTGTATGGGATGATACGGAAAGCATAACCATGACCTGCTTTATTACTCGCCTGATTAACAGCATCTTTTCTGCCAATTAGCGCACCTGCAGCCAACAAGGGATTAAGGCCTCTTCCGGAAAACACTATTGACTCATTATGAATATATTCATCAAGGATCACATTAGATGCCGGATAATAAATCCGCCAGCCAGTTTTCACAATTGTTTCCATATCAGCCTGATGCTCAATCCCGGGAATAGACCCCAACGGAGTTTTAATATCAACTTTTCTGTTTGAATAACTGATATGAGTATCGGTATCAAATTTTTCAAGTGAAAAAAGAGCATCCGTGCCTGTCTCCTTGCAAATCTGGGCAACTATTTCCCATGATAGCGGTGCAGGAAACAATCCAAGTTTAGGAGTTCTGAAATCTATATCATTAAGTGTTTTTACTTCACTAAACCTGTTATTATTCAACAGTTCATCGGCAAGACCTTTTATACTTTCCTGTGCCCCTATTTCATCAAGATTTGCACCTTCGAGTGAGAGCGCTTTGTCAATTATATCAAGAACCTTAGTTTCATCTGTTGGCATACTTCTGTTTATGACGCCTACACTTTTTATAGCAGATGGCATTGTCACAGGGGCCGGTTCTGTTACATTAAGGTATAACTGCTGAGTTTTACAAGATGCGAATGCAATGGTAGCAGTCAGAACTATGATATACTTTCTCATAATATTACTGTTATTGTATTAATTTGAAGGAGAATCCGAATATTTCATTTTACTATTATTCATCAGGAAAATCATAAATACTTTTCACCCTTATATTCCTCAAAGCAGCCGTAGTCCTCCAGGAAGTTATTCCAAATGGTTTCGATAACTCCACTTCGGGACGAACAGACAAGTTTTTACCCCTGTAGGAGAAATCCACCACATTCAGACTATCTACATATGCAACTATTTTTTCTCCTGTTACTATGAGCCTTATATGATACCATTGCTTTCTTTCGAATTTCATCAGAATACTTGTACTATTCTCTGAAGCATCAACTCCGTCAATACTGCTTAAACCTACAGTAGTTCCTCCCCACCCACCTATAATCAAGGTACATGGGTCATTTCCAACAGGAAATGTTATTCCGCAGAAAAAGTCATTACCTTCAATACGCATTGCCTCAAGAGAAACTTCATAGCCGGTCGTTGGGAAAGCTCTTTTCCAGTTTATACCTGTGCATCCGTCCCCCATACCAAGAATTATCTCATCCCCCGATACATATACAGGTCCCTGCGGCCCAAAATTAGTTATCTCCCATCCGTCAAGATCCTTACCATTAAATAGATATGTACTGTCTTTTTTTTCAAGCGCAAGGTTTTGCAAAGGCTTCTTCTGATTCTGAATATTAGAACAACTGCCAAAAATCAGAGTTGAACTTATCCAGAGCAGAAATAATCGTTCAATAAAAAAAAATATAAATATCCTCATTAAATACTCTTATGAAGCTTATTACCATTCTGTCGGCCAGGAAGATAAGTTTTTAAAGAACTGTAACTCTTTATAATATGGTTTTGTCTTCTCCTCAATAGCAAGCATCTGGTCGGCATTAAGTGGCTTGAAATTCTGCGCAATCCTTATATTTTCCTCTAGCTGGGCAATATCATCCAATCCGATAATTATTGTACTAACGGGGAGTGACATAACATAATCCATTGCCTCCTTGATTGTTATAATTCCACCATTCGAAAATATACGGTCTCTGGCAGGAATCTTCATTCCCACAATTCCCATTTTCTTTTCAACAGCTGTCGGCAGAAATTTATCAATGAACGGGTCATAATGCTTATCTGCAGCATAAACCAATAAATCTGACAATCTTTTCGTCGCGTGCTTTCTCCATGGCTTTTACAACACCATCAGCGGAGAAGAATTTATCAAGATTATCAAGTTCTGAAGCCCTTACATTATGTATTTGCCACAGATCAAGATGATCAGTCTGCAGGTTTTTCAACGATTTTTCAAGTAAGCGCATTGATCCATCATACGTACGGTCGTGAGTCTTGGAAGCAAGAAATACCTCTTTGCGACGATATTTCATCACCTGTCCCATATTCCTCTCGCTCTGACCAAGTGCCTGCTCCTTGCTTGTTGTTGAACCGGTCCTGCCATATGCCGCAGCCGTATCAATATAATTAATACCCAGATCAATAGCCCTGTTAATTATTTGAACTGAAAGCTCTTCTTTTCCGGGCGTCTCAATTGTTGCCTGGCCTCCCAGACTATAAATCCCTACCATATAACCAGTTCTTCCTAAAGGCCTTAACGGCATTTTGCCTTTTTTCTTAATGGCAAAATTTTCAGTCATAGGTTCAGGAAAAGAATAAAATCCTGCAACTGCAGATGCTGCCAGAAGTTTCTTAAGAAACTCGCGACGTGTGTTCAGGTTTGATTTTTCCATGGCTGTTTTTTTTATAAAAATAATAAATTTCATGAGAATATGGATGCTATTTTGCTGATATCGTTTCTAAGAACCTGCCCAGATAATAAAATTGAAATTTTATATTCCATTAAATAACCTTTGGAAAAATAACACTAATGATCTTGTTTCAATATCTGAAATATTAATAAGAAATCCATGGCTTGTGGAGTAACTCAACCGGAAGAAAATTTCTGATTTATCTCCTATTTATGTATTCTGACCTTTTATAGCAATTAGTATGTAAATAATATCTGATATTTAATTGGCTTCAGGAAAAGAATAAAGCAGGTGTCATTGGATGTTTAAAATGTTAAACTCTCACATAGTATAGATTGAATCATCAGTGTTATGCAGATAATTGTCATATATTGAAGTATGTAATGATGTATTTTACCGCCAAAGTACACAGGGAAGTGAGATGGGAAAAATTATCATCTTTGAGGCAGCTCCCTGTTTTATTTTGAATTGATATTACCTAATCTTCTGATGTTCTCAATTCCCTGACAGGCTTATCAAGAATTTCAAAGGCAGGCAGGACATTTTTATTATCGGTGGCCTTTAACTGCTCAAGTTTCCTGCCGGCAGGCAATACACGACTTTCCCAGGAACCAATTGCATCATTGTATCCTTTAAGAGCAGATTTTAATCCACTCCCCACCTTATCAAAATGGTCAGCAAAAATATTTAGCCGACCATGAAGTTCTATTGCAGCATCCATTATCTGAAGAGCATTTTCAGTTATATTATGCTGCTGCCAGGACATAGCCACTGACTTCAAAACAACAATCAGTGTAGTCGGGGTAGCTAAGATTATTTTGTTGTTCATGGCATCCTGCAATAATGTCTTATCAGTCATCAAAGCCACATTAAGTGCCGATTCAACTTCCATATATAATACAACAAAATCAGGTGTATTCTGGAACTGTGACCAATATTGCTTTTTACTCAGTTTATTTACATGGTCGCGGAGATCTTTTGCATGTTTTGCAAAAAGAAGGTTCCGTGAAGTCTCATCATCTGTTTCAAGGGCAAGGAGGTATGCATCCAATGGCAATTTTGAATCGACTACTACATGACTATTGCCAGGCAGATTAATTATCATATCTGGTTTCAGGACCGAATCCTCACTTCCTGAATAGACCTGTTCTTCAAAATCACAATGAGCTGATAAGCCTGAAAACTCAACAACCCTTTTCAATCCGATCTCTCCCCATTTCCCTCTTACTCTGGGATTTCTGAGTGCATTAACTAATGCTGTAGTTTCTTTCTGCAAACTTGTATTTGTATTCTGGATATTCGATAGCATTTCTGTAACCTGTCCAAAAGTTTTTTCTGATCCTTTTTCGAGTTCTTCAATCCTCTTCTTATAGCTGTCGATAGATTCTTTCACCGGTTTCAGCATTTCTGCTATAGCGGATTTCCGCTCATCAAGATTCCCTTCTGCCTCTTTCACATGTGTCCCAAGCTGTGTCTTAGCGAGATCTAAAAACTGTTTATTGTTTTGAATCAAAGCATCAGAAGCTGCAGACTTAAAAGTATCAACCATTGCTTTTCTGACCTCCTCAAGGCTGTTTGCCTGTGCTTCAACCTTAGACTCTAACGTACTTTTCTGATTGATTAGTAAATTCAGCTCATTCATCTTTTCAAGTAAAATCTTCTGATGAACAGAATTTAATGAGGACCTTGTTGCGAAATAAGAAATTAGTGCTCCAACAATTAAACCTATTGCTATATATAGTATAATTTCCATTTTTTTTGGTCTATAATTTTTCAAATTTAGATGTTTTAAGCGTAAATGCACTTATAAGTTTCATTTTATAATTTTACTATCTTCGCATTACTTAAACTATCCTTATGAGTAAAACAGCTTCAGTTATAACAGCCCTATTAGCTATATTAATGCTTTGGTCATGCAAGCCCAGCCAGAAAAAGATGGAAAACAGGATGAAGGAATTTATTGCAGATTATGAGGTAAAAGCAATCCCGCTTTATCGTGAATCGGCACTTGCATCATGGAATGCAAATATTACAGGAACCAATGATGCCTTTGCTAAAAGTGAAAAAGCCTCATTTGAATATGCAAAAATATTTACTGACAAAAATGATTTTATCGTATTAAAGGAACTTAAGGATTCAAAGGTAATAATGGATCCTGTTCTCCTCCGTCAGTTGGAACTGCTATATAACTCATACCTGGGAGGCCAGGTCGATACATCTCTTATAGCAGAACAGATAAAAATGGAGACTGAGATCAGCAAGAAGTATGCAAACTTCAGAGTCAATCTGAATAATAAAGAGTTATCCGACAACGAGGTTGAAGACATTCTTAGAAATTCTTCTTCAGGCAATGAATTGAAAGATGCTTGGGAGGGCTCTAAGCTGATAGGTCCTGTAGTAGCTGCCGATATTATCAAACTTGTTAAACACCGTAATTTAATAGCGCAGAAAACAGGATTCTCAAACTTTCATGAGATGAGTCTGAAGATCTCAGGACAGGACCCCGCTGAAATAACAAAGCTCTTTGATGAGCTTGACAGTCTTACAAGGAATAATTACAGTATCCTCAAAGGTGATATTGATTTATACTTTGCCGAACGATACGGAATTTCAATCTCAGAGCTTCGTCCATGGCATTACCAGAACCGCTATTTTCAGGAGGCACCAGAGATTTACAAAGTGGACTTTGATAAATACTATAAAGATAAGGACCCTGTAAAACTTGCTTCAGATTATTATGACGGAATCGGGCTGAATGTAGATGCTATTCTGGCCAAGAGTGATTTATATGAAAAACCGGGTAAAAACCAGCATGCATTCTGCACTGATATTGACAGGTCGGGAGATGTCAGAACTCTCGATAATATAAGACCTGATTCATATTGGATGAATACAATTCTGCATGAACTTGGTCATGGAGTATACTCCTTTTATAATGATATGACTCTCCCCTTTACACTCAGGGATGCAGCTCACACGTTTACAACTGAAGCTATTGCCAACATGTTTGGCAGGTTTGCAACAGATCCCCAATGGATGTCAGATATGGGGGTTATCGACTCTGCGGAGGGCAACAAAATAGCTGAGGACAGCCGGAAAGCATTAAGACTCCAGATGATAGTATTCAGCCGCTGGGCACAGGTGATGTACCGTTTTGAAAAAGCAATGTATGAAAATCCGGAACAGGATCTTAACATGCTCTGGTGGAATCTTGCTGAAAAATACCAATTACTGAAAAAACCTGAGGGGCGGGATATGCCTGACTGGGCAACAAAGATCCATGTGGCACTTTACCCATGTTATTATCATAATTACCTTCTGGGAGAATTACTTGCCTCACAACTAATCAGTTACATCAATACTAATATTTCACAAAACCGGTCTTTTGCAGGTGAAAAGCCAGTTGGGGATTATCTGAGGGAGAAAATCTTTTTGCCGGGAGCAAAATACTACTGGAACGATATGATCGAAAAGGCAACAGGAGAAAAGCTGACTGCAAAATATTTTGCAAAACAGTTTGTTCAATAATTTAGAAAAATCTGATTTAGACTAAAACCCGGAGTTATGTTAAACAAAACCATTATGCCCGCCATGTTTCTTCTGCTGATACTTTCAGCAAATGCACAGACAACTTATACCCCCTCGCCGGAAAATATTAAATCGCGTGAATGGTTTCAGGATTCAAAATTCGGACTCTTTATCCACTGGGGTGTTTATAGTGTCCTTGGTGATGGTGAATGGGTTATGAATAATCAGAAAATAGACAAGAAAACATATGAGAAGCTCCCGGCTTTCTTCAATCCTGTAAATTTCGATCCGAAAGAATGGGTGGCTATAGCAAAAGCAGCTGGAATGAAATATATTACTATCACCAGCAAACATCATGATGGGTTTGCAATGTTTGATTCAAAACTCACTGATTGGGATATTGTTGACAGGACCCCATATAAAAAAGATGTGCTTAAAATGCTTGCTGAAGAATGCAGAAAAGAAGGAATAAAACTTTTTTTCTACCACTCTCATCTCGACTGGTATCAGGAAAACTACTTTCCACGTGGTAGTACAGGTCTTGCCTCTGGAAGACCTGAGAATGGTGAATGGTATAAATACCTCGATTTCATGGATGGCCAGTTAAAGGAACTTCTCACTAATTATGGAGAAATAGGGGGAATCTGGTTTGATGGATTCTGGGACAAGAAAGATGCTGACTGGAGACTGGATAAGACTTATAGTCTGATTCACAAACTCCAACCTGCATGTCTCATATCCAATAATCACCATCTTGCAATATTCCCGGGAGAAGACTTTCAGGCTTTTGAAAAGGATTTACCCGGACATAATACTACCGGATTCAGCGGGGATTCTAAGATCGGTGCCCTTCCCCTTGAAACCTGCGAAACTA
>JFJP01010913.1_pt1 | contig 10122 bp, 6 predicted proteins | sample 431651 | NCBI WGS metagenome assembly JFJP01 (sample SAMN02602958, study PRJNA72255) | Microbial mat metagenome, whole genome shotgun sequencing project. | biome: fresh water; feature: sink hole; material: water; isolation source: purple microbial (photo- and chemosynthetic) mats found in... | reverse complement strand
CCCCACAAGGCGTCGGCGGCGTCCCGATTTCACGAAAACAGGTCAGGGCCCAGCGTAAAGCTTTGGATCTGATCGAGGACGAGGTCGGAAGACCCATCAATTTCCATTCGTACGTCTCCGGCGTCGCCGGACCCGAAATCGCCGTCATGTTCGCTGAAGAAGGTGTCAACGGCGCCCATCAGGATCCCCAATATAACGTCTTATACCGGAACATCAACATGATCCGCTCGTTTGTCGATGCCGCGGAATCCAAAAAAATCATGAGTTATGCGAAAATGCTCCAAATCGATGGCGCCCATAACGCCAACGCGACCGCCAAAGAGGCCTGGAAGGTCATGCCGGAACTTTTAGTCCAGCATGCGATCAATTGCCGGTTCTCGGAAGCGGCGGGCATGGAGTCGAAATTAATCGCCTTATCGACGGTGCCACCGACGGCGGCACCCGCTCCGGATCTGAAGGTGAACATGCCCTATGCGGTCGCGCTCAGAGATTTCTTCGACCGTTACATCATGCGCGCCCAAATGAATACGAAATACATGGAATCCTCGACACGGGAAGCGACGGTCACACACGTCCTGAACATGATGATTTCAAAATTGACATCCGCCGACATCCAATCGACGATCACACCCGATGAAGGAAGAAACGTCCCATGGCATATGTATAATGTCGAAGCCTGCGACACCGCCAAGCAAGCCTTGGTCGGCATGGACGGGCTCTTGGACTTAGTCAAAGTCAGGACCGACGGATATATGCAAAAACAAGTCCGCGAAATCAAAGAACGGGCCGTCCTGTTCATGGAAGAACTCCTTGAAAAAGGCGGTTATTTCGAAGCGGTCGAACTCGGATTCTTCATCGATTCCGGCATCTATCCGGAACGGAACGGCGACGGAATCGTCAGAAAAATCAAGGGCGGTATCGGCAATGATACGGTCTATCCCCGCGATGATGACTATTTCGCACCCGTCACCGCCCATTTCGGATATAACAATTTCGAACAATACGGTCTGAAAGCCACGGACAACCCGAGCCGATTAATCGGCGGATCTTCTTTTGAGGACCGGAGTAAAATCCAGTACATCGACGAACTCGACTTAGAAGACAATGTCAATGTGCGTATGGAAAGCACTGAGAAGTACCGCTCCGGAGCTTTGATCAAGCCAGAAGTGCAGTGGCTTGGCGACGGTACGGTCGTCGTCGACCTCACGTTGCCGACCAGCATCCGCTATGCGGAAGCGGCGGCGCTTGAGGTCGGAACAAAGATGAATCTGAAGAATGTCGAGGTCATCCACCGCGAAGTATTGCATGTGAGCGAAGCGACAAGGATTCAAATCAAAGGGCAATTCGATTTTGACATCGATCTCAGTAAACTGGTGCTCCCGATCATCCCGGAAACCATTTCCGATGCGGAAATCACCGCCTATATCCAGGAACACCCGATCAAAATCGTCGCCGGAACCATCGGCGAGGATGAGCACTCGGTCGGACTCAGGGAAATCATCGATATCAAACATGGCGGCATCGAACGCTATGGCATCATGGCTGAATATCTCGGCACTTCCGTTCCTCCCAATAAACTGGTCGATGCGGCGATCGAGACGAACGCCAATGCGATATTGATGTCGACAATCATCTCCCATGATGAGATCCATTATCGAAATATGAAAAAAGTGGTCGATTACGCGATTGAAAAAGGCGTCAGAGATCGTTTGATCATCATTGCCGGCGGAACCCAGGTCACACCTGAGACCGCAAAGGCCCAAGGGGTCGACGCAGGATTCGGAAGGGGCACGAAAGGCAGAGATGTCGCTTCGTTCCTCGTCAAACGCCTGAAGGAATTGAATCATCATGAAGATTGATTGTCTGGTAGCCGAAATCGGTTCGACGACCACCGTCGTCAACGCCTTTAACGGCATCCACACACAATCGCCAACTTTTGTCGGTCAGGGGTTCTCACCTACGACCGTCGTTTTAGGCGATGTCACGACCGGACTCCAGGCCGCGATTGACGCGCTAAAAAAATCGCTTAATGTGACGAAACTGGAGATTAAGGAAACCTTCGCCTGCTCGAGCGCCGCCGGGGGATTGAAGATGAGCGTGCATGGATTAGTCCATGACATGACCGTCAAAGCCGCGAAGGAAGCGGCTTTGGGGGCGGGAGCGAATCTACATTACGTGACCTCCGGAATCCTGAGTGCCTTTGATATCGAAAAAATCAAAACCTTGAAATTGAATATCATCATGATCGCGGGCGGAGTCGACTACGGTGAGACGAAGACCGCATTGGAAAACGCCGATAAAATCGCGGAATTAAGGCTGAATATTCCGGTCATTTATGCAGGAAACATCCAAAACCGCGACGCAATCAGATGCGTCTTTGAAAAACATGGACAGAAGGAGTATCTATTCATCGCTCCGAACGTCTATCCGAGAATCGACCAATTGGATGTCACCGAAACACGGAAAATCATCCAGTCGGTCTTCGAAGAGAACATCACAAAAGCTCCAGGAATGGAAAAAGTCAGAAATATCATCGAAGGAGCGATCATTCCGGTGCCGGGTGCGGTGATGGAAGCGACGAATCTGCTGTACCGAGAAATCGGAGATCTGGTCACGGTCGATATCGGCGGCGCGACGACGGATGTGCATTCCGCTACCGACGGCAGCGAAGAAATCAAACTTAAATCGATCGCTCCCGAACCTTTCTCCAAACGGACGGTCGAAGGGGATCTGGGCTTGTACATCAATAAGGATTCCCTGATCGAATCGGTCGGAAAAGCAAAACTGATGAAAGTGTTGAAAATCGACGAGACGCAGTGGCGGGACCTGATGGACCATTACGAGCCGATCCCTGATTCAAAACAGATACCGCTGACGGAACTGCTTGCCTACCATGCGCTATCAATCTCGATGAAACGCCATAGCGGCCGTTTCATCAACATCTTCGGAACTTCCGGGATGACGAAATTGGCTGAGGGCAAAGATCTGACGCGTGTGAGATATCTCATCGGGACCGGCGGCGCGTTAACAAGGCTGCCTTCGCGGATAGAGATCATCGAACGTTATCTGAATGAAGCCGATGACTTATCGCTAAAACCGGCAAAGACGACAAAAATACTTATTGACAAACAGTATATAATGGCCACATTGGGCGTTTTATCACTGAAATATCCAGAAGCCGCCTTGACGCTTCTGAAAGCCTCTTTGGGATTGTAGGTGAAAGTATGTATCCAAGAATCGTCATCGATTTCGCCAAACTGAACCATAATGCCGACACTTTACTCGAAAGGTGCATCGATAACCATATTTCAAGTTGTTTCGCCGTTGTGAAAGTATTTTCAGGCGATTTGAAGATTGTCGAAGCAATCGCAAACCATCCTTTCTCCTATCTTGCCGACTCACGGATTTCCAATTTGAAGCAATTTCGTCATTTATCATTGCCGAAAGCCCTCATGCGTTTGCCGATGATGAGCGAGGCTGACGAGGTTGTGAAATACGCGGACCTTTCCCTCAATTCCGAAATCAAAACGATTCGGAAGTTGGACAAGGCCGCCAAAAAAATCGGCAAAATCCACGATATCATCCTAATGTTCGATATGGGTGATCTGCGTGAGGGACTGTTTTTCATGGACAACTACATCGACATCGTCGATCAGATTCTAACTCTCGACAACATCCATCTGAAAGGAATCGGCACTAATCTGACGTGTTACGGCGGCGTCATCCCGACCAGTGAGAATCTAAACAATCTTGTCAAAATCGCACATACGATCGAACATGAATTCGATATCACCCTCGATCTCATCTCCGGGGGCAATTCTTCTTCGGTAGCACTCTTCGATACCGGCCGGATTCCTTCCGCCGTCAACAGCCTTAGGCTTGGAGAAGCGATTTATTTCGGGCGCGAGACCGCTTATGGAAAATCGATTTTAGGCATGCATGAGGACGTCTTCACCGTTGAAGCCGAGTTGATCGAAATCAAATATAAACCCAGCTATCCGATCGGGGATATCGGGATGAATTCCTTCGGAGAAATTCCCACGATCGAAGATCTCGGAATGATGAACCGGGGAATCGTCGCAATCGGTAAACAGGATGTGCAACTGGATCATCTCACACCGCTTGATCCAAGGATCAGCGTGGTCGGAGGTTCAAGCGACCATTTGATTTTGAATTTAGGCGATTCAGGCCATCAGATCGGCGATATCATCGCATTCAGACCGAACTATCCCGGATTATTGCATCTGATGACATCCAAGCACGTCGCTAAAAAATATTTGAAATAAATGAAAATACTCCGCGGGATTGAAGAATCCGTAGCGGAGTATTTTTTTATATATATATAAGGATGGGGTCAGACAGCCGTTTCTTTTTGAGAGGGCTCGACCCTAAGCCACTTGTGGGCGGTCGAGTCGATTAAAATCGCTCCGAGCGGCGCGGTGATCATGATCGCCAGCACGGCGACCGTCAAAATGAGATGGCCGCTTGCCAATCCGAGCGATAGAGGAATCGATCCGATGGCCGCTTGGACTGTGGCTTTTGGAAGATAGGAAACAGCGACGAACAGTTTTTCTTTAAAGGTCAAATCCGTTTTTAGTAATGCGATGATGACTCCGACCATCCTAACCAGCAACGCCAACAATATCAAGGCGACCGCCTTCAATCCGATTGATCCGACGACCGAGATATCGACGGCGGCTCCGACTAGGACGAACAGCATGATTTCCGCCAAGACCCAGATTTTTTCAAACTTGCCGACAAGCCGTTTGGCAAGAATCTCATATTTCTTTAAGATCGTCGCTCCGAGCGACATCACGGCGATCAATCCGGAGAGGGCGAAATACGGGGCGAGCCATTCCTCAAAAACGATGAAGAGGAATGAAAGGCTGAAAATGATGATGACTTTGATGGTATCGCGGAGATGGACGATCTTGAAGAACCAGATTGACAAAAATCCGAAACCGACCCCAAGGAGGACACCGGAGATAATGGTGATCGGTAGCATGACGAGCGATAACACCGAGAAACTTCCGGTCTGATACATCTGCAGGAAAGCGGTGAAGAGGACGATGACATAGATGTCGTCGACGGATGCGCCGGCCATGATCATCTGCGGAATGCTTTTTGATCGACCGCGATTGGCCTCGATCAGTTTTATCATCCGCGGAACCACCACCGCGGGTGAGACGGCCGCAAGCACCGCCCCCATGATGGCGGCTTCAAGATAGGTGATATCGAAGAATAGGGGAGCTAAAAAGGTGATGGCGAGCAGTTCAAAGGTCGCCGGAACGAATGAGAGCAGCAATGCGGGTCTTCCGACTCGCCTCAAGTCTTTGATATCCAAAGTCAGACCGGCCCGAAGCAGAATCACGATCAGGGCGATCTGTCTTAAGTCCATCGACAAGGTCAATAACTCCGGAACAATCAGATCGAGGACGTAGGGACCTAGGATGATTCCGGTGAGCAACAGGGCGATGAGTCCGGGCAATCTCAATTTGATGAACAATTGCGACAAGGTCAGACTTAATAGAACGATTAAGGCGATGCTTAGCAACATAGGCGGATCCCTTCTAATAAAAAATGACTTCACAACCAAAAACAGTTGTAGAAGTCATCGGCATTCAAGCGGTTTTAGCACTTAAGCTAGGGGAGACGTTCATTCCCGGGATAAATTATACTAAATCGATGCTTCCCCGTCAATCAATATCGGCATAATGCATCGCGATGGAAAATCTCATAAAAACATCACTTTATAAGTGAGTCTTTTTTTCAAACTAATCTATTTGACATTGTCGACTAATGTGAGTATAGTTATATAATGAAATGGGGTAATAGGCATGGCAAACAAATTAGTGATTGTGGAATCACCCTCCAAATCCAAGACCATCGGTCAGTATTTGGGCAGTGATTACATCGTTAAATCATCCAAAGGACATGTTCGCGATCTGGCAATTTCCGGCGCGGGCGGCTTGGGAATCGACGTTAAGAATCAGTTTAAGGCTGAGTATGTCGTGATTCCGGAAAAGAAATCCGTCGTCAAGGAATTGGAAGAAGCCGCCGGTAAAGTCAATGAGATCTACCTCGCCACCGACCCCGACCGCGAGGGGGAAGCCATCAGTTGGCATCTGTCCCAGACATTGGATTCAAAAGACAAAATCGTCAAACGCGTTATTTTTAACGAAATTACAAAAGGCGCCATTCTTGAAGCCTTCAATCATCCTTCCGACGTCGATATGAATATGGTCTCAAGTCAAGAGACTAGACGGATCGCCGATCGGATCATCGGATTCAAACTAAGCAAACTCCTGCAAAGCAAAATCAAATCGAAATCCGCCGGACGGGTCCAAAGCGCCGCTTTGAAACTGATTGTCGACCGTGAAAAGGTCGTCAACGATTTCGTCCAGGAAGAATATTATGAAATCTACGCGAAATTTCCGGGTTTTGACGCCGAACTGTCAAAGTACCTGGACAAGACGCCCAAGATTCCGACATCGGAAAAAGCCGATTCCATCCTGAATGACCTCGTCAATCCGATGAAGGTCGAATCACTCGAGACCCGCCGCCGGATCACTGAGAGCAAACCACCGTTCATCACCTCGACATTGCAGCAGGACGCATCCAACCGTCTAGGATTTGATTCCACCAAAACAATGAAGATCGCCCAAAAACTGTATGAAGGTGTCGATCTCGGATCGGAAATCGTCGGTTTGATCTCCTATATGCGTACCGACTCCATCCGCTTATCCGAATCATTCGTCAAAAGTGCCGGCGATTTCATTGTCGAAACCTATGGCAAACACTATCTCGGCACCTCCAAGAAGGCGACGCAGGGATCGAACATCCAGGATGCGCATGAGGCCATCCGGCCGACCGATGCCTTTAGAACGCCGGAAAGTATCAAAACCTTTCTTTCTAAGGATGAATTCAACCTCTATCAGATCATCTATGCAAGAGCGATCGCCTCAATCATGAAGCCGGTCCAAACCGATATCACCACCTTGGTCCTATCAAGCGGTGACGCTTCGTTCAAGGCTTCCTCGAGCAAACAGGTTTTCGATGGCTATCTTAAAGTATATGGAAAGTATGAGACGTTAGAGGAAACAACCAAGTTCGCATTGCCGGAACTGGAAATCGGTAGTCTGATGAGCGCGCTTGAAATCACGAAGAAGCAATGCTTCACGCAACCGCCGCTGAGACATAACGAAGCCCGGCTGATCAAGGAAATGGAAGATTTGGGCATCGGTCGACCATCGACCTATGCGCAGACGATCCAAACCCTCAAACTTAGAAAATACGTTTCCTTGGTCGACAAGAAATTTGTTCCGACTGATCAAGGGAAGATGACAATCGAACAACTCGATATCTATTTCAAGGATTTCATCAGCGCCAATTATTCCCGCGACATGGAGGATATCCTCGACCGAATCGCACTGGGAACCGCAGACCAACTGACGGTGTTAACTGATTTTTACACCTATTTCATGCCGCTGGTCGAAATCGCACAGTTGAACATGGAAAAGGTCCAACCGAAAGAAACGGGTGAAACATGTCCCGAATGTGGACATTCGATGGTCCATCGTAAAGGCGCTTATGGCGACTTTGAAGGCTGTGGAAACTATCCGAAATGCAAATATGTGAAACCCAATCCGAAATCGGAACATAAAGAAAGCACCGCCATCGATACGAAGATGGCTTGTCCTCAATGCCATAAGGGGACTTTGATCGAACGCGTTGCTGGCAAGGGCTCGCATAAGGGAAACAAGTTTTATGCTTGCAGCAATTATCCGAAATGCAAATACATCGCCCCTTACCGCGCTACTGGGAAAAAGTGCCCGAAATGTGGCAAGCCCGTGATAGTCGATGAACAGGGCGTCGTGCGCTGCATCGATAATATCCGCTGCGGATTCACCGAATAAGTTTGATCAAATCCGCTTTTTGGCGGATTTTCTTTTGTTCTTTTAGAATCGAAAAATCGTAATATCATGTTATAATACCTTTGATAAGGTCAGGTGATTCAAGTGGGGATTTTCACAAAACTCTTCGGATCTAAAGAACAAAAACTAAAAGCTCAAAAATATCGGATCGGCATGGAGAAAACTCGTAAATCGATGTCTTCGCTGAAAGAAGTCCTCACGTCGAGCAAGAAGATTGATGCGGCGCTCTATGATAAGCTTGAGGAGATTTTCATCATGGCGGACATCGGCCTCGATACCGTGGTCAAATTCATCGATGAAGTCCGAAAAGAAGTCTCGAAACAAAAAATAGAAAATCCGACCGATCTGGAAAACATCATCGTCGACAAGATGTTCGATCTTTACTTAAAAGGCGAGATCATCGACACCAACATCCGATTCAATGAGAATGGCGTGACCGTCTTGTTGTTTGTCGGTGTCAACGGCACCGGCAAGACGACCTCGATCGGCAAAATGGCTTATAAATTAAAACAAGACGGCAAGACAGTCATGCTCGCGGCCGGCGACACATTCCGCGCTGGCGCCATCAACCAGCTCAAGATCTGGGGAGAACGCGTCGGCTGCCAGGTCATCGTCAAAGAAGAGGGGTCTGATCCCTCGAGCGTCATCTTTGATGCCATCCGGGAAGCTAAGAGACAGAATATCGATGTGTTGTTATGCGATACTGCCGGACGGTTGCAGAACAAGATTAATCTGATGAAGGAACTAGATAAAATCAACCGGACGATCAAACGCGAACTTCCGGACCAGGTCTACGAGTCCTATCTCGTTATTGATGCGACGACCGGACAGAACGGATTGAACCAGGCAAAGATTTTTAAAGAGGTCACGGATATTTCCGGTATCGTCCTGACAAAACTGGACGGCACCGCCAAAGGCGGAATCGTCCTTGCGATCAGAAACGAGCTTGGGATTCCGATCAGTTTTGTCGGAATGGGCGAAAAGATCACCGATTTGGATTATTTTGATATTGAGAATTATATTTACGGCCTGTTCGCCGATTTCTTTGAATAAGGTGTGAAAATGGAAAACACAATCGAAAAGAAAATCCGTTATCATCATCTTTATGACATCTATGGTGTCCTTTTGACGGAAAAACAAAAGACCGCTTTTGAATATTACTATATGGATGATTACTCCTTATCGGAAATCGCATCGTTGCTCGATGTCAGTCGCAACGCAGTCTATGGGCAAATCACCATCGCCACGAATTATCTTGAAGAATATGAAAGTAAACTCGGATTGCTGGAAAAATCGCAAAAAACAAAAATATTGCTTGAACAATATAAAATATCTGCAAAAAATTCAAAAGATGTCTTGGATTTGATCCAGGAAATCGAGAAGTTGGAGTGAGACTATGGCATTTGAAAACCTGACAGGCCGATTACAGATGGCGCTTCGCCGAATTTCCGGAAAAGCGCGTCTGAATGAATTTGATATCGATGAGATGATGAAGGAAGTCCGGCTCTCCTTACTTGAGGCGGATGTCAATTATAAAGTCGTGAAAGAATTCACCGGCGAAGTCAAAGACCTCGCCATGGGTGAAAAAATCATGCAGGGTCTGAATCCTGGGCAACAAGTCGTCAAGATCGTCAATGACGAACTTGTCAAACTGATGGGATCGGAAGCGGTCCTTGTCAATTTCAACGAAACCCGTCCGACCGTGATCATGATGGTCGGCCTCCAAGGCGCCGGTAAAACGACGACCGCGGGGAAATTAGGAAACTACCTCAGAAAAAACCACGCGAAAAATCCCTTGTTGATCGCCGCGGACATCTACCGTCCGGCCGCGATCGACCAGTTGATCACCATCGGCAACCAACTGAACATCAAGGTCTTTTCGATGGGGACCGAAGTCAATCCGCGCGACATCGTCAAGGCGGGATTGAAACAGGCGACGCTTGATCAGCATGATCTGATCATCATCGATACGGCCGGCCGTCTCCACATCAATGAGACGCTGATGGATGAGTTGGTCGACATCAAGAAAATCGCAAAACCCGATGAGATTCTCTTGACCGTCGATGCGATGACAGGACAAGATGCGGTCAACGTCGCGATGTCTTTCAACGAGACGCTCGCGATCACCGGTTGCATCCTGACCAAACTCGATGGTGATACCCGGGGTGGAGCGGCTTTATCCATCCGT
>JFJP01042950.1_pt1 | contig 10123 bp, 10 predicted proteins | sample 431651 | NCBI WGS metagenome assembly JFJP01 (sample SAMN02602958, study PRJNA72255) | Microbial mat metagenome, whole genome shotgun sequencing project. | biome: fresh water; feature: sink hole; material: water; isolation source: purple microbial (photo- and chemosynthetic) mats found in... | reverse complement strand
AGCGAAATCAATGTTTAGTAAAACAGGATGAAACGAAAAACCACCTATTTTTAATGTTAATAACACTGAATTAAAAAAAAATTGTTTTTTTTGCAAAATTTTTATCAAATTTTGAAAATTTTAAAAACCTTTGTTACCTTTTAATTTGCAATTAAATATACTTAAATATACTAAAGATTTTTTAATTTTTTAATGAAGCAGATCTAAAATAAATTTCAGATTGATATCTATGTCCGAATACATAACCTCTTAATCTATATTCTGGTCTTCTATTAACAAAGAAATCATTTAAAACTAAACGATATCTAAAGAATGATTCTAATAAAACATAAATAAATAAAAATAAACCAAATGTTCTAATAATAGAACCATAAGAAGCTAAAACATTTCAAACTGAGTAAATATCAGGATAATCTAAATATTTACGAGGATAACCATGTAAACCTGCAAAATGTAATGGGAAAAATGTTAAATTTACACCAATAAACATTAAAATAAAGACAACAGCCATTATTAATTTATCATATACAAATCCTGTAATAAAACTTCATCATAATCTTACACCTAAAAAAATACCAAAAACAGCACCTAATCTTAATACATAATGAAAATGTCTTACAACATAATAAGTATCATGTAAAATAATATCTAATCTTGAATTAGATAAAATTACACCTGTTAAACCACCTATAGTAAATAAAAAAATAAAACCTAAAACTCATAATAAAACTGGTCTAAAAACCATTTTTATACCAAATAAAGTAGCTAATCATCTAAAAACTTTTACTCCAGTTGGAACAGCAATTACTATTGTTGCAGCTGTAAAATAAGCACGAGAATCTAAATCTATTCCTACAGTGTATATATGATGAGCTCAAACTACACAACCAATTAAACCAATTCTTAAAATAGCGTAAACTATACCTAAAGAACCAAATACCTCTTTTTTCCCTGTTAAATATAAAGTTGATTGTCTTACAATACCAAAAGCTGGTAAAATTAAAATATAAACTTCAGGATGACCAAAAAATCAAAATAAATGTTGATAAATTAAAGGATTTCCTCCAGTTCTAGGATCAAAAAAAGATGTATTTAAATTACGATCAGTTAATAATATAGTAATTGCACCAGCTAAAACAGGTAATGATAAAACCAATAAAAACACAGTTACAAATACTGTTCAAACAAATAATCTTATATGTTCTAAAGAAATAGAACTTCTACGTAAATTTTTTGTAGTACACATAAAATTAATTCCACCTAAAATTGATCTTACACCAGCACAATGTAAACTAAAAATAGCCAAATCTACACTTCTTCCTGGATGACCTAATGTTCTTAAAGGAGGGTAAACAGTTCACCTAGTACCACATCCTATATCAACAAAAGCACAATCCAAAATTAAAAATATAGCTGTTGGTAATAATCAAAATCTCAAATTATTTAAACGAGGAAATCTTATATCTGGAGCACCTAACATTAATGGTAATATTCAATTTCCAAAACCACCAATTATTCTAGGTATTACCATGAAAAAAATTATTAAAATAGCATGAGCAGTAATAATAGAATTATATAATTGACCATTACCTAAAAATAATCCAGGTTTTGCTAATTCTAAACGAATAATTAAAGATAAACTAGTTCCTACTATACCTGATCATAAACCAAAAATAAAATATAAAGTTCCGATGTCTTTATGATTAGATCTTTCTAATCAGACAGCTAAACCTCCTTGATATTTTTTATATATGTTAATTTAAGAGACATATATTTAAAATCTTATGATTTTACTCTTAAATTGTTCAAAAAAATGGATTATTAAAAATTACATTTTTATAATCCAGATGTTATCAAAACTTTTATATATAAAAGTTTTAATAAAATATTCTCAATCAAAAAACATTATATATTATTAAAACCAAAGGTGAAGAAAAACCCACATTTCAATTATTTATATTAATAAAATCTTTTCCTATTAAAGAATTAGTAATTAAATATAAAGAATAATAAAAAGAAATAACAAAATAAATAAAAATTATAAAAAAAATAAACTTTATTGTTATAATTCCATTAGTAATTACTATAAATTCAGATAAAAAGGATAAAGAGGGTGGAACACCTCTATTAGATAAAAAAACAACAGAAAATAAAATTCCTATAATTATTCTTGATCTAAAAAATCTATTTATAAAATAAATTATACGACTAGAAGATGTGTGATAAAATTCACCAATTAAATAAAATATTAAAGTTGAAGTATAACCATGTGCTAACATTAATATAATTCTCCTTACCTTTCTTCTTATTCTAATAAAAATTAATGCTAATAACAAAAATCTTATATGAGTAACTGAAGAATAAGCTGCTAATGATTTAGAATCTCTTTGAAATACACAACAAAATGATCCTAAAATTATACCTAAAAAAGCAATAATTATTCAAGTGTTATTATGGATAAAATTTATTCTACCTAAAATACGTAAAAATCCTGCTGTACCTAATTTTAATAACAAACCTGCTAATAATATTCTAGCTGTAGTAGGAGCCTCAACATGTGCTTTAGGTAATCACAAATGTAAAAAATAAATTGGAAATTTTATTATAAATCTTAAACTTAAAATAAAAAATATTTCTCAAGAAATAAAAAAATCAAAATAAGTTATAGTAAATAAAAATCTTCTTTTAAAATAAACAAATAAAAATGGAAAAGAACAAAATGCTGCATAAAATATTAAATAATAAGAAGAATTAATTTTTTCAATTTGAGAACCATAACCTAAAATTATTACTAAAATAGGAAATATAGATAATTCAAAAAATATATATAATATTATTATATTACTTGGAATAAAAAATAAAATACAAATAATAACTAATATTTCAGATAAAATTAATAAATTATTATTTTTTTCTCTTAACAAAATAATACCTAAAATAAAAATTCTTATAATAATTAATAAAATATAAGTATAAGAGTCTAATACCAAAAAACTTCCTATTCAAGAAAAGTTATTTAAAATAACAAAACTAAATACTAAAATAAAAAAGAAAAAATATACTGGTTTTATAAATCAAACCAACGTTAATAAAAAAAATTCTAACAAAGCTATCTTTACCTTATAATTACAAGTTATAAATTCTTTATTAAACTATAATAGCTTTTAATATGATCATCAATAAACGAAAACGAATAAAAATAATCAAACAACATCAACAAAATGTCAATATAAAATAGCAAATTCTAACCCTAAATGATGATTATAAGAAAAATGATTTTTTACTAAACGTAAAAAATTAAAAGCCAAAAATAAACCACCGCATAAGACATGAATTCCATGAAAACCTGTTGCTAAATAAAAAATTCTTCCAAAAATACCATCTGATATAGAAAAACTAGCTTCACAATATTCTATAGCTTGAATTCCTGTAAAATAAGCAGCTAAAATAATTGTTAAAGCTAATCTGTTTCTACATCTTTTATTTCTTAATAATTGATAATGAGCCCATGTTACTGAAACACCTCTTCTTAATAAAATAATAGTATTTAATAAAGGAACACCAAAAGGATTAACTAAATGTATACCAATAGGTGATCAAGTTTCACCTAATTCATGGGCTGGAACTAAAGCTGCATCAAAAAAAGTTCAAAAAATTCTAAAGAAAAATATAAATTCTCTAAAAATAAATAAAACTGTACCAAATTTAAAACCGTCTATAACAAAAAAATTATGATAACCTCTTAAACCTTCTATTGAAACATCTTTACCTCAAGCAAATGAAATAAATAAAACAGTAAATAAAGAAAAAGCAAATATTCAAACAACACCATATTTAAAAAATATTACTAATGATCTTGTTAAACCTAAAGCTCCAAAAAATATATAAAAAGCATATCTTGATAATCTTAAAATATGAAAATTATGAAACAAAACATAATATTTCCTTTAAATTCTAAATTTAAAATAAATTATTATACTAATTATGTTTATTTAAATAATAATTTTCTAGTTCTAAAAATAAATAATATTAATCTAGCAGAACCAAAATATAAAATAGAAAAAATAGGTCTTAAAATAGTAAATGGATCTTCTACTAAACATTGTCCTAATCATCTTAAAACAATAGAAATAATAATAAATCTAAAAACTAAAAACTTATTTAACTTAGTTAAACAAGATGTATAATTATTTACTACAGCAAAAAAGTAAAAAATTACAATTCTTATTAATAAAGCAATTACACCTAAAATTTTATTTGGAATTGCACGTAAAATAGCATAAGCAAATAAAAAATATCATTCTGGAACGATATGAACTGGTCTTATTATAGGATCAGCTTCGATAAATATTTCTGCATCACCTAAAGTAAATGGATATAATAAAGCTAAAGCAAAAAAAAATAATCAAACTAAAACATTATAAGCATCTTTTCCTCAATATTCAGGTGAAAAACATAATTTATCATAATCACCATGACAATATAATCTAGAAGTTCTTCCTGTTCTATGTAAAAATACTAAATGTACTAAAACTAATACTAATAAACCTCAAGGAACTAAAAAATGTAAAACAAAAAAAAATTTTAAAGTAGCTCCAGTTACACCAAAACCACTTCAAATTCATGTAACAATTATAGGACCTCAAATAGGAATAACTCTTAATAAACTTGTAATTACTACTGCAGCCCAAAATCTTATTTGCGCTCAAACTAAAACATAACCTATAAAAGCTTCTATTATAATTAATAAATATAAAGTTAAACCTGATATTCAAACTTTTTTTAAACGATATCTTATAAAAAATATACCTTTAAAAATATGTATATATAAAAAAATAAAAAATAAACTTGCACCATTAAAATGAAAAATACGAAAAATTCAACCAAAATTTACTTCATATATAATATACTGTACTCTAGAAAAAGCTATTCTTCTTTCAGCAGTATAATAAAATGCTAAAAAAGTACCTGTTAAAATTTGAAAAACTAAAACTATTCCCAATATTCTTCCAAAATTTCATCTTAATGTTAATCTTTTTCTTGATGGTAAAGAAACTACTATACCATTAACAAAATTAATTAAATTATTGTTGTTTTTAATCACTCCTAATTTTCTTTACTTCTTCAGAGTAATATTTTTAATAAACTAAAAGAGTCTGCAATTATACCCTTTTGCACCAAAAACAAATATTCTTTCTAAACTAAATTACAAAGATGTAAATCTTTTTGGACCGTAACCAAACATAGTAATATCTATTTTTCATCTTACTCCACCCAAAGGAACTTTACCTTATCAAGATAATATAATATATTTTACTAGTAGAGTTTAAATAATAGAAATAACCATTATAGGAATACATAAAAAATATATTATTTTGTTATTATTTTGAATTCAAATATTAGTTTTTGTTCTTAAATTAATTAATCAAAAACTAAAAGATAAAACTGATAAAAATATCAAAAATAATAACAATAAAACAAATATACTTTCTAATTTTAAAATTTCACTTAAAGAAAAAATTTTTACAAAAAATGAAATACTAAAAGGTAAATTTAAAAAAACTAATATAGTTTCTCAATTTACAAAATTTAAACTTTGTTTTGAATATTTAGAAATTAATATTACTATTAAAACAAAATAATAAAAAAATAAATACAAAGAATTAAAAAATGAAAAAAATAATCCTATAATAATTCAATTAAATGATTCAGTTGAAGAAATAATAATTAAATTTTTATAACTTTTTAATAAAAATATTTGTAAATAGCAAATTAATAATCCTACTATCAAAAAGATAGAAGCACTTAATCAAAATATTTGTAATAAAATTACTAAAAAAGGTAATTTTTGAAATGTTAAAAACCATATCAAATTAAAATTATATACATTATTTGTTACATTAAAAATTCAAAAGTGTAATGGTGCTACACCAATCTTTATTAAAATAATAAAAAATTGAAAAATTCCTCTATAAAAAACTAAAAATAATAAACCTAATCTTTCTTGAATTACAAAATAATTAAAGATACTTCTATATCTTTTTGTACCTTTATTTAATAAAACAAATAAAATTGTTATTATTAAAAAAATTCTTCATCAAACAATTAAATTATTTCTTAATAATCTTAATAAAGTAAAAAATAATACTATTAATATTAAAAATATAATCAAAAACAAGCAGGTAATAACCTAAAACAAATTTAGAAGACTTGTTATAAACTTGTTAACTGACTTGGTATCTTTTGCGCTTAAAGCAAATGCACTTCTTATGCTATATCAGTTTTAAGATGTGGAAAACCATTTTCAGATTAAAAGTCTGACACTTTATCTTAAGTTAACACCTCTTTATTTTATTATTCATTTAAATATAAATAAACTAAACGCGAAAAAACATATCTTTGAATAAAAAATACAAAACACTCTATTATAATAGCCAAAATAGATAATCAGATATACTGTTCACCTAAAGACAATTCTAATGCTTGATATAATCTTATTCTAATTAAATGACCTACTATAATATTTACTGTTAAACGAATAGTTAAAGCTAAAGGACGAGAAAATTCTCTCACAGTTTCAATAGCTAAAAATACTAATGTTTTTAAATAAGTATCACCCTCTTTTCTTATATAAATAGAAAATTTTTCTCTTGATATAAAAGTTAATAAGGTTCTTATTCAAGCTACTATAGCATAAACAAAAGTAAATTCTAATATACCACAAGGACAAAAAGAATAAGTAAAATAACCACCAAAACAACATGTTAATAAAATAACAAAAGTAAAAACAGAAATTAAAGATCTTAAAGGTAATCTTCTTCTGTAACTAAAAACACCTACTAAACTTCCCATAAATTTTTTGGCTAAAGTATTTAATATACCTTCTTTAAAATAAAATAAATACTGTAAAACAAAAACAAATATAAAAATATCTAAAAAATAAACTTGATTAATTTAATAAAATAAAACAGCATAATAACCTAAAAAGATTAAAGAAATAGGTAATAACTTAAATCAAAATAAACTTATTATTAAATCATAACGATAACGTGGATAAGAACTTCGAATAAAAATTAAAATAGAAAATATAACAAATGCTATTAATATAGAAAAATTAAAAAATATTACAGAAGTTAAAACTCTGAAAAAAATTAATCTCCCATATTCCCTTAAAAATAATAAAACAAAAGCTACACTTGCAAATTCAGTATTAAAACCGCTCACCAATTCACTCTCTCCTTCAGAAAAATCAAATGGAGCACGATTTAATTCTGCAATTACTATAATTAAAAATGGAATATAAACCACTAATAATCTTAAATTAAATTTATAAACAAAATTAAAAACATTATTGTGAATAATAATAGCTAAAATATATAAAGAGAAAGCAATTTCATAAGAAATACTTTGTCTTCTAGCACGAATAGCTCCAATTATACCATATTTAGATTTTCTTACAATTCCTCTTACTAAAGTTGTATAAACAGAAAAACCAATTAAACACAAAAAGAACAATACAGAAAATTCAAAACTCAAAAAATCAAAAAAATAAGGAATAGTAAATCACTCCAAATATATAACAATAAAAGAAATACCTGGTACTAATAAAAAAGAAACTTCAGATGAATTTAACGGTGTCAACTGTTCTTTTTTTAATAACTTTACACCATCTATAATAGCTTGTAAAACACCTATAAAACTTACTTTATTAGGACCTAAACGATTTTGTCTCAATCTTAATAAATGACGTTCATATAAAGTAATAAAAGCAATTCTTTGTACAATAAAAATTATTATTAAAATTACTATTAATAAACTTAAAATCAACAAGAGCAATCAACTTTAGATTTACAATCTAATATTATTAAATTTAACTAAACTCTTTTAAGAGTAATTACCTTTTGATCAACAGTCAACAATTCTTATTTAAACTAACTCTTAAATCAAAAAAAAAATATATTATTTTTAATTTTTAAAATATTTTAAATTTTTAAAAATATTTTTAAATTTTTTAAAAAAAAATTAATTTTTTTAAAAAATTAAAAATTTTAAAACACCTCTACAAGGGGGGTACCTTGTAGCGAAATCAATGTTTAGTAAAACAGGATGAAACAGCGAAATCAATGTTTAGTAAAACAGGATGAAACGAAAAACCACCTATTTTTAATGTTAATAACACTGAATTAAAAAAAAATTGTTTTTTTGCAAAATTTTTATCAAATTTTGAAAATTTTAAAACTACGAGAAAATTCTCTAAATATGCTTTCAAAGCATATTTATATTTAGTTTATTTACTAGATTTAGGTTCCCCTAAATCTACTTTACTACAACTTACTCCCCTTTGGGCAATTGATGGATGATTTGTACCGTTTCTAGATAATCTTCAAAATTACATAAAGAAATTTTTACTGTCTTTTACATTTTCAAATAACTAACTAAAATTATTATCCACAATATAAAATATTGTAGGCCAAATATTACTTTTATCATAAACCAGGTATATATCTGTTTTAATAAATTAAAATTTTTATTTATAATCCTTAAGAATAAAATAAACGATCATACATGAGTCTAAAGATTAAGTAGTTAATGAGGGTTCTCAATTATTACTCAGCCTCCAAAGATAATTTAGAAAACCTGCCAATATCCTTTCAGTTTAAATACAACTTTACTCCTGCTCTTTTAAATTTTGTCTAATTAGGTACTAATCTAATTTGTTCATCAAAATTTAATATTATAAGAATTCACATTAAAAAGTTCTAATTCTACCTAAAACTTTTAAAGTTTTATAAAAAGTCTTATAATAAACATCAATTAAAGTACAAGCTTTAAAAAGTCTAGCCGATTATTCTGGAACAATTATTATACAAACGATAATTTGCCGAGGTAAATTTTTATTGCCTACTCAGTAAATCAAATTTAGATAATACCATTTTAAATCATCTTAAATCATGATCAAATTTTAAGTCCCTAGAAGTAAACTTCAATAAGATAAATATACCTTTTCTTCGAAAAAGAAATATACTTTATTATACTATTATCTCTACAGAAATAAATTTTTGGTTTTGAAAACCAATAGTTTAAACTTAACTTATATCTGTTTAAAAAATACATTGATCTCTTCCATAAAATTTTATGTTTCCTACCATAACAATTATACCTAAAATTCTTGAAACAACAGAAAAACACATAAAATAAAAAAATATCATTTCAGTAAAATTAGAAGAAAAAGTTAAAAATAAACTCAATATTAAAAATTCTAAAGAAATTAAAATAAAAATTAAACGTTGTCATTTAAATAAAAATATAAATAATCTAACAAATAAAAAAATAATTTTAAACTTTACGTAAAGCACCGGAAAAATTTAAGAAATAACTTCTAAAATTTATAAAAAATACCAAAATTAATAAAATATAAGCAAAAATATATCAATAAATACTAAAATAAAAACCACTTAAATTTAAATAGTTAGTATTAAAAACAAAATAAGGTATTAAAAACAAAATTGTTAATAAAAAACATAAAAAAGGTAAATAACTTTTTACTACATTAATTTTTGATAATCTAGAAAAATAAACTAAAATAACAAAAATACCTCTTAAAAATAATAAACAGACAAAATAAGAAAATCAAATATGTATTCTAAAAGATATTAAAGGTATACTAAATAACAAAGAAAAAATTAAAAAGAATCTTCTTTTTATAGGATCAATATTAATATATCTAATAATTCTTCTGATAACAGATAAAATAAAAAACAATTTTAAAATAGAACTTTTAAACCTATTCATTGTAAGTGAATTATTCTTTATTAAACTAAAAGTTCACACAAAAAAATCAGTAACTAATCTTAACGACCCAAACGTTATATTTTATATAAACTATTTACTGAAAAAAAAATTTTTAAAACACATCTACAAGGGGGGTACCTTGTAGCAAAATCAGTGTTTAGTAAAACAAGATGAAACGAAAAAACACCTATTTTTAATGTTAATAATACTGAATTAAAAAAAAATTGTTTTTTTAACAAAATTTCATCAATTTTTGAAAAATATTTATTATTATTATTTTTAATATATATATTATAAAATATAATAAATATATATATATATTTATTATATT
>JFJP01041176.1_pt1 | contig 10123 bp, 5 predicted proteins | sample 431651 | NCBI WGS metagenome assembly JFJP01 (sample SAMN02602958, study PRJNA72255) | Microbial mat metagenome, whole genome shotgun sequencing project. | biome: fresh water; feature: sink hole; material: water; isolation source: purple microbial (photo- and chemosynthetic) mats found in... | reverse complement strand
CCCATGGCATAAAACCCTTGATACTCTTTATTCTTAAAGTTTGAGTATGATAAATAGTAAATACTTCCTTTTTTATGCATATATAATCCTTCGCAAAATCTTAAAGTTGGTTCTTTCAAGATAGAATCTGGAGCATACTCAATTATGCGGGGAGTTTCATCCAGGGATACCATATCTGGTTTTAGTTTTGCCACAATCATCCCATTTGAATAAACATAGTGTTCACCATCATCATCGATAAAAACCATTGGATCCATACGCATTGTCTCTCCTTTCAGAGGCCCTTGATCGGTATAGGGGCCAATTGGCGTTGGCGCACTTGCCACACCAGTAACCCAGCGTTCTCCTTCAAATTTAGTGTTGTGCGGATAATAGAGGTAATAGGTCCACACACCGTTCTTATCTTGTTTGCGGGCAGCACCGGGTGCCCACATGTAATTTTCCGGGGTTGGTCCCCATAAGCTATCGTTCAGATCCGATGAGTGAAATATTTCGCCATGATCCGTCCAGTTTATCATATCGGTCGAAGAGAATGCATGATAACCATCCATTGCGGCATAATGAAAGCGGTGTTTTGTTGAATCCATATTTCTATCTTGCGATGTGAACACCCATACTACCTCATCCCACACGTGTACGGAGGGATCGGCTGCACTATGCATCCGGCTCAACGGATTTCCCTCGTATTTAAACTCATAAGGGTACTGTAACTTACCAATAACGGTAGCATCGTTTGTTGACTTTGGCACTTTGGGATACTTAACCTGTGAAAATGCGCTCATTACCAACAAATTAATGACTATTAGGCTTATTACTTTTTTCATTTTCCTTTTAAATTTTGATGTGTACAAAACAATACCAAACATTCTGTTAACTATCTGGTATGTTCAACCATTCGAATAGTACCATCTTCATTATAAAAAAGCTTGTCGAAGCAGGCAATTCTTCCCTGTGATTCCTTATACTCAGGCAGATCCTTAATGGCAATGTGATAAAAATAGTACCACTGTCCCTTAAACTCGACGATGGAATGATGGTCTTGCGCTCCTTGTGGTTTGGGAGCCATCGCACCTTTCCATTCGAACGGCCCGTAGGGGTTATCAGCTACAGCATAATAGCCCTGAAAGGTTTTATTTTTCCAGTTGGTATAGGAGAAGTAATAAACGCCATTATTCTTATGCATATAAGCTCCTTCGAGAAACCTTAATGTATCGTTTTCCATAGTGTCCCTGGGAGCATATTCGATTTTACGAGCCTCTTCTGCCAGTTCAATCATATTGGGTTTTAATTTTGCCACTACTCCCGGGTTGTTATAGATATATGCCTGGCCATCATCATCAATAAAAACCTTTGGATCAATTCCACTCAGGCCTTCAATCGGACGGCCAGTATCTATGAAGGGCCCCTTTGGTGAATCTCCGGTTGCAACGCCTATCTGCCATTTACCTTCTTTATCTTTAATCGGGTAATACAAATAGTATTTGCCATCCTTGCGTGCAGAGCCCGGAGCCCATAGGAATCCGCCTTTTTCCCAGGCCCATGGCACATCACTGGAATGAAAAATCTCTCCATGATCAGTCCAGTTTACCATGTCTTTTGAGGAGAATACATGGTAGCCGTCCATGGCGTCATAGTGATGCTTGTGTTTAGTAGAATCTACGTTTCTGTCCTGACCGCAGTACATCCACACCACGCCGTCCCACACCTGTACATCGGGATCTGTGGCACTGTGCATCCGGCTTAATGGGTTTCCCTCGTATTCAAACTTGTAAGGATACTCAAGTTTTCCGATAATTGTTGCGTCATTTGTTGACTTCGGAACTTTGGTTTTATTCCCCTGTGAACAGCTGACTATTACTGTCAGGGCAATGATAAAAAGAAAGCATGATCTATTCATATTGTTTTTTTAATTCCACATACATATTATTTTGTGTTATTATTCCTTTTACAAACCAAGAAACAGACTTACCAATAAAATTATTTGACCTCAACATTAACTTTGAAGACATTGGCTCCCAATTGCTCTGATCTTTCGCCGGGAGAAGCATTTCCAATTGTTACGGTTGCCTTCCCTTTATGCTGTATTTTTTCGCCCTGGCTATCGATAAAAGCAAATACATTATACGGGATTGAAAAGGCAACAATACGACTCTCTCCTTTATTCAGGGCAATTCGTTTAAAATCAATTAATGTAGCAAGGGGCAACTGCTCTTTATTATTATCTATAGTTAAGTATACCTGAACAACTTCTTCTGCATCAAATGATCCGGTATTTTTGATATTTACTGCAATCTCAAAATTCTGATTTTTCTTAACGGTTGAACCACTGATTGCAGGGTTCTCCCACTCAAACATGCTATAACCAAGTCCAAACCCAAACGGGTACATTGGACTTTCAGTCATATATTTATAAGTTCTGCCTTTCATTGAGTAATCTTCATAGGGGGGCAACTGTTCAACTGACCTGGGAAAAGTAATTGGCAGTTTTCCCGAGGGGGAGACATTTCCGAAAATGATATCGGCAACTGCATCTCCGCCACGTTCCCCGGGGTACCAGGCATACATAACAGCATCGGACAACTCTGTCACCTCGGTTAAGTCGAGAGGCATTCCTGCACAGATAACTGTAATTACTTTCTTCCCTTTCGCTTTTGCCCTGTTACTGATTTTTCTTAGTAGTACCAATTGGCTTTCCGGTAATTTCATATCAAGCATATCCCCTCTATTTGGAGATGCAAGTGATTCGCCCTCTTCCCCCTCCAATAAAAGGGTAAGTCCCAATGTCACAATAGTTGCATCTGCTTCAGCGGCGTGGCCACTAAACCAGTCCATATCGTTTTTATTTTCAGTAGTAAGCAAAGCCCCTTGTCTGAACTCCATTGCAGTTGAAGGCGAAACTTTTGAAGCCACACCTTCTGCAACGGTTCTCATCTCGGAACTTAGGCCGTTGTAATTGCCAACCAAAGACAAGTTCTCGCCAGCCAACGGACCAGTCATGAAAATAATTCTGCTATTCGGATTTAACGGTAAAGCATTGTCATTTTTGAGAAGCACAATTGATTTATGTGCAGCATGCAGTGCCAGATCCTTTTTGGCAGCATCGTTTATGACTTCTGTTCCAATAGCACGATAGGGGTTTGCTGCGGCATCGTCGAACATACCAAGCCTCATACGCGTTTTTAAGGAACGTTTCAGCCTGGTATCCAGGTCATCCATTGTAATCAGGTTCTTCTCAAAGGCTTCCTTGAGGCTACTTTCATATGTACTGCCGCAATTAATATCGACACCTCTTTTAAGTGCCAATGCTGCTGATTCGGCTGAATTGGCAGTGACTCCGTGTTTTTTGTGAAAATTATCTATTGCCCCGCAATCGCTTACAACATGTCCTTTAAAGTTCCATTCATCGAGCAATATGTCCTGTAATAAAAGATTGCTGCCACAACAGGCCTCGTCGTTTGTACGGTTGTAGGCACACATCACAGCCTCCACTCCTGCATCGACACACATTTTAAATGCAGGCAAATAGGTTTCTCTTAAATCTTTCGGACTTGCAATGGCATTGAACTCATGCCGTAAGGCTTCGGGTCCGCTATGAACAGCAAAATGTTTTGCACAGGCTGCTACTTTTAAATATTTCGGATCGTACCCCTGCATTCCCCTTATAAATGCCGCACCCAGTGTACCTGTAAGGAAGGGATCTTCGCCAAAAGTCTCCTGTCCGCGGCCCCAGCGTGGATCACGGAAAATATTCACATTGGGTGACCAAAAAGAGAGTCCCTGATACAATCTTTGGGTATAACCATTGTTCAACAGGTGATTGTTTATTGCGCGGGCTTCATCTGAGACAGCTTCGCCAATTTTTTCCAACATAACCGGATCAAAAGTCGCAGCCAATCCTATGGCCTGGGGAAAGACTGTCGCTCTTCCCGAGCGTGCAACGCCATGTAATGCTTCACTCCACCAGTTGTATTCAATAATACCCAATCGGGGGACTGCAGCACTGCTATTTGCCATCTGAGAAATTTTCTCCTCGAGTGTCATGGCATTAATCAAAGCTGTGATACGGGTATCCATATCCAGTTCACTGTTCAGCCATGCCTGGTCCTGGGCATTTAATCCTGCTGACAACAGAATCACGATTATTCCTGGCAGAATTTTTTTCATAATCTTTTTTTTAGGTCTCCACGATAACGGGAAGGTATATATTTCAACTGAAGTCAAACCTAATACCTTATAATCAATGCATTAGTTAAAATATTATATCCTTTGGCTGCATCCCATACATCTTGATTGGCAAAGCGGACGGAGTATTCTGGCCATGATTGAAGGCTGGCAGAAGCATCGGGAAGCCACAAGGCCAGCTTGTACTTACCGGGCACCATGTTCAAAGGCAGGGCCACAGTCTGCTGAGAGAGCGCGGCAGGGCCGCTCACCCATGTGCGCACGTCAATTCCGGTCAGCTCAATATCGTAGCGATTGGTACCGTTGTCAAAGACCAGGAAAATGGGGCGCGACTTGACAATGCCTGCGTAACCGTCATTATTAAGATTCGCGGAAATCGTAAAGTTACTCCCCGCTGTTGCCGACATTGGGAAGGTGGCATCTATCAGGCGCAGGCGATAACCTAATTTTCTTGAAATGCGTACAAATTCCGACTCTGCCGGATCATTGCCATCTGCCGGCAGTATCCTATTCTTCCACATGGCAATGGCGTCTTCCCAGAAATTGATATTTATTTCTGTCCAGTTCGTCATTGCCATTTCGATTTGTGTAGCATCAATGCGGTCTATTGCCGGCGAACAGGTTTCTCCTCCCACCATTTTATTTCCTCCATATGAGGTAATCATATCAAATGCATACTGTTTCTGTTGTTCCAGTGTCTGATCACCGAACCAGATATCATATCTGGCGTAGGTACCACGGTCATGCTCGTTGTAAAGAAAACAGTCACTGTGATGGCCGACGCGATCACGCTGTACCTGGGTCAATGGCTTGCTGCCTTCAGGCACCGGAATTTCTTCCAGTATTTCACGAATATGCATCGGGTAGCGCATGACTAACGGGAGGGAGTTAGGTGTTGTATTAAGAATCCGCTCAATAATCCGGTAACGGGTATCCCCATCACTTCGGTTGCTAAGGTCGGTATACCAGCCTGAGTGCCATTCGCCCCACTTACCAAGGTACCCAGCCTCCAGGTGACAGATAACATCAGCGTTTCTCGATATGACGGCGTTTAATTGTTCTATATGCTTTAAAATGCGGGATTCGGGAACTGAAGGCTTTTCGTCCCATACATGTGTTGGGCGCAGTATAATCTTCAGTCCACTTGCACGAATGGCATCCAGAGCTTCCTGCAACTCATCGAGATATGACTGCGGAATAATATCAGTCTCCTTAAAGTCATCCAGGCGCAGGTAACTGTGAACGAGTGTGTGGCCCGCTGCACTGATGTCTGTAAAGTCGCGATCATCGTTGTTTTCACGGCCGTCAACATCGCGACGATTGTGCCAGCCGCGTTCCGGGTTGGGGAACACGCTCTTCAGGTCGGCAATGTAACTCACTGTGGTTTGTTCACCTGATCCATTTGTTTTTGACGTACAACCTGCCAATGATATGTAAAACAAAACCAATAAATGAAACGCTGCACTATTAACTATTTTCATACTGACACTTTCGATTATGTATCTCTATTTGAATTATAACCAGTAATACCCCATTTCAAAGTACCCCAATAAATGGCTATTGCATTCTAAACTTAAAAAATGCAACACCCTCTGCCGGGAGTGTAAACGTATGGGTATCTTTTATTGTACACGATTCGTTCGACCAGATATCCTCTAACTGAATATCCTGGTCTGTGTAAGTCAGATTGTAGCTTTCTTTGAAGGCAACAAATCCTAAATCCTGTTTAGTCAGAGTCACTTTCCGGTCAGAAGTGGAACGGTTGAATATTCCAATCCATCCCATTCCGGGATCACTCTGGTGGGGTGTCAGCCAGACATCAATGTTCCCCGCCCGATAAACATTAACTCCCATAACGCCATTCTGGTTGCATGCAAGCATCTCCCTGTTGGTTAGCAAAGACTTTGAGAGATCGTCCATTGTGAGTAAATCCCCTCCGATAATCAATGGCGAGGCAGCCATGGCACGCTGAGTAATGAAGGTTTTCATCTGGTTCTCATCAAAATTACTTTGACGGGCATCCTTATTAATCACATCCAGCCGGCCGAAGGGGATCATGTCTAAATCGGGCCAGAATCCGGGACCTGACAGGCCCTGAAATTTTTCCCAGGCAAAAAAGCCTTTCTCAATGCTGAGAGGATTATCCCAGATATCGCGGGTTATACGCAACATATTTGCCCGTTTGTAATATTGATAATGTGCCTGATGATGAACATCTCCGGGAGAAAGACTGAAAATCATCTGGTGGTTACCGTTTTCTATTGCGTTTGCAATTGCAACAATCTCCGGTGGGTTTGGCACGATATCATCAACCTTAATGAAGTCTATTCCCCAGCTTGCAAGTGTGTCAATTATGACATTGTAGTATTCCTGTGCGCCAGGCTTTGTCATATCAACCCCATAGTTCATCCCACTCCAAACACAAATATCATTTGTATCAGCAATATCACGACTAAAGTAATTTGTTCCGGGAATAGGAAGATTTTGCTTTACTGCATCCTTTTGTATTCCACGCATCAGCCATACGCCAAACTTCAATCCTTTATTGTGAGCATAATTAACGAGTGCTTTAACACCGTTGGGGAAACGGGTTGGATTAACCACACACATCCCAAATGACTCTAATCCTGAAGCTTTATGTTTCGCCGGATTCTTGGTTGTATACCAGCCAGCATCCATTACGAAGTATTTGTATCCAAATGGAAGATATTGCGCAGCCATAACATCCATCAATGCATAAGCCTTATCTTCAGTCAGATCAGAACGGTAACTGTCAAAACTATTGAAGCCTAAAGGCGGTCTCGGTGCAAAATCCTGAATTCTGGTTTGGGAAAGAGTTGTCTGGCAACCAATCAAAATAAATAAATATATAATTGCCGGAAGCTTCATTGGTTTTCTTTTGATCAAGTCTATACTCATTTTTTCTATTTATTTTTGACAAGTTTCATTTAATTGAAGGGTATAAAAGACTCTGGATAATAAAATAATTCTCAATTTTTATCCCGGTTGATAATCCTATTTCAACCGGTCGTTCTGATTTTATATCGAAAAGCTGAATGGCCAGCGAATATTTACCTTTTAGTTTTCCGCAAAGCCTTACCGTGTATTTTTCGGTAGAAACCACTCCCGGCATCCATCTCTTATTGCCGGAATCTTCAATTTTAAATTCGATTGGTTCAGAATTACTATCCTCTGGAAGAAGTTTCCCTCTTAACTGGTATGAGTTGTATGCCGGAGCAACACCCTTGTTGAGCCACTCAATTTCGAAAGATAATTTATGACCTTTGGCCTGAGTTACATTTATCGACACCGGGAAGTACCAGTAACCGCACAGGTTCAGCAACTCTTTGGTTAAATCCGGATTATCATTTATCCATTCTTCAATGTAACCATGATAACCAATGTAGGTTGGGCGAATTAGTTTCATGGAATTTCTAAATACGTCTGCCCCGGTAACTTTCAATGCCGGTATGGTGTCTTTTCCGTTCTTACCTAACCAATGTCCCTGGTTTTTTACTTTTCCAAAATGTTCAAGTTCAAAAACCGTAGGTCTGCTTTTATAAACGCCTTCAAAGAAATATGGATGTTTCACTGTCCATGTTCTTAGATCATTTTGCATTAATCCCAGGACCATTGGACTATCGTCGCGTAATGATATTCCATTTGCGACTGCATAATTATACAATTCCATTTTTTCGGTTTCCGAATTTGTCGAACGTAACAAGTCGTCGGTAACAACTATTAATGTCTTTTTGTAATGCCTTAAATAAAGGTCGATATGGGCCTTCACTTCATTAAATGTAGGAGGAACACGTGTTGATCTCCAGGTGTGACCTTCCCCCCAGTCGCCTATACTGCCTACATCAACATAACGAACCCATGGTTTCCCATCATATTTTGCAGCAAATGCTTTATGGAAACTATCAAGCTTTTGGAGATATATTGAATCATTCCATTTTGGAGTCCAATCCGGACCGCCAAATTCCGGGCGTTCAGTGCCTTTTGCACCGGCCTGAACTACCCAATAGGGGGTTGCATAGCGAATTCCGTCAATTTCGACCGGAACAGCCTCATTTAATTTACCTGTTTCCTTGCAGGAGATCCGAAACGAAATTTTGAAACCCAATGGTACATATTTATCCACAATGTTATCGATGTACGACCAGTCGAATTTGCCTTCTTCCGGCTCCAGAAATGCCCACGCCAAACGCAGGTACAGATGATCCATCCCAGGGAAACCGGTTAAATCCTTTTCGTCCTGGATAAGGTATTTATGTATACCGTTGTCGAGCATGTGATGATACCAGCCTTTGTCTGGATTCGCAAGTGGCCGGATAGTATCCCATTTATTTATCAGATCTGTTTTTTGTGCAAGCAGATTATTACTGACCGCAATGGAAAACAGAAGTACTACGATAAGGTAAAAGGGTAATCTTTTCATCTTTCTGGATAAAATGTGACTATTAATTCAGGACCATCGATATCAGCATATGCATCTACCTCTATCCAAAAGTACCATCCGGATAAAAACAGAGGTTAATGTAATTGTCCATTTATGTCAATTATCTGTCCATTTTCAAGATGAGTAGTGCATTATTAATCGGGTTCGGGGTCTGAATACTTTTGCGGGCACCTGTGTAGAGCCGTTAGTCAGCCATGCATATTGGCTTGTTCCGTGTTCAGAGTTGAAGTTACCTTATTCCATCTTTTTTAAGCACAATTTTACGCTGCATGGATAGAACTTTGTCAGGCGCAGTATTTGATGAAATCAAGAGATCAAAACATTCCTCAGCCTTAATCAGATTGCCGGCGTTGTAATAACTTTCTCCGATCTTAAAAATGAGTTCTTCCTCCGAAATTATTGAGGTACCTGTTCCATCCGGGCTCCTGTATTGCTCCAAATCCTCAAAGGCAACGGCTGCTTCGGTATTTCTTCCTGCCCCTGTAAGAATCATGGCCAATACATATTGAAACTGTTCTTCGCGGCCCTGAGAGTATAAAATACCTCTTTGCATTAATTCCACGGCATCATCCATTTGTTGAGGATTTACAATTGAGTTGTCAATCCGGTAATAATCAACAAGTGCATTTAAATATCCTAAAATTGAAGAATGGTCATTCGGGTTTAATTCGTACATCAGGCGCAATTCTTCAAGCTGTGACTTGCGTAAATTCACATCTGGCAGTTGTAAATCACCGGTTGTCTTTGCAATCATCGCCAATGCTTCTTCGTTTTCGGGCTCCATTTCCAGCGCTTTTCGTAAAGCAGTATACGCAAGCGCCAGATCGCCTGTGTGTGATGTACTTCTGTAACGGGCGATGTTCATATAATTTTCGAATGATAAGGGATGTAGGGCCACATAATCTGGATACCATAAATTTCTATCCTGAAAGGAGAATCTTTCATCCAGACTATCCAGTAACGACACCGCTTCGTGAGTAAAGAGCGCAACAGGAGCCATGAATTCCAGGATAGGTTTTTTGGCTGTATTAATATCATTTTCGCTGTAGGCAAAAGGATTGTTCCGTGCTGAAACAACCTGCATAGAGAGCAATGTGGGCAGATCATACATTTTTATCCGAGCCAGTTCCTGGGCTATCTGTAGTTGATTCATTTTTAACTCCATAGCCTCAAAGTCAATGGAAAATGGAGTCGCCGAACCAAGAATGATTATGTCGGCATCAGATACTTTCCAGATGGTAACATATGGGAATACTTTGCTGATGGTGCTCAGAACAAGTCGGAATATATCATTATTAACATCGTAAGTATGAAACCATTGGGTTAACACACCATTATAATTAAGGCGCTCTTTACATACATTGAAAAATTCCCACGAATAGAGATTCCCTATCCCGGCAATCCACGGATTAGAAGGCTCGCTAATTATATAATCGTATTTTTTGGACGAAGTTTTAAGTTGAGTGATGGCATCATCGA
>JFJP01022262.1_pt1 | contig 10123 bp, 6 predicted proteins | sample 431651 | NCBI WGS metagenome assembly JFJP01 (sample SAMN02602958, study PRJNA72255) | Microbial mat metagenome, whole genome shotgun sequencing project. | biome: fresh water; feature: sink hole; material: water; isolation source: purple microbial (photo- and chemosynthetic) mats found in... | reverse complement strand
ATACCTTTGCACTCCGGATTTATGAAATATGTGCAAAAAAACCGTTGCGCTATACCTTTGCACTCCGGATTTATGAAATATGTGCAAAAAACCGCTGCGCTCTATTTTTGCACTCCGGATTTATACCCCTACGGTTCTCTTATTTTTTATGAATATAAGAAAAAAATTCCTCTGCTTACTTTTTTTAGCTCTGCTTTTTTCTCTCGGCAAAGCCGCCTCGGCAGACAAATTTTCTCTGCAACTCCGCTGGGATCATCAGTTCCAGTTCGCGGGTTATTATGCCGCAAAATGGCAGGGTTATTATGCCTATGTCGGCTTGGATGTTGAAATACGCCCCGCGGTTCAGCCGGACGGTAAAATTCTGAGCGCGGTGAATGAAGTCGGAGAAGGCAGAGCCGATTTCGGCGTCGGCGCCGCGGATATTCTCATCGCAAGGGACAAAGGCATTCCGCTGGTTGTGCTGGCGGTCATTTTTCAGCAAAGCGCGGCAGAATTCTACGCGCTCGAAGGAACAGGCTTGAATTCTCCGAAAGACCTGTTACGTTTACGCGTTGCCCGCAAAGTGAATGACTTAATTGATGTGGAAATGCAGGCAATGCTACGGTCTCAGGGAATTGATCCTGCGCGGGTGAAGCCCTACCCGCATGGAGCAGGATTCGATCATCTTCTGGAAAGACGGGTGGATGTGATGCCGGGCTATAAAATCAGCGTTCCTTATTCTCAATATACCAGCGGATTAAAACTGGAAAGGCTCTGTCCGGCAGATTACGGCATTGATTTTTACGGAGATTCGATTTTTACTCGTCAGCAGTTGAGCCAGTTTTATCCGGAACAGGTACAGAAATTTATTGATGCCAGTCTGAAAGGCTGGGAATATGCTCTGACTCACGTCAATGAAATCAGCGGACGAATCGCCGCTGAATTGTCAAGACACAATGTTTATTCGAATAAGGAACTGTTCAACCGCTATCAGGCAGAAGCAGTGCGCTCCCTGACCTTTTATCCGCTGGTTCAGCTCGGGCATGTGAATCCCGAACGCTGGAAAAGAATTCATCATCACCTCAAAGAAGCCGGATTGGTCAAAAATCCATTGGATATTGAGTCCTTTATTTTCGATTCAGCCCGCCGGAGAGAAGAAAGGGAAAAATCGCTGCAAAAGAAGCTCATCGCGGGGCTGATCTTTGCGGTGATACTCATCGGTATCGGATTTGCCTCAATATTGATACTCCGCCGCATGGTACTGGAACGTACCAAAGGACTTCATGAGTTCAACAAACAACTGAAACGCGAAATCTCCGAGCGGATACGCTCCCATATCGCGTTGAAAAAGAGCGAGGAACGGCTCAATGAAGCCCAGCGGATTGCACATATCGGAAGCTGCGAAAGGAACATGCAGACCGGGGAAGTTTGCTGGTCCGACGAATATTACCGGTTGTTGGGCTATAAACCCGGTGAAATTCCCTGCCTGTACGAAACTTTCAAAAACCTTGTTCATCCGGAGGATCGGGAGCGTGTGATTCAGACGATGGAAGAGTCCCTTGCAGATAAAAAAGAGTATGCTATTCAATTCCGTTATATCCGGAAAGACGGAAAAATCCGCGTCGGGTATTCTGTAGGCAGACTCAGAAATGACGAATTCGGACGGCCGGTTCTGGTCAACAGAACGCTTCAGGACATTACCGAAAGCGTGGAGATGGAATCCGCATTGAAGGAAAAGCAGGCGCAGCTTGTCCATGCGGGCCGTCTTTCCGCGCTCGGAGAAATGGCCGCTGGCATTGCTCATGAGTTGAATCAGCCGCTTGCCATCATCCGGCTGGATGCGGAATCACTCAAATTTTCTTTGAAAAAAGCGGATTTTCTTCAGCCCTTGTTTGAAAAAGACTTGAACTCAGTGATCCGGTCTGTTGACCGGGCAGCCGATATTATTGAGTTTATGCGGAGATTTGCAAGAACAGACAAAGGGGAATGCGCCATGACCCGTCTCTCGGAACCTGTGAACAACAGTCTGATTTTTTTCAAAGAACAATTCAGGAAACATTGGATAGAACTTGAGACGCATTATGAAGAAAATCTGCCGGAGGTTTCTATAAATTCTCAGCGATTCGAGCAGATTGCGGTGAATTTTCTCTCCAATGCCCGTTATGCCGTGGATAAACGCGCAGAACTGGAACCCGACCACCGGAAAAAGATTGCATTATGTCTGTTTTATGATAAAATCGTAAACGCTGTTGTGTTTGAAACAAGGGATAACGGCATCGGCATGACTGCCGAAGAAAAAGAGCGGTGCGCGGAGCCGTTTTTTACCACAAAAGAAGTGGGACAAGGCACAGGACTTGGGCTGTCCATTGTTTACGGCATTATCAGAGAATTCAACGGCAGATTGGAAATCGAAAGTGAAAAAGGTCTGGGAACGACCATGAGGGTCATTATATTTATCAAATGAATACGGGCAGTTTTGTCCGGCATGGACGACTGAAAATAGCCCGGCAATTCATTGCCGGGGAGACTACAGACTTTCAGAAAATAAATTTCACTGCGTTATCGGTCGGAGATATACGAAAAGTATTATCTCCTCCCTGCTGCCTTGTGAAATTCAATTTCTGAAAATCTGTATAAGAAAGAAAAAAATGAATGAACAGACAATAACGGTAACCTTGCCGAATTCGGTCGCTGATCGTATAAGAACCACAGCTCAGGCAGTTTCTCTTACTTCTGAGGAAGTGATAAAGCAGAGTATTATTCTTTTGCTGCCCGCATTCGAATCGGATATCCCCCCGAATCTTCGTTCAAATCTGGCAAACTTGTTATTGTTAAATGATATCCAGCTTTGGAAAACTGCCAATGCGGTAATGAAAAACTCCTTGCAGATACGTCTGGAACAGTTGGCAGAATATCAAAAACATCGGGCTTTGACGGAAACCGAGCAGTCAGAATTAGACAGGCTCATGGATGAGGCGCAGCAGATTATGTTATGCAAGGCAGAGGCACGGCGTATTCTGGCTCAACGCGGTCACATTATTTTTAAAACGGGTTGAGCATTAAAATGCCTGTTTCGCGTGAATTACGTGCCATGCTCGCAGCGCGTGATAAAAAACGATGTGCTTACTGTCTGACTGATGAGGATAACTGCGGTCTGAAAATGCACATTGACCATATTATACCTGAATCAGCCGGAGGAACTACGACTCCGGATAACTTGTGTCTGTCCTGTTTTTCCTGCAATGTCTTTAAAGGAGCAAATCAGACGTGGACAGACCCGCTGACTAAGGATATTGTGATCTTATTCCATCCTATCCGTCAGAATTGGAATGATCACTTTTGCTGGGATGAAAGTAAAACAAAAATAACGGGTTTGACACCATGCGGTCGGGCGACAATCGAGGCATTGAAAATGAACAATCCGACAGTAGTAAATGCCCGTCGGCGCTGGGTAAGTGCCGGTTGGCATCCGCCTGATTTATAAAAAAATGATCACAGGAGAAAAATCTATGGCAGGCATTCCGGCAGCAGGCAGAATGCTTGTTCTGCTTTGCACCGAGGAGAATTGAAATGAAAAAAACCGGCGTATTGATTGTGGATGACGAAACCGAACTGTGCGACAAGCTGAAAAATATCCTTGAAGCGCAATGGGACAACTACCGTATCTTTACCGCGTATTCGGGAGCAGAAGCACTGACTGTGCTGGAAAAAGAAGATATTGATGTGTTAGTCAGCGATATCCGAATGCCCGGAATGAACGGCATAGAACTGATGAAAAAGACAAATGAACTTCAAAGAGACATTCGGACTCTTGTTCTAACCGGACACGGAGATTTCGACAATGCTGTTGATGCGCTGCGGCTGGGCGCGGATAATTATATCAAAAAGCCGGTGTCTGCCGAATTTCTGCATTTTGCAATCATGAATTCTTATGAAAAAAAAGAACTGAACCGGAAACTGCGGGAAAGCGAGGCACAGTTCAGAAGCATATTCGAACAAAACAGCGCGGTCATGCTGCTGATCTCGCCGGAAACCGGTTCTATCGTGAATGCAAACACAGCCTCCTCATCCTTTTACGGCTATACTGTCCCGGAAATGACTTCCATGAAGATCACAGATATCAATATGCTCCCGCAGGAACAGGTCCGTAAAGAAATGCAGTCTGCCAGACTCGGCGAAAAAAAGGCTTTTGTTTTTCCTCACCGGCTGAAAAACGGAGAGGTACGGACAGTGGAAGTCCATTCCACGCCCTTGAATATCAAAGGACATACCCTGCTTTTCTCCATTATCCATGATATAGAGGAACAGGAAAAACTCCGCGTAAGGCTCCGTCAGGCTCAGAGAATGGAGGCTATCGGAACTTTGGCAGGAGGCATTGCCCATGATTTCAACAATATTTTGTATCCGATCATCGGCTATTCCGAAATGACTCTCGACGACCTGCCTCAGGGCAGCACAGCCAGATCGAATCTCGAACAGGTGCTGAAAGCATCATTTCGGGCAAAAGAATTGGTCAGACAGATTATCACGTTCACCCGTCAGGGCGACAGTGAGCGGGCAGCCGTGAGCCTTCAGCATATCATCAGAGAATCGCTGCAATTTCTAAGGGCAACGCTGCCGTCAACCGTGGAAGTGAGTCAGTATATTGACAATACATGCAGACAGGTGCTTGCGGACGCGGGGCAGATACATCAGGTTATGATGAATCTCTGCATCAATGCCTATCATGCCATGGGTGAAAAAGGCGGGACATTGGAAGTGAGACTGAAGGAAACCGCGTTCCTGCCTCAGGACAGTCTCAGCTATCCTGATATGAAACCCGGAGCTTATCTGAAACTCAGCATAAGCGATACGGGACATGGCATGGACAGCAAAGTCATGGAGCGGATTTTCGATCCATATTTCACAACCAAAGAAATAGGCAAAGGTACAGGGCTGGGGCTTTCCGTGGTCCACGGAATTGTCAGAAGTCATAAAGGACATATTGAGGTTTACAGCGAACCGGGCAAAGGCTCTGCTTTTCATATTTATCTGCCTATGATCGAAGATAAAGCCCGTGACAAGAGGATAACAGATCAGCCTGTCCCCGGGGGCAAAGAAAGAATTCTCCTGGTGGATGATGAAATTCAGATTGTCGAGATGATGAGCTACGTGCTGGGACATCTTGGCTACACGGTTTCTGCCCGGACATCTTCTTTAGAAGCATTGGAGATATTCCGCAGCAGTCCGCAAAGCTTTGACCTTGTGATTACAGACATGACTATGCCGAATATGACAGGACTGGAACTGTCCGAAGAACTGATGCGTATCCGCCCGGATATTCCGATTCTTCTGTGTACCGGTTTCAGCGAACGAGTCACAGAGAAAAAGATCAAAGAATCGGGAATCCGGGAACTGCTTATGAAACCTGCTCCCATAAAAGAAATCGCCGATGCGGTCCGCCGGATATTGGATTAAGTCAAAGGAGGAAAGACGGGTTTGGAAAATCGGGAGAACTTTCATTTTAAAAGACCGGAAGAAATCGGACTTTTAGCCGGTTATATGGTTCGGACATATCCGACCTTTATTTCGGAAAAACTGCCCACGCTTTTTTCACAGACAGCGGCTTACAGTGAGAAATGCGCGTGCCTGAAAGATATGTTTCACTCCACAGTCCGTTTTCTGGCGATAATCTGTGTCAGTTATTATCTCAGAGACAATGACGCGGCTCCGTGGGGACCGATCCGGCAGACACTTTCCCGGCTTGTAATGCCCACGGATTCCACGTGGAAAGATATCGTCGTGCATGTCAGCGACTATTATAAGCGGAATAAAAAAGACAGAAGCTTTTATATTGAGGAATTCGAGGAAAGGACAGATATGCTCTCAGATAGGCTGAGGGGATACACCGCTGCCATAAAGGGAGGAATCAGAACTCCGGATTTCCGGGAGGCTTCGGTACTTCAGGCCGGTATTGATCTGAGAAACGCTGTTCATTATGATCTGAACCGTCTGAACGAATCGGATTATGAGAAAATATGGCCCTTTTATTTGGATATGATGATGACTATTCTCAAAGCCATGCGTTTCCTGAACGGAGAGAGATATATGTATGTCTGCCATCTTGAAAAAATTCTCTTTCTGATTCTTCACGGCAAAGGGGATAAAACCGTCGAGATTGCCCTGAAAGATATGGATGACTATATCAGGGAAAGCCGCTTTTTTGTTTTTGACAAGCATCAGAACCGGCTTTATCCTCTGTATCCTTTTATTCTCAGAGTGGAAAAACTGTGGAATCGGGAAAGAGAATTCACCTTCGAGCATATCAGCGGCAACGCTGCCATTTATACCGGGATCAGCGGGTTCAGGCTTCGCAGCAAAGAAGGATATCAGAGCATCAAAACCCTGATGAAAAAAAAAATGACGATGCCGGACAACGATATGGCACGGATGAATTACGCTGGCTTCAAAGCCCTTGCAGTTCAGGCTTCCCGTGAAACGCTTGAGAACGGCTATCTCAATAAAATATATTTTCCTGACTGTCATACCCGAAGAAAAGAAACAGAAAAAATTATCGCGGATTTTCTGCTCTCCGATAAAACTGCATTATGTCTTACCGGAATATCGGGTATAGGCAAAAGCGAGCTGATGGCTGACCGCGTGTATCAGATGTTATCCGATGAAAAACTTATCCCTGTGTTTATCAACGCGAGAGATATTAAAAAAACAGACAGGCTTGCAAATCCTCTGTTTTGTCTTATCTGTGAAAAATTCCGCCTGAAAATCGAAAACAGCAGCATAGAAACATTTTTTGCAAAACTCCATGAGATTCTTCTGAATGTGTTCCTTATTTCCGACACAGATCAGGCAGACCACGAACCGAGAGTTATCCTGTTTATTGACGCCGAAAGCGGAACCTGTACGCCGGGGGAGCTTTTTGCCGAAATGGACGCTATGGTGAACGCTGTATATGATTCAGAGCATAAAAGAATAAAATACTTATGGCTGAAGATTATCTTCACGCTCGGTTCCGATAAAATAGATGCACTTCGCTCAGACAGGGGGGGCGAAGAATCTCTGTTTAAAAATGAGATTCTTTATTTTCAGGTTTCAGCGGAAGGACAGGAAGGAAAACAGACTCCTGTTGCAGAAATTTCTCCTCTTACTGCCGAAGAAGCGCGTATCGCTTTTTTCAAATACACGCGGGATAAAACCGTTTATCCCGTACTGAGCCGCAAACCGCCTGACGAGGCTGTACTGAATGACAAGCTTCAGCACCTGAGAAATCCTCTGCTGCTCAAATGCTGTCTCAATCTTCTGGAAAAAAGCGGGAAAGAGGATACAGTGGTTGTTGCCGACGGTGAGCGGCTGTTCGAGGCTTATTATCATCTGCTTTCCGAAGACCGCGAAGTCAGACATTTTTTACTTGCGATTTGCCGGAAAACCGCAGAGGAAAGCAGAAGCAGGGAAATAGAAGCAGAAATCGTCGCCGAGATCGTCGGCATGTATCACAAAGCACGGAAAACCGAAGGATTTTACAGCGATCCTTTGGAAAAGCTTGTTTCCGAGGGAGTTTTAGAAAAACGGCTGAGATATTCGGTCGGAGATATTCCTGAAGAAATGATAGCGTTTACTCATCGGAAATTCCATGAATATGCCATGTACCGCTTTTTTCTCAGCACCTACGGCGAACCGTCGGGGGAAGTGCTTGAGAAACTCCTGAACACGGAAAGCGATTTTGAGATATATAATAACGCTGTAACGCTTATGATGAGCCGTCTCTGGGCGGAAAAGCGGATACCTGAAATGACAAGGCTCTCCGTGACTGTCAATCCTTCCCGTTATACCCGTGTTTTTGAAAATGCTGTTTTTGACGAACTGGAGGAAGGCATAAAAAGCGGGTGGGATTCTCTGAAACAGAAAGAAAAGGCACAGTATTACGAAGAAAGACTGAGGCTTTTAGTTTCAGATAAGGAGAATCTGGGATATATTCAGGGCATAGAGAAAATTTTTTTCAGAAGATCAGGGGAACGGTTTCATAAAAAAGACGGCGGTCTTATGTTTTACGAGATTTCATCAGAAATTGCTTTGGAGATATTCAGGATATTGAATATCAAAAACTATGACTACGGAGTCTGTTTATCCAGACTCGGCGGAATATATGAAAGCAGAGGCGAGACAGATAAGGCATTCCGATGCTATACGGAACGTATCCGGCTGGGAAAAGAATTGTCGGACATGAATCCGAATTCCTACAACACCTGTCTGGGATTGGTCGTGACGTATTATAAAGCCGGGAAAATATGTAAGCGAAATCATCAGGTTACTCAGGCAAAAACGTATCTGACATCTGCTCTTGAGATTCTGTATTCTCTTGACGCACAGAAAAAACTGCTGCCCAAGCATCATAAATGGATTGACATTTTTCAGAATGAAGCTGACGGGATGGAAAATGAGAAATGGAAAGGTTCTTTATACGACACCATGGAGCGGTAATCATCGCCGGTATAAAAGGAGATATGACATGAGGGGTTCGGTATTTTTCCGTGCAGGAATTACTGTTTTTGCAATGATAGCGATAGTGTTCGCTCTGTGCGGATGCGGCGACTCGAACGATAGTGTTCGCTCTGTGCGGATGCGGCGACTCGAATCGCCGGAAATGACACAGCGACATCAATGCTGCGGCGGTCTGCCGCTCTGTATCTGATTATAAGCTCTATAAGCAGGAAGCCTTAAAAACCCGGGCGAGCCGTGATGTTTCGCCCGATACCTATAGATTTTCAGAAATTGAATTTCACAAGGAAGCAGGGAGGAGATCATACTGTGCCGTATATCTCCGACCGATGACGCAGTGAAATTCAATTTTTGGAAGTCTATAACAGGCAGGTCTGAGTCAAACTATGGCAATCTCTTTTTCCCATACCCTGCGGGCCCTTCATGCCGACAGTTTCCGCGCCTCGGTAATAGGAATGATCGCTGCCCTTGTGCTGCTGTCAGCGTGGCTTGTATGGTTTTTTAAGGCAGAAATTCCCTCTTATCGAATCAGCCTGAAAGCCTATATTACTAATTATGAAACGGTCAGCGCTGTATTTCCCAGCGATGAGGCAAGAGTCCGGGAAACACGGGAACAGCAGCTTATCGCGGAGTTTCTGCCGGAAGAATCAGAAAATATCCGGACCGGTCAATCCGCGGTGTTTTATCCTGAAGGCGAAATCGGAAAACAGATCGCTTCTATTCCTGCAATTGTCAGGAAAATCAACAGGAGTCCGAAAAAGGCAGAAGTTTTACTTTCTGCCTTGTCAGATGCAGGTTCTCCGGTTCATATCCCGCCAAAAGCGACCGGACAGGTGAAAGTAATAGTTTCTTCAATGTCCCCGGCACAACTGGTCATGCGGACAGCCGGATTTTTTACTCGCGTGAAGCCCGGAAACGGTTAAACTGTAGAGCGATTTTTTTAAATCGCTTTAAGCGAATTGCAAATTCGTCATGCAAATAACATACAATAGATCGAAAAGTTTCATCAATCCGGAGTGCAAAAATAGAGCGCAGCGTTTTTTTGCACCGAAAATCCGGTCGGAGTGCAAAAACAGAGCGCAGCGTTTTTTTGCACTCTGCCGAATTTTTTGAAATACGGTGCAAAAAACCGCTGCGCTCTATTTTTGCACTCCGGAAACAATTTTCGCTCTATTTTTGCACTCCGGAAACAATTTTCGATCTGCTGACATAAGATGATATTTGATAATTCTCCCCCGAAACGGCGATTTTTTGTTCCTGAAACGGTTCAGACCTCGGCAATGGACTGCGGACCGGCTGCATTGAAATGTATGCTGGAGGGCTTCGGAATTCCTGTCAGCTACGGCCGTCTGAGAGAAGCCTGTCAGACCGATATTGACGGAACCTCCATTGATGTGATGGAAGACGTGGCTGTGCAGTTGGGACTTGACGCTGAACAGGTAATGGTTCCCTCGGATCATCTCTTTATTCCCGAAACACTTATGCTCCCTGCCATTGTGATTGTGCGCCTGCCCGACGGATTGACTCATTTTGTGGTGGCATGGCGTCTGCACGGAGGATTTGTGCAGATCATGGACCCTTCATTGGGCAGGCGATGGCTGTCTCTACGCCGTTTTATATGCGATCTTTACATTCATACCCATCCGGTTCC
>JFJP01024761.1_pt1 | contig 10124 bp, 11 predicted proteins | sample 431651 | NCBI WGS metagenome assembly JFJP01 (sample SAMN02602958, study PRJNA72255) | Microbial mat metagenome, whole genome shotgun sequencing project. | biome: fresh water; feature: sink hole; material: water; isolation source: purple microbial (photo- and chemosynthetic) mats found in... | reverse complement strand
CACAGGACGAGTACGATCCGGAGCCCGTCGTCGACCGGGCGGAGAAGAAGCTGCAGGTGATCGACAAGATCCAAGGGCCCCTCAAAGTCAAGGTGCTCAACGCAGCGAGCAACCTGCTGGTTTCCTTCACAGACATACAGCTCTGGTAAAACCGACTGAAGCAGTCCTCACCTCGAGATGCTGCACGTCTCGAGCAACAGGATCGAGAGTCTCCGAGGCCTCGACGCCTTCGGCCACCTGACCTACCTGGGCATGCGGAAGAACCTCTTGCGAGCAGTCGACTCGATAGACAAGATGAAGTTCGTCAGGTACCTCGACATCAGCGACAACAGACTGCTCTCGCTCGAAGGCATGGCGTCTCTCCCCGGCCTCGAAACCCTCATCGCTGCGAAGAACATGATCAGGTCGCTCAGCGGCCTCGAAGAACTCGAACGGCTCTCGCTGCTCGACCTGCGCTTCAACTGCATCCAAAACCTCGACGGCCTGCCCGACAAGCTCTCGAGGACCCTCAGTTCGCTCTACATGGACAGCAACCCGATCGTCGAGGTGGTCAACCTGCTCTTCCTCAGACCCTTCACAAACATCGATAGCTTGTCGCTGGCTGACACTCCGATGGGAAAGAAGATCGGCAAGAAAGGGTAGACTCGACTCACCCAGAGTGGACCTGCAGCTCGCTGTCCTCTTCCTGACGAACCTGCAGCTGCGAGTGGTCAACTTCCAGCAGGCAGATGCTTATGCAGAAGATGTGGAAGCGCTGAAGGTCAGGAGTCTGTTCTCCGTCGAAGAGCTGGACGACTACGCCTTCCTCTCTCTGCAGGAAGTGAAGGATCCGAGCTACTCCCAGCCCATCGAAGACTTCCTGGTCAAGTACGCCTTCACTCGCAAGCGAGAATCAGATGCCCCTGCTCGGCAGTCCCTGTCCCAGCAACCCCTACCGGACCAGATACTGCACAGGTTCAACTCTAGACACACTGTCCATGCCAACCTCCTCGAAGACCCCGACCCTTTCCGCTCCTCCCAGCCGATCAAGCTGTCCACCGGCTACGACTCGACGGGCAGCTTCCATCGGAGGTCGCTGGTAGACGCCTACCCTCCGAGCATCCAGCCAGTCTCCAACAGCCACCTCGACGCGAAGCTGTCTCAGCTGAACAACACATACCAGCAGTACGTCAACTACCTCCACTACCAGCGCATGATGCAGTCCTACCACCAGATGGCCCAGCAGGCGCGCCACGAAGACCACCCTTCGGACCACCACGACGAAGAAGCGGACCAAACAGACGAAGAAGCCCCGCCCCAGAAAACAGTCAGTTTAACCCCAGCAGAGTACTACCGAAGACTGCTCTCGCTCGAGGTGTCGTCCAACAGGTACCGAGGCCGCAGAGACCTGCTCACCTCGAAGCTCTCTCTCATCCAAGCCTTCTGCAGAGGCTGGCTCGTCCGCAAGCGACTGCAGCTCAAGGCAGTCTTCGAGAGGTGCTGCACGCTCATCCAGTCGGTCTACCGCGGTTCGAAAGCTCGCAGAAGAGTTGTCCCCATCATGAAGCAAGTGCACAGACTCCTCGTCGCGGAGAGGATCAGGAAGAAACAGCAAGAAGAACAAGAGAAGCTCCTGCAGATCTCTGCTCAAATGGGCCAAGATAAAAGCTTGCTCGGCGCGGGCCACATGTCTGCCATCCAGCCGGTCCCCCTCCAGTCAGACTTCGAGCAGAAGATCAGCCAGCTGGAAAAGGACAACATCCGCATGCGAGAGAAGCTCGACCAGCAGAGCGAGCTGTTGCTCAACCTCCTGGCCAACCAAAGCCTAACCCAGCTCAACACCTCGAACAAACTCCTGAGCGAGCTCAAGGAGGACATCAGCTGCATCAAAGATGGCAACAAGCAGCAGACAGCTCCGACGGTCGCCGAAAAGGATCCGAAAGAAGAGTCGACCCTGGAAAACCCCCCAAGAGACAGAGACACTGTCAAGAACGAATTCATCAACGAGATCAAACTTCAGACTGCGATCGAAGCTGACGGCGAACCCAAGACCAAACAACCCAGCGTCAAGAAGATAAAACTCAACAACACTCTCGACCTCGATGACAAGTCCCTCAACGACGCGAAGAACTCCAATCCAGAGTCAGTCCCCAAATCATCCGCCAAAAAGTCCTCCACCAGCTCATCCCCACTCAAATCCATCAAGATAAAAGCTGTTGGAGTCAAGTCTCAGAAGCGACTGCCATCAAGAACCTCCGACGACGATCAAGCAGCAGATAGCGTCTACAAGACAGACAGAGAAGACAGACCCAAACCCATCTTCGAGACCAACGATCCCGTCTTAAGCAAAAGCACTCAAGAACAGATCATCAAGATCAACCAAGATAGTACCAAAGCACCAGACACAGACCTTCCAAAGAACCCTGGAACTGACGCAGCTGACACACCCCAGCCTATTAGAAACTCGATCCCCGCACCTGCAGACTCGAGCTCAGCCACAGACCTCCACAAGTCGAAGCTGGCAGAACTCAGCAGTCTGCAGCAGTTCTTCTCCTCGCACAACCGCTCCTTCGACTCCGCAGCAGTCGATGAATACGAGCCTGAAGAGGACGACCTGGACCCTGAGCACTTCATCGAGAAGATGCCCGACCGAGACACGGTACCGCAGCCGAAGTCTTCGGTGAGGAAAGACTTGTCTCCAGTGAAAGAAGTCCTTGGCAAGTCTGCGTCTCGAGTCTCGATGAACGGTTCGAGGTCGAATCTGAAGCCAGCAGCGACCTCGAGCAGAGGAAGCAGCTACTCTCGAAGCGCAGTGGCAGGCAGGTCGACTTCATACCGAAACAACATCCCATCAGCCACCAAACCGCTGATCCAGTCGAGGAGCAAAGCGAGCTTCAACTTCAACCAGGACAACAGCTACAGCTCTGCCAAAGGAGCCAAACTCGACCAATCCAAGTCCTCGCTGACCGCAGCCAGAAAGCCTCTCACGACCACCACGACTGCCAGGAAAGAACTGAACCCCAGACCCTCGAACGTCTTCCCCAGCTCCTCCCAAGCAGCCCGTCTGCAGAAGAACACAGCAGTCACCCGGTCCGGCGTCTCGAAGCCGAGCACCACTTCGGCCTTGAACACCACGAAACCCTCAAGCCAGCTGAAGCCATCGCAGCTGCCGAAGTCGACCTCAGCGGCCAGCATCGCGAAGCCAGCAGCGAAGCCGAAGCCTGTTCCTGCAACATCGACATCGCAGACGCTTCGCTCGATGGTTTCGGGGATGACCAGAGACCGCACCTCCACTTTCCGAAGGTAACCCTGTGAGTCGCCAGCCGCAGCCGCAGGTCACCGCGTCGTCGCTACTATTAACCTCTAAGTAAAACTTCTCGATCGAAACTCGTCCCCATAAACGCTCGATTATAAGTTTCCGCGAGGATGATCACCGGAGCCAAGCAGAGGCTGTTCTTCGCCGCGCAGTCGAACCACCTGCATCGCGAGGACTCGAACGACATCGGAGAAATCAAGCAGTCCAAGAGCAACAGCGCGTTCAGCTCGAACTCACTGAGCAACCTCAAGAAGAACCTCAGCATCGACAACATGGTCGACCGGCTCTCCAAAGCGCACAAGACCAAGCCGCTGAAGAAACACCCGCCCTCCTCCCACAGCAACTGCGAAGACTTCTCGCTCTGCAACGACCACCCCGAGGTCCTCAGGCCCAGGCTGCTCATGCAGTCGCAGCAGGCGCCCCTCCGAGACAAGTTCGCCACAGCCTCGAGGAAAGGCGCGCTGGCCACCAAGACTTCGCCCGTGAAGGCCCTCAAGTACTCCTCGAAGCAGACCAAGAGTAGCTGTCCAGTGACTAGGGGAAGCCCTGCAGGAGCGCAAGACCGCAGACAACAAAATCGACGACTTCTTCAGGCGGCTGCTGCCCCACAACAACAACCTCCTGCATGATTCAAAAGAACCGTCGACGAAAAGCAATAAATCCGAGAAGCGCTTCTCGAAGGTCGGCATCTGCAAGAACATCTCGGACCTCAGCAGCGTCGGGACGACTTCTCGCGTGCGCATGGACCTGCCTCCCCACTCGATGCTCGAGCAAGGCAAAATCCCGATGGTGAGCAACAACAAGTCTGCGATGTCGATCCTCGAGTCCCACGGCCTCACCCAGCACAAGAATGCCGCGAGGAGACCAGGACTCACCTCGATCCAGAGACAGCTGATGCAGGATGCCTCGCACGTCGGAGTCGGCCCTCCCAAAGGCTTCTCGGTAGCAGCCGCTGACTGCAGTCCTTCACGCCATGCCTCAAAGAAAAGCAGATGAGCGACGGGAAGCTCCGCTCGCCCCTCCGAGTCCGCGACATCAGGCCGAACTCGCCCTCGAACCTGCACCCCGGCAAGCAAACCATCAACTCCTTTACCTCGGCCTCGCTGCTCTGCTCCAGCCTCACCTCTTCGCAGCTTACCACCGGCTTCAGAGTCTCCGAAAAGCGCATGTGCGACGTCGAGCAGCTGAAGGTCTGGGTTCCCAGCTTCGGCGAGGTGCTCGTCTGCTGTCTGCAGGAGAACTACCAGACCTCTCCGAGCTCTCATCCCCTCGAGCACGGCTGGCTCGATGTCCAGAGACTGCTCAAGCCGCAGAGCTTCGTCGAAGGCAACGAGCAGAAGTTCTTCGTCCCTGCAGCCTCTGCTTTCACCATGGTCTCGCTGCAGTCCAAAGAGCTCTTCCATAAGAAAGACTCCCAACCCCCTGCTCCGTCCCAAGACCACAAGCTCGTCATCATCGAAACCGAAGACGTCGGCAGTCTCGACCAAGCCGCCCTCGAGACTCCCTCGTTCACCTGCAAGATCGATAACCAGTCACGAGAAAGCAAGCCCATGAAGAGCGACGAGTTCACTTTCGGCAAAGAAGATGCGAATGGAGACCCCCACAAAGTGTGCCACACGGAGTCCGGCATCGGCTCGAGCTTCACGGTCGGCGAAGACCGGCCAGACCGGGCAGCGAAGAGATACGAGTTCTTCCTCCAGTCGCAGAAGAGGCCGCCCCGGAACAAGCACGAGAAAGACCGCATGCAGGAGTCGCTGATCGACTACCAGGAGAAGGAAGAGGTCGAGCAGAGCAGAGTGCTCTCGGACCGACAGAGCAGAGTCCGAGAGATATTCGGAGGCTCTCTCCACGGACCGCCAGCCCCCAAGAGACCGAACGAAAAGGCTTGGGATGTCCCTGCGACGGAGATGTCTCGTCTCTCGGACGGGAGAGACGGCCAGGCCGCAGACGACTGGGAGAAGCAAGAGGAGTCGGACAGCTACAACCTCTACAAACACCTGCCCATCTCCGACTCCGACGAAGCAGACTTCGACCACTGCCGCTTCGAAAACCTCTCTGCCTCGGAAGACCTGTCCAGCAGGTGCAGACTGTACATGCGGGCGGGCGAGGAGCGCGACTCGCTGGAGCTGGACGGGTCTCAACTGTTCACGGATGAAGAACTGAAGTCTAAATACCAATCGTTACTGCAGCACAATTAACTTCGGCCGTCTACTGGCAGATCTTCACTCCGTTGATGTCTGCGATGACTGCTTTCCTGAACTTGCCGAGCTTCGAGTGGTCTTCGACGGGCGTGCGGGTCTCGGACTTGAAGGTCTGGATGATGCTCCAGAGCTTGTCGGCCACCACTTCCTGTGGGTTCTCAAACCGTGTATATTCTAGCTTGTTCGCTCCGATCGCCAGGCCGTCTTGCGGGCCTCGAGGCAGGAACTTGGGGAGGACGGTGTGCAGCCGCTTGATGTACTGGTAGCGGATCTTGGGGTTCAGGTACCAGTCGCTCCACAGCTCGACGATCTTCTCGGGGAAAGCCATGCCGGTCAGCTCGGGGTAGACTTCTCCCTTCGCGGCGAGACTGAGGTTGTTGTTGAACTGGTTGTACAGCAGCATCCAGTAGGTGTGCCAGCCGTCCATCTTGTCCAGGATGAGCACTGGCAGCTGCATGCCTGCCGCTTCGGTCACGGCGTCGCCGTTGAGCGAGACGCCGAAGTCGCTGGCCTGGGTCAGTGGAGCGTACGCTCATGGCGCCGAAGCGGTCTTGTCTTTCGAGCACGAAGATGACTCTGCACTTCCACTTGAGGGCTTGGAGGGAAGCGGCCTGGTCCTGCAGGTCTTTGGGCAGACTGATGACGACGGTGAAGTTGTCCGCTGCGACCTTCGAGAATTTATTGATGAACTGGCCCACAGCCTTCGAGACGAGCGCGCCGCTCCACTTGATTTCTTGGCGGTCGCTGCCGGGACTGACGAAGATGACTGTGTTTGTTTCGGGGACGTTGTGCTTCTCTCTCCAGTGAGCCCTGCTGTCGAGGATGAGTTCTTCCATGATCACGTTGTTGTACTCTTCGTTCAGCCAGATGCTCTTCGCGGTGGCGAGCTGGCTGTGCGACTTGCTGCGCTTGTAGAGGTACTCGTAGGCGTCGAAGAGGCCTTGGCTGCCGTAGAAGGTGGAGGGGAAGGTGTAGTACTGCCAGTTGACGACGGGGACGGGCACGCTGTAGAAGAAGTGGTCGAGGTACTTGAGGTGGTCGACGTGCTGGCCGGTCAGCATGCGGTCGAAGTGGATCATCGGAGGCTTGATCAGTTTGCTCCCTGCCTTCTCTTCGAACTTCCTGTCGATCATCAGGTAGAGTCTCTTCATGAAGTATTCGTTTCCGAGCGAGATGACTGCGTCGGGTTGGTTGGCGAAGAGCATGGGGTAGAGTTCCTTTTCGATTTGTTTCACGACTTTCCAGTTTCTGTACCTGATGGCCATCATGTAGACGGCGTAGAGCCGTTCTCGGTGGAAGGCGTGAGCGTTCTTGTGGATGTACAGCGGCTTGTCGGTGAGTTGGTGGATGTCTGCGAGGTTGTCTTCGAGGCCGGTCTCGACCATCTTCTCTCCGCCGAGGCCGAAGTACTTGATGTTCTCGCCTGCGCGTTCGTTGAGCGACTTCATTATGCGGGCGCCTTGTGCGTCCATCGAATTGTAGCCTGCGAGGATGCAGACCGAGCTGCCCTTCCTGCGCAGCGACTTGGTGGTGGCCGCAGAGATCCTCCTGCCCAACATGATTAGATAATGATCTGTCGGGCGGCCGGTATTACTTAGTAGCGACGTAAATCTATGGTTTATAGTTCGACCCTCGCGCCATCGGGTACTCGTAGCTCGACTGGACCTTGTTCATCCGGCCGCGAGGCTCGTCGCCTGCTTCGTCTTCGGGGTAGAGGTGCTGGTTCTCTTTGAACTCGGCTGCTTCGGACTGCGCGAGACAGATCTTGCTCAGCCGCTGCTCTTCTTGCAGCTTGTGGCGGAAGCCCTTCAGCCGGCCGAAGAGGTCGTCGATCTCGGAGACGTGCTGGTCGAGCACCTCGCCGAGCTTCTCGATGTAGACCGAGATCTCGCTGCCCGGCTTGTCGACCTCTTGGATCATCTTGGCTTCCTTGGTGAGCGAGGCGTACGATCTTCGAGGAGCGGTACATGGAGTCGATGTGCTGTCTGTGCTGCTTGAGGACTTCTTCTTCTTCTTTGAGGATCTGCGAGATGAGCTCGTCGTGCATGCCGATGTAGTCTGGTCAGCGGAGAGTACCTTGCTGCGCGTGGGTCGCGGTGACTCTGCTCTGCGCGCTGGTGCCCGGAGTCTTCCGCTTGGTCACGCCGACCTTGGGGGGCACCGGTCCCTTGGGCTTGCTGAAGCCTGCCGCGGTCGACTGGGAGTAGCTGCCCGAGGCGAGGCTGTTGGAGTTGGGGCCTGCACTGATGACTCTTTTTTTGTCTGAGTTGCCCATGGTGCCGCTGGTGCCTGCCCCACTGAGGCTGTTGACGACGACGTTGCGCGACTTGGAGCGCGACTGTCTGGGGTCGTTGTCGTAGGCAGGCCAGGCTTTCTCGGGAGTGGTGTCTTCTACCCGGTTGGTCATCCGCTTGCCGTTGATGGGCAGGATGTTGGAGGCTTCTGCGTGAGCGGCTGCTACCCTGTCTCCGCGGCAGCATGAGCTCGTCTGCCAGGCTGTCTTTGGCCGCGGCGGCTTTGCGGACGGCAGCGGGTCTCTTGAGTTCTTTGACGCGGTCTGCGTATCGGAGGGTGTTCAGGGTGTTTTCGCATGAAGAAAGACTCGGAGAGATGCAGCCGATCATCAGCGTTCGACAATTGCCCACGAAGCTATCTTTGAGGACCTACTTGGCATGAGAAAGGTCTACTAAGGTGAGCTTCGAGCCTCGGAAGGGGGTGTGGGACTTGTCCTTGTCCAGCGCGCGGATGCACTCTTTGAGGGCCAGCAGACTGGTGTTGATTTCCGCGCCTTCCATGCGCGTCTGTTTGTCGGTGTCGATGGTGTCTGCTCCGCGCTCGTTGCCGGCCAAGTCGATGAAGGAGAACTTGCCCAGGTCTTTGGAGTCTTTGAGGCGGATCTGCAGGATCGCGTGCGACCGCGAAGAGTCGATGTTCGCTCCGGTCTGGCCGGTGGCACGCACTCCCATGCCGACGTTTATAGCGTCGGTCATCTGGTCGGGGTTGCTCACCTTGAACTCGGACAGGCCCACGATGTTGATCTGCTCGGACCGAGGCTACCGTCTGCTTGCCGTCTTCGCGCGCGAAGAGCTGCTTGCGGCCGTTGAGCAGGTCGAAGAGCTTGCCGCAGTAGATCTCGTAGAAAGAGATGTAGACCTTCACGTCCTGGTACTTCTGCGAGGCGATCTTCGCGAAGATCTCTTTCGAGGCGAGCATGTAGAGGCCTTCGACATTCTTCTCGGCGTCTCCGATCATCGTGAAGGTTTTGCCCGAGCCTGCGTGAGCCTAGCGCACCGGTCTGTCCGTAGGCGAAGCAGGTGACTTTGGTGCCGTGAAAGGCCGAGTCGACGAGCGGCTTGACGGAGGAGTTGTAGATCTGGGTCAGCCGCAGGCACCTGGTAGTTGTCGCTCTTCTCGCCGAAGCAGTCGTCGAACTGGAAGTGGTGTTCTTCGATGTACTTGGTGAGGTCGACCTTTTCCCTGCTAATGGCCAGTCTACTTCGTCTCGCGCACGACCAGGCCGCCCTCGGCCCCGGTGACCACGACGTCTGCGTCGTTCGAGGCGAGCTCTTTGCGGTTCATCGGCCGCTTGCGGATGATCACCTGTATCTTGGGGACTTCCTTTTCCATTTGAATATTATCTGGCTCTCGGCTCACTCAAATGGCAATTAAGCTGCCGTCACTAGGTCTGCACGGCCAGTCTTTTATAATCGCCGATTGGCTGTTTTTGAGAGACTGTAACTGCTGACTCACATTCTGCTCAGGAATTCTCGCAGCCACTCTCTCTGTGTAGCTCGCCTCTTCGTCAAAGACTTAAACACAAGAAACCCAGACGACCCGACTTCTATCTCCATCCAATGGTCAGGTCGCTCGCATCGAAGCAGCCACTCCTTGTTAATTAAAGATCCTTCATAATCAAGACAGGAGGATTTTTATAATCCCATGAGATCGCTTGCCACAGCTGCACTCATCGTCTTGCTTCTGATCTCAACTATCGACACAGCAGTCCTCAAAAGACTCAACAAGAAGAGTCACAGAGGAATCTGGAAAGAAAGATTCGATAGATATATTGCAGACGGAAAAATTGCAAATGCTGCGGTTGTCTTTGAAAAAAATGAGACATATATTGCCTCGAAAGGATGGGATTTGAAGAAAGGAGAAGTAAAAGCCATTCTAAACGGCACGACAAACCCAAGTGCAAGAGAACAATATCAATATGGAGATCCGATCACTGTGAACGGAGTCGAGTATATATGCTTTTTGAATGATCTAACCAGAGTCTATGGTAATTATGGAAGAACCGGAATTATAATGGCAAAGATGAAAGGCTACATTATCATCGTCCGGTATAACGCAAAACAAAGGCCCCAAGATACTCTTTCTACTTTGCTTGAATTAGGTCACAATGAGGGAGAAGAAGAAGATTAATCTGCTCCTAATTCTCTGTTTTGTTCAACAGCATCCATAACCTATAATCGAACGAATTTATTTGTAAGGTAGTCTGCACCTCTACTATGCAGACCGAGGCTATGACTAAACTTATATAACTGTTTCTTCCCGTCCAAAGAGTGTACAAGTCTAGGGGTTTGGGGTTTGGGGTTTGGGGTTTGGGGTTTGGGGTTTGGGGTTTG